>Ga0306921_10004238_pt1 | contig 14682 bp, 10 predicted proteins | sample sta12Cox44000080_FD_203760 | JGI IMG/M metagenome (GOLD analysis project Ga0306921, IMG submission 203760) | Lab enrichment of tropical soil microbial communities from Luquillo Experimental Forest, Puerto Rico - statoxic.12C.oxic.44.000.080 (v2)... | ecosystem: Environmental > Terrestrial >...
AGAATCAAAATCTATTCCTGCAGGTTGCAGTGAGTTAACGCAAGGGGGCCATCCAGCTCGAAGGTGGGCAGGGGGATGGAACAACGATGGGCGGGTTTGCTGTTCGACGCGCAAGGAAAATGAATTCGTGGCAAGGTTTGCTCTTAGCCTTCTTGGGGCACTACATCAGCTGCATTAAAAACTGCATGAAAAGCATCCCACTACGTCGGACTGCATCCCGCTATATCCCCATGTAATCGCTTGATTCTATTGGTAAGTCGTTTGTTTCGGTGGGTCCAGATTCCCTTGAGAGGGCTACGTCCTAACCCTGAGACGATATCGCCGGAGACGTGCACGGAAAGAGATCCGCCAGGAATCCCCGGCGGATGTCTTCATTTTCGCATGGACGATCAAGACGATCAAGCAAAGCCATGATGCAAAGGATGCAAAAGGATGCAAACGAGGCAAAAGGATACAAGGGGGTCGCACAACCAAGGCGTTACTCTCGCGAGGGATTAAGCCCTTGAACGTGACCTGCCTTCCGACAGAGCACGACCAGGACTCAGCGGTCAGCGGTAGGCAGCGGCTTGGATGCTGTACAGCTCCGAGTAATGACCTTTCCTGGCCATCAGCTCATCGTGCGTGCCGACCTCCACGAGCCGGGAGCCATCCATCACGAGGATGAGGTCGGCCATGCGCACCGTCGAGAAGCGGTGGGAGACAAGGATGGTGATGCGGCCGCTGTCGTTCTCGCCGCGCCGGCGTGCTGCTGCAGCATAGCGCTCAAAGAGGGCGTGTTCCGTTTCTGCGTCCAGCGCCGCCGTCGGTTCATCAAGGATGAGCAGCAGCGGCTCATCGCGCATGAAGCCTCGCGCCAGCGCCAGTTTCTGCCACTGCCCGAACGACAGCTCAACTCCGCCCGGCCACGTCGAACCGAGCTGTGTCTCCAGGCCGGTCGTCAAACGGGTAACTACATCTGTCGCGCCGGCGCGTTCTACCGCGGCAACCACCGCGTGCTCGTCGTCAAGTCGAGGAACGTCGCCCAGACCGACGGTATGCCGTGCACGAAATTCGAACCGGAAAAAGTCCTGGAACGCGCCTGCGAGGCGCTCCCGCCACGCGCTGGCCTGAACCCGTGCCAAAGGCGTTTCGTCGAGGAAGATGGAACCGGATGTAGGCTCGTACATTTTCGCCAGGAGCTTGACCAGCGTGGTCTTGCCGGCACCATTCTCGCCGACAATCGCCACCACCGCGCCCGCGGGCAGCTCGACCGACACATCGTCGAGGACCACACGCGACGTGCCTGGGTAGGCGAACGACGCATGATCTACTCGGATCCCTTGGCGCAACACACTCGGAACCGCGTGGTCCCCCGATGCGGCAACGCCCGCAGCGTAATCCTCAAGCCACGCCAGCCGCCGCGATCCGTCCATCCAGAACCCTCGCAGGAATCCAAGCTCGCCCACGGTTGCGCCGATGTACGCGGAAAGCCGCGCGCCCGCGGCCAGCACCAGGAGCACTTGGCTCGCCGATGCGTGAATCCCCGACGAGACGAACACGACGGCGCCAACGTACGCGGACCCGAAAATCGCCCAGGCCAAGGCGTGCCAGGATGCGGATGCCCACCGGGCGGGAGCCACGAGCCCGTACCAACGCTCCCACGCCGCTCTCCTCTCTGTCGCCAGGCGGTCTCCAATGCCTATGACGCGCACTTCCTTACCTGGAGACGCCGTCGTAGCCATGTCGAACAAATGACGCGCCAAGCGGATCGCTTGGGCGCCACGCTCCTGGGCGGACCGCTCGACCTCGGGTCGCCATGTCGAAGTCCATACGGTTGGCACCGCAAACACAGCGAGCAGGAAGAGCGCCGGGTGAATGGATTCGAGCAGGGCCAACGTCACGCTTAGCCGTAGAATCCACCCGAGCATGGAGAACACTGCCATGTACATGTGGTCGAGGACGAAGACCTGGTTGCGCAGCATGGACAGGCGGTCGAGGTACTCGGGGCGCTCCTGGTGCGCGATGGTGGCGATCGATGCCTGCAGTTTGGCTACATGGGACTCGAGGGCGATCGTCACCTTGTCGCGAAAGCGCCGCTGCATGCGCGTGCTGACCGTGCGGAGAAACCAGGTTGCCGCCGCCGATACGCCAAGCCCGATCGACGTTGCTAGCACGAGCCCGGCACGGTGCTCCAATACGCCCTTGCCAAGCAGCATCAACCACAGTGCCAGAAGCGCATCGGGCAGGGCCGCGAGCTGCGACAGCACAAGCGACGCCAACATCAGTCGCGGTTCGCGCCGGTACCCCAGCTTGCACAACCGCCACATGGATGACAGCGCGGGGGGCAGTGGTTCGATCGCCTGCCCGCGTTTAGGAGAGGACGTCATAGGTCGTGCCCTCCTCGTCGGCGGGAACGTTAAACCGCTCCGCTTGCAGATCGAACATCGTTCGGTAGCGCCCTCCGAGCGCCATGAGTTCGTCGTGTGCGCCGAGCTCAATCACCCGTCCGTGTTCAAGCACACAGATGCGATCCGCGTGACGTACGGTGGAAAATCGATGCGAGATGAGGATGGTGGTCGAGTGCCGCGTCGCTGCCAGCAGACGGTCGAAAATCTCCGCCTCTCCACGCACGTCGAGCTGCGCCGTGGGCTCGTCGAGCAGCACCACGGTGGCGCCCAACCTCACGGCCGACAATGCCCGCGCAAGCGCGACCCGCTGCCATTGTCCGCCGGACAAGTCCGTACCGCCGGCATATCCACGCGCAAGCACGGTGTCGAGCGGAGCCAGGTTCGCGGCGCCTGCCGATTCGAGGGCGGCGCGCACAACCTCGTCTGGAGCGCCTCGCGGCGCAACATTGTCGCGGAGAGGCAGTTCCAGCCTAATGAAATCCTGAAACACAGCCGCAATCGAGGCACGCCACGATGCGGGATCGAACTCCCGAAGATCCACGCCGTCGATCTCAATCCGGCCGGACTGGGGGTCGTAGAGCCGGCAGAGTAACTTTGCGATCGTTGTCTTGCCCGCACCGTTCTGTCCCACGATGGCGAGCGACGAGCCTGCGGGAATAGTGAGATCGAAGTGTTCCAAAACCGGCGTGGCACCTGCGGTCGGGTAAGCAAAGGTCACGTTGTGCAGGCGAATCTCGTGCGCGCGTTGCGCGCCGAGCGCGCGACTGCCGGAGCGCATCGCGCCGGCAGGGCGCATGGCCGGCTCGAGCCGCAGCACGGCTGCGACCGGCGCAGCCGCTCCGTCGAGCGCCCAGCTGAAGCCGCCAAAGGCGATCATCGAAACACCGATGGCACTCTGCATGTAGGCCACCGCCTCGCCGAGGCTGATTCTCGCGTGGATCGCGCCGCTCCCGAGTGCCCAGAACACCGCGACGTTTGCGCCCACCACCAGCAGCAGGCTCCAGACCAGCGGCCGCTCGCGCAATCGCGTGGCCGTGTACTGCAACTCGTGCAACCGCGTTCGTCTGGCAATGAAGCGTTCGATGGTCCAGCCGACTAGTCCGAACAGTCGTAGTTCCTTGCTTGCGGGCGGATCCACGGCAAGCCGATAGGCGTAGTCCGCATCGCGCTGAGCGCGGCGCACCTCTTCGGTGTTGCGATCGCGCCAGACCGCGCTCTCGCGCAGGAGCCAATGCGTGGCCGCCCATGCTCCCGCGAGTAAGATGGGCGCCCACCACGCATATCGGATGAGAATCAGCGCACAGGCGATGCCGCCGACCATCTCCACCATGCCGCTGGCGATAAAGTCCATGGAGATGGTCAGAGGGGGACCCGTCATTCCGAGATCGAAGTCGCGGGCTACGGTCAGGTCGCTCGTCAGTTTGGGATCTTCGAGGTGAGCCATGCCCGGCGGGCGCACACACGCCTCCGTTAGCCGGTCGTAGAGCCATGCTGCCGTGCGGTCGCCTAGATTGGCGCTGACCGCCTGGTGAATCGGGCTGAGCACTTGAAGAAGGATGAAGATCGCGCCGACAAGCGTGAGCGGACCCGCAAGGGGATCGCCGCGTTCGACCGCCCCGACAAGAACGCCCATGGCAATGGCGAACGCCGCTGGAAGTCCGCCTCTGAGCAACAAGGCCAACCACCACGCCAGGGCGAGGCCAGGAGCTGCCTTGGGCAAGACGCTGAAGAACTTCCATTCCTTGCGTTCAAACACCCGCTCGAGCATGCCCGCATTGTGCCTGAAAAACCCTTTTTGTGCATAAATCGCTTGTTAAAAGGCGGTGGAGTGCGCGTAATCTGGGATTTGGCAGGCCGTGTACGAGTAAGGAACCTTGCCTGGGGATACGGGGGCGGGTTGAAGGGCAGCGTTCCTGTATAATCATCGCCTGGGGGAATCCTAAGGCTTCATGCCAAAAGGCTATGGAAAATCGCGGGCTTCGCTGAAGGTGTGGTTCTGGCGCGGGCTGCGCTTCGTACACACCCGCACGAAAGAGGTCCGCGCGATCCTGAAGGCCCTGGTTTCCACCGAGCAACCTTTCCTGGTGCATATCATTCCGATCCGCCGATGCAACCTGGCTTGCACGTATTGCAACGAGTTTGACGATTTCTCGGCGCCGGTGCCGATGGGAGAGATGAAGAAGCGGCTGGACATCCTGGCGGATATGGGAACCTCCATCATCACCATCAGCGGGGGCGAGCCGCTGCTGCATCCGGAGCTGGATGAAGTTATCCGGCACATCCGGCGGCGCGGGATGATCGCGGGCATGATCACGAATGGCTTTCTGTTGACCCAAGAACGCATCGAGGAACTGAACGAGGCAGGCCTGGAGCATCTGCAAATCAGCATTGACAACACCAAACCCGACGAAGTCTCGAAAAAAAGCCTAAAGACGCTGGACCAAAAACTTGAGCTGCTGGCGCGCGGCGCGTACTTCCAGGTGAATATCAATTCGGTGCTGGGGAGCGGCGTGAAGGATCCGGAAGACGCGTTAAGCATTGCGCGCCGAGCCGTGGACCTCGGGCTGACCAGCACGGTGGGAATCATCCACGACCACAACGGCCAATTGAAGCCGCTTGGGCCGCGGGAAATCGAAATTTTTGAAGAGATCATGACGCTGAGCAAGCGGTCCTTCTCGCGATTCAACAGTTTTCAACACGACGTGGCGCGCGGGAAAGCCCACCGTTGGCGGTGCCGGTCGGGCGCCCGCTATCTGTATGTTTGCGAGGATGGGCTGGTGCACTGGTGTTCGCAGCAGCGCGGTTATCCGGGGATACCGCTCGAACAGTACACGCCGGAAATGCGGCGCCGCCAGTTCTACACGGAAAAGTATTGCGCGCCGCTTTGCACGGTTTCCTGCGTACAGCAGGTCGGCATGCTGGACAACTGGCGCGCGCCGCAGACGCTGAAGCCAATGCCGGTGACGCCGCCCGCAGCGCAGCCGGAACTGGTGCAAATCGGTCCCGCGCGCGGCGATTCCTGATTCGAAAGGTCGTTCCGTGTTTCCCCCGCCTGTTTCCACTCCCTGCACATTCCATTTTCGGTAGGATTGACGGTCCAGCACGCGCCGCTAAGAATGGAGATATGACGCCACCAGCGATCGAAACAGAAAACTTGACCAAGGAATACCCACACGGCTTTTTGAACCTGAAGAAAAGAAAGTCGCTCGAAGGGCTGAACATGCAGGTGGAAGCGGGCGAAATCTTCGGGTTCATTGGCCCGAATGGCGCCGGGAAAACTACCGCCATCAAGTTGTTGATGAGGCTGATCTTCCCAACAGCCGGAACGGCGCGGATTCTTGGAAAACCCATTCGCGACATCGACCTGCACCGCGACGTCGGCTACCTACCGGAGCAGCCGTATTTTTACGATTATCTGACCGCGGCGGAATTGCTGGATTACTTCGCCCGGATTCACGACCTGCCGGCGGCCGAGCGGAGGCAGCGCGTCGCGGCGATGCTCAAAAAGGTGGGGCTGGAAACGGCGGGGAAAATTCAACTGCGAAAATATTCAAAAGGGATGCTGCAGCGCGCGGGGGTGGCGCAAGCCATTCTGCACGATCCGAAGGTGGTGATTCTCGATGAGCCGATGTCGGGACTAGATCCCATAGGGAGGCGGGAAGTGCGCGACATCATCCTCGAATTGAAACAAGAGGGCAGGACGGTGATGTTCTCCACGCACATTCTCAGTGATGCCGAGATGCTGTGCGACCGCGTGGGCGTGATCGTGGGAGGAAAGCTGCGCGGGATAGGCGCGCCGGAGCAACTCCTGGGCGTCAAAGCGAAGGCGACAGAAATCCTATTTGAGCTGACGGGAGAAAGCTCGGCGCCGTTGTTGGCCAATGCAACCCGTACCGGCGACCGCTACCGATTGCAAGTGCCCGAGGCCGAACTCTATGACGCGATCGATCAATTGCGCTCGGCTGGGGCGAAGATTCTTTCCGTGGCACAAGTGAGGGCGACGCTCGAAGAATTTTTCATGCACTTGGTGGAAGCGGACCGCGCGCAAGCCGCCGCGGTCGAGGTGAGCGGGAAATGAAGCGGGCGGGCGTGGTGGCGTTGAATACGTTCCGGGAAGCGGTGCGGGACCGCGTGCTTTACAACCTGTTGTTCTTCGCGCTGGTGATGATGGCGGCGTCGATCATCGCCGGGCAGATCTCCATCGGCATCGAACAAACGGTTATCGTGACGCTGGGTTTGAGCGCGATCTCCCTGATCGGTCTGCTGATTTCCGTTTTTATCGGCGTGGGGCTGGTGTCCAAAGAGATGGACAAGCGCACCCTGTACGCGGTGCTGGCTAAGCCCGTGCGGCGATGGGAATTTCTGCTGGGGAAGTTTGGCGGGCTGGTGCTGACTCTGGCAGTGAACGTGACGGCGATGGCCGTCGGTCTTTTTCTAGCGTTGCTTTATGTCAAGCCCGCGCTCGAACGGGGCGACGCGACGGTTTTGATCGCGGTGTATTTCATCTGGCTGAAGCTGGCGCTGGTGGTGGCCCTGGCGCTGCTTTTCTCGTGTTTCACCACGCCGCTGCTGGCGATATTGTTTACCGCAGGCATTTACATTGTCGGGCTGTATGTGCAGGAGCTGCGGAATATGCCCATCGAAGTGATGAGCCGGGGGATGACTCTGTTTACGAAGTGGCTCTCCTATCTGCTGCCGAATTTCGAGAATTTCAACATCATGGCGATGGCCGCACATAGCCGCCAAGTGTCGGGCGCGCTCATCGTGCAGAATACCTTGTACGCGGCAATCTACTCCGCGATCGTACTGACTGCGGCCGTCGTCGTCTTCTCCAGGCGGAATTTGAAATGAAAACCGCGAAAACCATTGTGCTTGTGGCGGTGATGCTGCTGGCAGGGTTCATGGGAGTCTGGAAATTGCAGCATGCCCTGGACAAGCAGCGAGCCGCGCTAAGTGAAGACCGCGATGAGGTGCTGCTGAGTTCGCCGAAACTGATGAAGGCGGTTAGCCTGGAATATGCTCCGCTGATGGCGGACTTCTATTGGACGCGTGTGGTGCAATTCTACGGAAACAAGCACGTGCGCGGCGATGCAAATTTGGAGCAACTGTGGCCGCTCCTGGACATTACCACAACGCTCGACTCGAACTTGATCGTGGCGTACCGTTTTGGAGCGATCTTTCTGAGCCAACGCGCTCCGGGCGGGGCGGGAAGGCCGGACCTGGCGGTTCGACTGATCGAACGCGGCATCAAGGCCAATCCCGACTGTTGGCGCCTTTACGAGGACTTGGGGTTCATCTACTACATGGATCTGAAAGACTACAAGAAGGCTTCGGAAGCTTTCTTGGAGGGCAGCAAGAACCCCAAAGCCCTCATCTGGATGAAAGTGATGGCGGCGAAAATTGCCGCCGAAGGAGAATCCTACGAGACTTCCTTCTTCTTGTGGAACGACGTTTATCGGAACACAAGCGATCCCCAGATCAAAGAGAATGCAAAGGCACACTTACAACTGCTAAGGGCCCGCGAGGACTCGCGACAGCTCGACCTGCTCGGTGGCGAGTACGAAAAGCGCTTCGGACACCGGCCGAGACGCGTCAGCGAACTGGTGGATGCCGGAATGCTCCAAGCCATTGCCGTTGATCCGTTGGGCTACCCGTACACCTTCGACGAAAACGGCAACGCCGCTCTGAACCCCAAGAGTCCGCTCCTCGAAAAGCAAAAGTTCTTTGAACGCTTTAAATAAGAATCATCGTTCACAGGCCCTTACTCGGTCGTGCACAGCAGCGTCATCCGCGGATCGATCAGGATTTTGCGCGGAGGGCTGGCGGCATGGAAGCGGAAGGAAGTTTCCGGGCCCGCCGCAACAACATGTCCGAGAAACCAGCGGCCGCCGGTGCCGCTGGTGGCAAAAAGCGGAACGCTTGCGAGAAACCAGTGCGGGACATCCGTTTGCAAAAGCTTGCCGCGGACCGAGTATCCATTCTCCTCGCGATGCGCGGTAAATTCGACTCGGTAATGCGGAATTCCCGTACCACGAACCCATTCGTCGAAAAACCAATCCATGGAGCGGCCACCTTCGAGAGCCATCGCGGGGGTCATGACGGATTCCACCTCATGCTGAAGGTCGCCCGTAGTGAGGGCGCGGTTGGCGTACTTGTTTTCGAGCTTCCGAAGCAGAGCGGTAAAGCGCTCGTCCGGCTGTTTGCTGCCTGGCTCGCGAAGCATTTCGCGGAGCATGTGAATGATCCAAGAACCCTTGGCGTAGACGACGCGTTCATAGGCAGAGGGCGATTTTGAGGAATTGAGGCGCAGCCCGATAGCAAGCGGCCCAATCTCGGCTACTGGCTCGTCGGCATCGGGCGATTTCTCAGTGAGCTGACGGCGGTAGCGAGAAAGCCAGATGTGCAGCGTGTGTTCGGGGTTTCCCCGGGTGTCGGCAAAAAGCAGGGCGAGATAGTTGGAGATGGCCTCATCGATCCACTGATCGCGGTAGCTTGACCAGCCCACCACGTTGCCCCACCACTGATGTGCCACCTCGTGATAGGGCACCAACTCGGTGAAGTGTTCCTGGCCGATCGGGGTAAGGCCTGCACGCATCTGCGCTTCCGGCGAGAGGAAAGAGAGGGTCGAGACATAGAGAAGGCCAGGCCAGCCTTGCCCGAAAGTTCCGGGAATCTGCGAGACGCGGAGATTTTGGAAAGGAAAAGGGCCGGAGAAGGTCTCGTAAAAACGGATGGAGGCATCGATTTCTTTAGCAAGCTGCTTTAAGGCGTCAGCGGGACTCGGTGGGGAGGGGGGGAAGGTAAGCGCGAGCCTCGTGGAAGGAGCCCCCGCGGTATTGGAAGGAATCTGAATTCCACCCGGTGAGGCCAGCAACCGGTTTTTTAGGTTTTCTTCGAGCTCGCGGTTGGCATAGACATCAATGGAGTGACCGGCCGAGGCCACCGAAAATGTAGCGTATTCCCCTAAATTGAATCCTGCCACCGCAACGGGCTTTTCCGTCCTCCAGTGACCCACGTGAAATTCGCCTTCTTCGTGTTCGTCCAGTTTCAAGCCGGTGGCGACCAGACGAAACCTGCGAGGCCAGCGGATGGTCAATTCATAGGTTGCGAAGTCGGAAGCATCGCCGAGATGCGGGTACCAGCTTTCCCGCGCACCCACGAAAAGGACGCCGTTTCCAGCGTCTTCGATTACATTGCCGCGATAGTGAAACTCGAGCTTAAAGATCTGATTCTGGCTCGGAACGCCGCTGAGCATCACGTACAAAAAATCGTTGCCGCGCGTGCTGCGCTGTTGCAAAGTCATGCCCTCATTTTGAAAAAAAGCCAGGGGCTCGCCATGGTCTCCGGTCACGCGGTCGACCGTGAGGGCGCGCGAAAGCTCAAATGCCAGGACGCGCGCCTTACCGGTTTCCGCGCGAATCTGGACGGCTGCGGTCGCATCGAGAGAATTGTTGGAGAGAATCGATGGCTCGAGCGCATAATGTAGGGCGCGGAAGGCAACGGGCCGGGCAGGGAAATCCGGGAGGCTGTGGGACGTCCAAGTGTCATAGAACGTTCCGGAAGCGTTTTTGATCGCCTGTCCGAGCAGCAATTGCTCATCGCGACGTCCATCCACCACGATGTCGAAAGGGCCGGTGGATACGCCGTCCACCCAGGCGAAGAAGGCGGGCCGGGGATCAGGTGACAGGAAGTCGATGAGTATACGAAGAGTGTAGTTCTCATTGATGCGGTCGAGCGTAGGCCCCCACTGGGAAACGAAAGTTGTATCCGTCCGTGAGGCGAGATTGACTCTGCGAAACTGGGAGAGCAGCTCATCCGCCGTTCCGTCCGTGAAGCGAAGGTAGGCGCTGCCGAATGCTTGATCGAGAACCGGAGAGCCGAGAAAGCGCCCCATTTGCTGCTTTTCGACAGGATCACGAGGCACGGCGAGTACATGGCCGCGGCCGGAGAAGACCGCTCCCGTGATGCGTCCATCGAGCGGGGAGAAGAAGGCGAAGGTCCCTTCTTCCAGCGAAATGACCGCATCGCCGCGGCGAAGCTCGATGCGATTTTCCGGGACGAGATGATAGACCTGGGAAGGATCGACAGTCAGCCCATTGATGGCATCGTACAATTCGTGCGGTGATTGCTCGGTCGCAAAAGCAGCCGCCGGCATGAGCAGACACCACAGCGCGACAACTCCAGCCCCAACCCGCATATGAGCAGTGTAGTCAGATTCGGCATGAGGGAACAAGCGGGAGGGGCAAACGATCCGTTGAGGAACTAAAATAAGCGGATGGTCCCCAAGGGAATTCTCGGCCGAGTGCGTTTCTTCTTGTTTGGCGGAGCGCTCCTGTTGTTGGGTGCGCAGGTCAAGCCGGACACGATTGTTCTCAAGAATGGCCGCCGCATCACCGCGCTGAGCGCCGTCGAGGAGGGCGACAAGGTCAGATACCTGACCTCCGCCGGCGAACTGAGTCTCCCGAAGTCCATCGTGGACCACATCGAGAAGGGAGGAATCGCGGCCAGCTCGGGAGCGAGGGGAGACGCCGCGGCAAATCTGACCATTGCGCCGCCGGAAATTCGTCCCGCGGGCGGCGGAATCGAGCAAGTTGAACGAGCTGCGGTGCACGACGGTTCGGTCGATCGTGAGTACATTGCCAAGCTAGAGAGTGAGGCGCGGTCGGGAACTCCACAGGCCAACTTCGATGCTGCTTTGAGCCATCATGCGGCGTCAATGTTCGAAATGTCGCGAGGCGACTTGGAGCACGCGCTTTCCGACGAGCGTACCGCGGTGACCTACGCTCCGGATGAGCCCGCACTGCTGATGAACGTGGCGTACATCTACCTGCGGCGGAACGAATACAAGCAAGCCTTGGATTACCTGGAGCGCGCCAAGCGCATTGTGCCGGACAATCCCGACGCGACGAAGCTTGCGGGCTGGGCTTATTACGGCCTAAACCAACTCGATCAGGCGGTTGCGGAATGGAGGCATTCCCTGGCGTTGCGCCCGGACAAGGAATTGAAATCGGCGCTGGAAGCTGCTTTGCGCGACAAGAAAGAAGAAGAAAGCTACAAAGAGAACGAAAGCGCTCACTTCAAATTGAAGTACAATGGCGCCGCCGCACCGGATCTCGCGCGGGACGTGCTACGCACGCTCGAGATGCACTTTTCCGCCATTGAATCCGAGCTGAATTACACTCCCCCCGAATCGATTGGAGTAGTCCTGTACACGGAAGAAGCGTTTGTGGACATCACGCGGGCGCCGGCATGGGCAGGCGCGCTCTACGATGGGAGGATTCGTGTTCCGGTGCAAGGGCTGACCGGCGTGGACTCGGAATTGTCGCGTTCGCTGAAGCACGAATTGACGCATAGCTTCGTCGCACAAAAGACGAAGAGCGCGTGTATGGGATTGGCAGCGAGCTGCGCGAGCCGCGCGCCAACGTGGCTCCAGGAAGGGCTGGCGCAATGGATGGAAGGATCGCGCAGCCGCGATAATGCCGCGGCGCTCGTGCAGATTTTCTACGACAAGCACGCCATCCCGTTGGGTCAACTGGAGGGTTCGTGGACTCGCTTGGCTCGGGACACGGCGCACTATGCTTATGCCTGGGCTCTCGCCAATATCGAATACATCGTGCAAGCCGATGGCATGGACGATATCGACCGCATCCTGGAACGCATTGGATCGGGCATGGCCACCGATCAGGCGCTGCGCGAAGTGCTGCACAGCGACTACAACGATTTGATGGAGTCGACGGTGGAGTATCTGAGAAAGAGCTACGTGCACGGGTAGGCTGCTCCGGGGCGTAGTTTCTTGCGCTCGCTCGCCTTTCAGCATGTAGCGAGGAGAGCCGCCAGGAGCGCGGCGCGGGCAGGCATGGTGTGGATGAGGACGTATTCATGGTCAGAATGGGCGCCATCGCCAACTGCGCCAAGACCGTCCAGGGTGGGAATGGCGAGAGCGCCCGTAAAATTTCCATCGGAGCCGCCGCCCGCGGTGCACTCACCCAAAGAAAGATGCATTTGCTTTGCGAGCGACTCCGCGTGGGCAAAAAGCGCTCGGCACCTCTTGCGCTCGAGGGGAGGGCGGTCGAATCCGCCGGTGACCTTCAGGCTGGCCCCTCGATGTACGGGGCGCAAGGCATGAAGGCGGCGTTCGATGCGGCGCATGTCCGATGACCGCAGGGCCCGCAAGTCGAGAACAGCGCGGGCGCGTTCGGCAATCACATTGCTGCGCGTGCCACCCTCGACGATATCGGCGTTGATGCTGACGCCGCGGCGGCCGTCGTTCCACTTTTCAATGCGCGTGAGCTGTGCGGCTAGCTCGTGCACAGCGTTGATGCCTTCTTCGGGAGCGAGGCCTGCGTGGGAGGAGCGGCCGCGAACCATTAATTCGGCTTGACCAACACCTTTGCGTGCCGTCTTCACCAGGCCGCGCGGACCAAAGGAAGGTTCCAGGACGAACACGGCGTCGCTGCGGCGCGCTTCGGTTTCGATCAGCTTACGCGAGGATTCGCTGCCGATTTCTTCATCGGAGGTCCACAGGAAGACGATTTGTTTCTTCGTGCTAACGTTTGATCTTCGCAAAGTTTCGAGCGCAAAAAGTGCTTGAACAATGCCGGCCTTCATGTCGAAGACTCCCGGGCCGTAGGCTTTACCGCCGGAGATACGGAAGGGCCTTTCCTTGAGGGTTCCCGTGGAGTAAACCGTGTCGTAATGGCCCAGGACAAGGAGCTGCCCAGCAGCACCCGATTTCGAAGTGTAAGTCACGCGGAGGTGGTCGCCGCGATGCTTCTGCGGGATGCGTTCAACGCGGACGCCTTGTTCCCGCCACTCCTTGGCGATTACCTTCGAACAACGGTCGGCGGCAGCCTTCTCAAGGCTCGGCGATTCGGTGGTCACGAACCGGCGCAAAAGCCGGAGCATTTCGGGGAGGCGCGGTTCGAGTGCGCGAAGCAGTCGCAAAGGCAACGGGGAGTCCGACATGGCGCGGACATGCTAGCAGCGCCTTCCTGGCAGAGCAACCGCGAGGGCCAAGCGTGCGCGGCGGCTCTTGATCTTCTCTCTTCAGAAGAGCGCGTATCGCGCGAAGGCCGCGGTTCGCTTATAATTGGGGTTTTCCCGGGAGTCCCGCCAGTCGCTGCCGAGCGGGTGTGCGGCAACGGAGACCGCGAAAATGATCATGGACGTTGTGCAAATACAGAAGATTCTGCCGCATCGTTACCCGTTTCTGTTCGTGGACGCCGTGGTAGAAATGGAGCGTCTGAAGAGCATCGTGAGCGTGAAAAACGTGACCGTCAACGAAGCCTACTTTCAAGGCCATTTCCCGGGCGCGCCGGTCATGCCGGGCGTGCTGATTATCGAGTCCATGGCGCAAACGGGCGGATTGCTGCTGTTGCAGGAAGTGCCGGACCGCGAAAAGAAGCTGCTTTACTTTGCAGCTGTGGATGGCGCGCGATTCCGCCGGCCGGTGGTGCCGGGAGACCAATTGCGCGTGGAAATGAAGGTGATTAGTTGGCGCGGGGATTTCTGCAAGCTGGAGGGGCGAGCAAGCGTCGACGGCCAGTTGGCAGCCGAGGCGACCTTGATGTGCAAGATGGTGGACCGCGTGCCAGCTCAGGCGGAAGAATCCGCAAAATGACAAAGGCCGAGATTCATCCGCAAGCCGCCGTCGCCGAGAGCGCGAGGCTCGGAAAAGGTGTTCGGGTTGGACCATTCGCCGTGGTGGGAGACGGCGTGGAACTTGGCGAAGGCTGCGTGCTGCATTCCCATGCGGCGGTTTACGGGCCGTCGCGATTTGGTAAAAGCAATGTCTTTCACGGCTTCTGCCTGATTGGCGGCGATCCGCAGGACTACACCTTCCGCGGTGAACGTGCCGAACTGATTGCCGGTGACGGAAACATCTTCCGGGAGTACGTGACGGTGAGCCGGGGCACGGAGAAGGGTGGCGGCAAGACCTGCCTGGGGGACGACAATTTCTTTCTCGCCTATTCGCACGTTGGGCACGATTGCCGCATCGGCAGTCATACGCTGTTTGTGAACGGAGCGACGCTCGCGGGGCACGTGACGGTGGAAGATTTTGCGACCATCGGCGCATTTTGCCCGGTGCACCAGTTCTGCCGGATTGGGCGCTACGCCTACATCGGCGCGTCGACGGTGATTACGCAGGATGTGCCGCCGTTCTCGAAAGTGGTGACCGAACGCGAGACCAAGAGCTTTGGCATGAACACCATCGGCCTGGAGCGCAAGGGGTTTTCGCCCGAGCGCTTGCAGGCGCTGAAGGGCGCGTTTCGCTTGCTCTTGCGCTCGAAATTGA
>Ga0306921_10004239_pt1 | contig 14682 bp, 16 predicted proteins | sample sta12Cox44000080_FD_203760 | JGI IMG/M metagenome (GOLD analysis project Ga0306921, IMG submission 203760) | Lab enrichment of tropical soil microbial communities from Luquillo Experimental Forest, Puerto Rico - statoxic.12C.oxic.44.000.080 (v2)... | ecosystem: Environmental > Terrestrial >...
CTATGGCACGGCGTCGATCCGGCTCATCCGCTCCATTCCGTTGCATCGGCTCCTTTTGCCGCGGCCGCGATGCGCCAGGTCTATGAAGCCATCGACCGCTGTATCGGCGATTTACGGCAAGGGTTCGCAGACGTCACCCTATGCGTCGTGGCGATGCATGGCATGGGGCCGAACGACGCCGATGTGGCTGCGATGGTTTTGCTTCCCGAGCTCCTCTACCGGTCCTGTTTCGGCTCATCGTACATGAAAGCCATCCAGAACTCCGGCTCACTGGCCGATGGCACGCCACTCCTCGACGAAGATGCCTCCTGGGAGATCTTCATGCAACAGGCCGTGCCGCAGAGGCCGGCCAGCCTTCGCAGCCGTCTCGCCCGTCGCCTATCGCGAGTGACCGGACTCGATATTGGCCTTCCCGATTCAAACCACCTTGACTGGATGCCAGCCGCTCGATACGCCCCTTTTTGGCGCCGCATGCCTGCGTTTGCTCTCCCCTCCTATTACGACGGTCGTATTCGAATCAATGTTGCCGGGCGCGAGTCCGAGGGAATCGTTTCCGCTGCCCAATACGCGTCCGTTTGCGAGAAAACAATTGAAACTCTGAATCAATGCACGAACCTGCTCACTGGAGAAAAGGTCATCTGTGACGTTCACTGCCCTAAACAAGATCCCATGGATGTCGGCCCGTCTGAAGCAGACCTTTACATCGTCTGGAAATCCGCGCCGCTTGGGTTGAACCACCCGCGGCTCGGCTCCATCGGCCCGGTCCCGTACCGCCGCACGGGAGGTCACACGGGGGAACACGGATTCCTCTTGATTGAAGGCCCTGGTGTGGCGCGAGGCGATCGAGCAGCCGCGAGTTCGTTCGATGTCGTCCCGACTGTCCTCGACTTGCTCGGCGAGAAGTCAAGTCCCCACATCAGCGGCACCTCGCTCGCAGGGAAGCTTGCCGTAGCTGCACAAAAAGCTGACTGAAGCCCCTGGTACCAAGAACCAATCAGTGTACGCGTAGAGGGGGGGGCGAGTGGGCATTCTCGGTAGTTCGAGCGACTATTGACTGAGTTGGGTTTCGAGCCGTGGATCGGACATCCTGCCGAAATCAAGACCGGGCGAGTGAAGGAACAGAAGACCGACCGCAACGGTGCTTGGTTTCTACTCCGGCTAATGCGGGAAGGCACCTTCCCGAAATTCAGGAGTCCAGTCGGCAATCAACTGCAGGCGCTGATGATGAATGAGGGTCGGCGCCGAAAAAGAAAGTTGTGGTCTGAACAGAGACGAGCGGAGCTAGAGAAGCTTGTGCTCGGTCCGTGGGCCAACCGACGCCGGCCGGCAATGGCATCTAAGGCTAGCGGTACTAGGGAGGTGACGAATGGTCTGGCCATTTCTGACGCTTGTGGTCCTTTGCTCAGCATGCATACCGCTTCCGCTCCGCGCTGCCGACCGGACTACCGATGAATCGGCCATCCGCGACCTGGTCGGGGCGCGCCAGGAGCAGGCCTGGAACCAGCACAATGCGCGTGCTTACGCAGCACTGTTCGCCGAAGATGGCGACGTCGTCAACGTGATGGCCTGGTGGTGGAGGGGTCGCGCCGAGATTGAAAGTAGCCTCACAGGCATGTTCGGCAACATTTTCCATGAGAGCACTCTCACCTTCAGACAAGTGGACGTGCGCTTCCTGACGCCGGAGATCGCCATTGCGCATGCCCGGTGGACGATGACAGGCGCGCATATGCCACCGGGACTGCCGGAACCCCGTGAAGGCTTGCAGACTCTGACAGTGCAGAAGCGCAATGGCAAGTGGCTGATTGCCGCGTTCCAGAACACGAACTACGTGCCGCCGCCGGCAACAACCGCCGACATGAAAAAGATGTTGTAGCACTGGGGCTTTCAAGCGCGCGAGTAGAAGACGCTCGGCCTTCGCGCTGGCCGATGTCTGAGAGCGCTTAAATCTCCCAAAAATGAGCGACGATTCAAGAAAGCAGTCCGCGCGTCACCGAAAGAGACGGTCAACTCCCGACAAGTCGCACGTAATCGGGGAGCAGCTCGGAGCGTTCGGCTCGTCGGAGGGTTGATTTTAGTAATGCCGAATCGATCGGCAGGCATGCTCGGCAGAACGATTGATTATTGCTTGCTAACGGTCAGCCCCGCGACCGTGGCATCGGTGTTGTGGGCAAACCGGATACCATAGACGCCGTCGGTGGACTTCAGTTTCCCGGGTGTAATCAATTCGGATTTCGCGTAGCTCGCGACGACGGTGCCGTTGATGGCACATTCGATCCGATCACCTTTAACCGAGAGCGCAATCTCCTGCGTGACCGGTTGTCCCACCCCTGCTGCCTTATGCACTGCTGCATTTTCCGCGCCCGGACCATTCATCTGAAACGGATCAGGACCGAATCCGCGCACGATGAAGGTACCGTTACCGTAAGCAGCGCAGTAAAGGTAACTCTGCTGGGCCGTCCCCATATCGTTGCCGGCAATGACGATTCCATAAGGATGCGGATGAGTGTTGAGGTTCATGTATTTGGGCTCGTTGAAGGTCGCACTCACTGTGTAGTTGCCGACCGCCTTATTAGCCGGATTCCAATAGGTCACGGCAGGACCGGTTGTGACGTGAAGCAGTGCGCCCTCTAATGCTAGCTTCGAGTCCTTGATAGTCTGGCCAGATTTCTCGGCCCTGGTGTCTATTTTTCCAGTCCAGCCGGGGACAGAGATACCGCCATTGGCGACTAGACGGTTGTCCTCTTGAGCGTGGGCACACGGAACTAAAAAGATGAGAAGTACAAGAGCAACCGCAGAGGTCGTAACGGAACGGAGATGCATAAGGTGTCCTTTCCTGGAGCAAAGACCGGCCACGATTCGAAATTATAGGGAACTTTTATACCAGCCACAACGCCCGCTGAGGCTTGCGTGGACGCCCGACCGCCCGCCCCGAAAGTGCCTAGTCATTCAGCAATCCGTAAAGTCTCAGGCCAGCACCCCCATGGACGGTGAGCCGCTAGCCAGGTGGTGTCTGCCGAAGCGTCTTTGACTCGTGCTATCTTGCTTCCATGTTTGACGTTTTTTCCATGCGGGCGCGGCCAATCGTCTTGGGAGCGCGTTTCAAAGCAGGAGAGCGTGACTCCCACATCATCGACGTGAACGACTTTCTTGTTGGCTTAGTCCTTGAAGAACAAGGTTTGCTGACCGATATGTTGTCACGGCTTCATGGAGAACCAGTTACTTTCGTTCAGCAAGTCCCGGGCGACAGAAGATTAGCACTGTGCGAAGGGGTGCAAAAAACGTTTTCAAAGGGCAGCTGACGGTTGGGTTGGATCTAGGAGATCGTTTCAGTTCTTATTGCGTTTTGGATGAAAACGGCGAAATCATCCTGGAACGGAACCTGCCGACAACGCCGGAAGCGATGAAGCAGACCTTTGGAAGGATGCTGCGGAGTCGCATCGCCATGGAGACCGGGACGCATTCTCCCTGGGTGAGCCGCGTGTTGACGGAGCTGGGACACGAAGTGATCGTGGCACACGCCCAGCAGGTGCGCTTGATCGTCAAGAGCCGACGAAAAGATGATCGCCTGGATGCGCGAACGCTGGCCCGGCTGGCACGAATCGATCCTGAGCTGCTGACCCCGGTACAACATCGCAGTGCCCAGGCCCAGCTGCACCTGGCGGAGATCCGTGCCCGCGCGGGACTGGTGAGTGCTCGAACGGCCCTAGTGAATGCCGCACGAGGGTTGGTGAAGTCCTACGGCGAGCGGCTGCGCAAGTGTGGCACGCAGCAATTCCGTCGGGAGATTACCGGTGGATTGAGCCCGGGACTGCGCGGAGCCTTGGAGCCGCTGTTGCGAGAGGTGGAATATCGCTCAACGAACGTGTCACATGGAAGGACTTCCGTGGTCCCCCGTAACCTCAGCACAAGTGGATATGCGCTTGATCCCCCGGGCGCAGTCCACTAGAATCCGCCCAGTTTCCGGGGTGGAGGGCGAGCTCAGTCCCAAGTGCGATTCATGTTCCCGTGGGAACGGCGAACTTGCCGGTTGATCCTCTGAGCCTTTCTGCCCGTAAGGGAAAGATCTGTGGCCGCAGCTCGAGCGACGACGATTGTTGGCGTGTTCTTTCTGTCGCTTGCGTGGACAAGTCTGCTGAGCCCTCCCGTAACCGCTCAAATCGATGCGTCAGGCGAATGGTCAAACGTGTTCCACGAAGACGAGCCCGAGCGCATCCCCGGTCCCGAAATCGGAGATTATCTCGGCTTGCCTATCAATGCCGCGGCCCGTCTGAGAGCAGATAGTTGGGACGCGACTCTTTTGGAACTTCCTGAAAATCAATGTCGGCCGCACCCTTCAGACTACGCATGGCGTGGCCCCGCACTACTGAGAATTTGGAAAGAAGTAGATCAAAACACGCAACAGCTGATTGCGTACCACACGCACATTTCGTGGCAGGCGCCTGAGCAAACGATCTGGATGGACGGGCGACCGCATCCTCCTGATTTTGCCCGCCATACCTGGCAAGGATTCTCAACCGGAAAGTGGGAAGGCGACATTCTCGCGATTGTCACCGATCACCTGAAGGAAGGCTGGATTCGCCGTAACGGAATTCCGCGTAGCCCGAACGCGATCGTGAGCACTCACCTGATGCGGCACGGTGACTACCTAACTGTGGCAGTTGTGATTTACGATCCCGCGTACCTCGACGAACCGTTCATTCGCACGACCGACTTTGTCGCTGCCCCGCAACAACAAATCGACCCTTATCCCTGCGAGTCGGTTGAGGAAACGAATCGGCCGCAAGGCATCGTGCCGCACCACCTGCCAGGCACCAATGCTTTTCTCACGGAATTTCCGACGAATTACGGGATACCACCTGAGGCGGCACGCGGCGGCGCGGAAACGATGTACCCGGAATACATCGCGAAGATGCGAAGCATGACGAAGCTCCCTCGTCCGACGACCAAGCACACGGACCGGTAGCGCCCGGAGCGTATTTGAAAACGTTGATCGCATTGCGAAAGATTGTAAGCGCTGCAGTTCTAGCCAACGCGTTGGGTGTTTGCGTTCAACTAGGATCCGCCCATCCAAACGACGGCGATTCGCTGGTCAGGGTGCTACCAGTGCGGGGACGAATCTACATGCTGGTCGGCGCGGGTGCTAACATCACCATGCAGGTTGGAGATGACGGAATTCTGCTTGTTGACACGGGCGGAGCGAAGATGAGCGATCAGGTTCTTGCCGCGATCCGCACCATTTCCAGCAAACCGATCCGCTATATCGTGAACACCTCGATTGATGCGGATCATACAGGCGGCAATGTGGCGATCACTAAAGCCGGAGATACGATCGCAGGCGGCAACGTGTTGGGCGACATTGGTGAGAGCGCAACTCGCGGTGCAGCAATCATTTCGTTTCAGACGATACTCGACCGTATGAGCGCGTCGAAGGGCGCGGATGTCGCTCCTCAAGGTGCATGGCCGACTGATACGTATGAACGCCCTCAAAAGAATCTGTTCATTAACGATGAGGCGGTCGAAATCATACACGAGCCCGCAGCCCACACTGATGGCGACAGCCTCGTCTTTTTCCGGCGCTCCGATGTCGTCAGCACAGGCGACGTTTTCTCTACGGTCGGGTATCCCGTGATCGACCGCGAGCGAGGCGGCAGCATTCAGGGAATTATTGACGCGTTGAATGTGCTGCTATACCAAGTCACCATATCAGGTCCGAAAGAGGAGGGCGGGACGCTGATCGTCCCGGGTCACGGGCGGCTTTGTGATCAGGCTGATCTCGTCGTGTATCAGGAAATGGTGACGATCATTCGAGATCGCGTGGAGAATATGGTCAAGAAAGGCATGACCCTCGAGCAAGTAAAAGCCGCGAAGCCGACGAGCGATTACGATCCGGTGTATGGCGCGAGCACTGGCCCTTGGACGACCGACATGTTCGTCGAGGCGGTGTACAACAGCCTGGCTATCCAAAAAGATGCGACGCAATCGGCGAGCGCGCCGACCTTCGACACGAGGGTCCGAAAATGAAAGGGCGACTTTGCCTTTTCGGTGGAGCTGCAATGATCCTGGCCGCCATCGTGACGGCTCGCGGAGTGGCGCAGTTTGGGGCACCTCCCGCAGAACCTCCGAAATCTCCGCGTGCTTCCGCACCGATCGATTTGACGGGATACTGGGTTTCCATCGTCACCGAGGATTGGCGATTTCGGATGATGGTTCCAGACAAGGGTGACTTTGCGAGCGTGCCGCTGAATCCGGAAGGGCGCAGGGTGGCAAACACGTGGGATCCAGCGAAGGATAAGGTCGACGGAAACGAATGCAGGTCCTACGGCGCGGCGGGCCTGATGCGAGTGCCTGGACGACTGCACATTTCATGGGAGAACGACGCCGCGCTACGAATTGACACTGACTCGGGGACTCAGACTCGCCTGCTACACTTCGGCGGCTCTGAACCATCGGCGATAACTCCCACATGGCAGGGATATTCGGCTGCTGATTGGGAAGGCCTTCGACCAGGATTTCTAATTGCCTACATGGGACAGCACGCGGCGGCTCAGTCGCCAGAAGGCTATCTGAAAGTGGTCACGACGCATATGCGACCGGGATACCTGCGGAAGAATGGCGTTCCGTACAGCGGCGACGCGGTGCTTACAGAGTATTTCGACTCGTTCACCGGATTACAGAACGATCGATGGTTGGTGATCGCTACCATCGTCACCGATCCGCAATATTTGTTTCAATCTTTTATCACCAGCACGCATTTCAAGAAACTCAGCGACGCTTCGGGTTGGGATCCCACACCATGCCAGGCGGATCAGCCACGCTGATCGCGGAGCGTTCGCTTGGGCGACGTTGCGATGCGCGGTTCGGTTAGATCGAATCTGCGAGGAGAGTGAAATGGCACAGGGCGACAACACGCAAGTTGTTGTAGCAAAGCCTGCGAGTCGGACGCGGCCTTTGACCTCGCAGGAATTCATCGAGGGGTTGCGTGATAATCGCGAAATTTGGATCTATGGCGAACGGGTGAAGGACGTGACCACGCATCCGGCCTTCCGCAACACCGTTCGAATGCTGGCTCGCTTGTATGATGCTCTACACGATCAACGCAAAAGCATTCTCTGTACGGAAACCGACACCGGGAGTGGCGGCTACACGCACCGCTTCTTCAAACCATCACGCAACGCCGAGGAAATGGTAGCGGCGCGCGATGCCATAGCCGAATGGGCTCGTGTAACGTACGGATGGATGGGCCGCAGCCCCGATTACAAGGCAGCCTTCTTGGCAACTCTCGGAGCTAACTCAGAATTCTACAGCCCCTATCAGGAGAACGCGCTGCGCTGGTACAAGAAGGTACAAGAAGAAGTGACCTTCGTGAACCATGCGATCGTTAATCCTCCCGTCGACCGCAACAAGGAGTTATCTGAGGTCCGCGATGTCTACATGCACGTTGAGAAAGAAACGGACGGTGGGTTGATCGTGAGCGGGGCAAAAGTGGTTGCAACGACCTCTGCACTCACGCACTACAACTTCATCGCGAATAATGGTGCGCTCCCGATCAAAACCAAAGATTTCGCTTTCGTCTGCATCGTTCCAACGAACGCGCAAGGCGTGAAACTCTTTTGTCGGCCGTCCTACGAGATGGCGGCGGGGGCTGTGGGCAGCCCGTTTGATTATCCTCTTTCCAGTCGTCTTGATGAAAACGATTCGATCATTGTCTTCGACAAAGTTTTCGTGCCATGGGAAAACGTTTTTGCACATGCCGATATGGACAAAGTGAACAACTTCTTCCCGCGCTCGGGTTTCCTCCCGCGTTTCATGTTTCACGGTTGTGTTCGGTTAGCCGTTAAGCTCGATTTCATTGCTGGGCTTCTGCTCAAAGCGGTCGATGCAACCGGCGCGAAAGATTTTCGCGGTGTGCAGGCGCAGGTCGGCGAGGTGCTCGCTTGGCGTAATTTGTTTTGGGCCCTTACTGATGCAATGGCAAGGGCCACGGTCCCCTGGACTCCCGGATACGTGCTGCCGAATTTGGAATATGGCTTGGCCTATCGGGTCATGGCTAGCACGGCGTATCCGAAGCTGAGGGAGATTATCGAAAACGTACTGGCGAGCGCCCTGATCTATTTGCCGTCCCATGCAAACGACTTCAAGGCACCAGAGATCCGCAAGTATCTCGACCAGTTCGTACGAGGGTCGAACGGCTACTCAGCAGTAGATCGCGTCAAATTAATGAAGCTGCTGTGGGATGCAGTCGGAACGGAATTCGGGGGGCGCCACGAACTCTACGAGCGCAACTATTTCGGCAATCACGAGAGCATTCGCTTCGAGACCCTGATGGTGGCGGACATGATGGGCCAATCTGCGAAATACAAGGGCTTCGCCGAGAAATGCATGGCGGAGTACGATCTGGATGGTTGGACGGTTCCGGATCTAATCACACCGGATGACATCAGCCTGGTGATGAGAAACGCAGTCCGCAAGCCGTAGAGAAGAGACGCTCTAACAAGGGAGACACTTCCAATCCAAGCTCCCCTCTCTGTCGATCCCGTTAAGTTCCGCGCCGCTTTGGGGCGGTTTGCCAGCGGCGTCACAGTGGTGACAGCGCGGCAGGCAGAACGCACCCACGGTATGACGGCAAACGCGTTCGTCTCCGTTTCCATTGATCCACCCTTAGTTTTGGTGTCTCTGGACAACCGTTCGTACATGCACAGGATACTTCCTGCAGTGGGACGATATGGGATCAGCGTTCTGGCCGAAGATCAAGAGCAGCTGAGCAATCACTTTGCAGGTCGGACCGTGGAAGCGATTCGCGTCAGGTTTGTCACGCGCGACGGGATACCTTTGCTCGATGGGGCTGTAGCGCACTATGTGGTCCACGTGATCGATGTGCATCCCGCTGGCGACCACACGCTGTACATTGGTCAGGTCGAATATTTCGAAACGTATGATGAGAGGCCGCTGTTGTTTTACGCAAGCCAGTATCAAAAACTGTCCGCGAAGAAGCTCCAACCTACGACGTGGCTCCAAGATGAGTTTTCTCTGTTTTCTATCGGCTCCATCGATCCGTCAGTCAGCCCAGATCCAGGAGATACCGACAATTGAGCCAACCTCAAATGCCGAGACTCCCGCAAGATAACCGCGCTATTTCGGAAGCGGCTTCGCTATGTTCACACTCGGATTTGCGGACGGGCTCTACCTGCGTGGGCCCACCGTGACCTTTGCGCTTCTGTGGAGTGTGATGCCCTTCGGCTATTCGCGGCGGCTCGCACTTGAGTGGCTGGCCAACCATTCGATGGGATACATCGTTAACCTTCCTGGCCTCAACACGTCTGGGCAAACTCGCGCCGGTAAGCGTCACCTTCGCGTTTCAGCTTGGTGAGGAGGCGCTCGTAACGCTGTTTGCCCTTCAGAGTCTGGAGGAGCTTATCGTCGCGGAACAATTCGTAATTGGGCAAGCCGAAGCTTCCCGCCTTCTCCAACAATTCGATGGCGGGTGTCACTTTCCCAAGAAGAGCGAGGGTCGCCGCGGCGGTGTGCCACATGTGATGAGTGTGAAGCAGCGGCTTGGTCTTGGCGTGCAGCGCCAGATGCACGAGGCGCGCGGCCTTGGCTCGCTCGCCACGCAGCACCGAGAGAAGTGCTTCGCAGGAGATCAGCCAAGAATCGCCCGGCAGCGTGTTCTGCGCCGCGCGAATACGCGCCTCGGCTCGGTCGAGCTTTCCGGCGTAGATCAAGACCGTCGGCTGAAACACGTTGGCCCAGATGTTCACCGGGTCGTAGCGAAGGGCGCGATCGAGACACTCCTCGGCTTCATCGAGATTCCATGCATTCATGGCCGTGTGGCCGAGAAAAACGTTGGTGAACGCGTCGTCAGGCCGCGCGGCGAGAGCCATTAGCAATCCGTGTTTGGCTTCTTTCAACATGCCAATGTGATTGAAGATCAGCGCTTGCCAAACGCGCGCGGGGTGGCAACCCGGATTGATGCGCAAGGCCCGCGAGAGGGCCCGCAACGCCGGGCCATTCTGAAATTTCTTCGCGGGAGTCCACAGGATCCGGCCTTGCGCGCAATGGGCTTCGGCATTATCGGGATCAAGGGAGATGGCTTTCCTTAAGGCTTTCTCAGCCTCGCGAACCCAGTGCGGCGAAGAGCTGGAAGTGGTTCCCACAAGCATGAGGGCTTCAGCGAGGCGGGCCCAGGCCTCGGCGAATTTCGGATCGAGCTTGGTGGCGTTCTCGAGCATGTCCACTGCTGCGCGGTTGTCCCAACTGTTCAGACGAATTAGCCGGTCGGCGGCACGCAAGTAGAGCTCGTAGGCAATTGGATTTCTGGTCGGAGGACCCGTCACTTCGCCATCCCGGTGCGGTTTAAGCCCTAGGGACGCACCAACGCGTTCGGCGATCGAGTCCTGCAAATGGAAGAGGTCCGCGGCGTCGCTGTCGTGCTTGGCGGAAAGTACTGCCAAACCATCGGCCGCGTTCCAAGCGCGTACGTGCACACGCAGCTTATCGCCGAGTTTTTGAATGCTGCCGTCCACGACGATGTGGACGTTTAAATCGCGCGCGGCGGCGAGCGGGTCAGTTTCGCGCTGGACATAACGCGATACAGCCTGTGCCGGGCGAACGAGCATCTCGCCGCTCGAATTGAGGTGATTAATCACAGCGTCCGCCAGGGCCATACTCAGGTATTCATCGCTTGGATTCGGCGTCAGGAGCTTGAAGGGGAGCACTGCAACGGAACGCTGACCCGCAAGAGCCACCGGGAGGAACGCCCCAAGTTCGAGGTCGCGACCCAAATTGGTCAGCTCGCGCTGGAGATCTCGGGCACTTTGAAAGCGATCTGCCGGATCCTTCTCGAGAAGCTTTTCGACAATGGAGCAAAACGCGCCGGGTGCGCCGGGCGCTACATCCTTCAGATGCGGTGCAGAGTCGGAAACAATCTCGGCAATGAGCGCAGCAACAGTCGGGGCGGAGAATGGCCGCCGGCCGCTGGCAAGCTCGTATAAGACGACGCCGAGCGAATAAAGATCAGCGCGGCCATCGGCAGGCTCGCAGCGCAATTGCTCGGGCGCCAGATAGGCGATAGTCCCCTGAATGCCTGGTGTTACCTCGGCCTCAGGCGGCGCGCTTATCGTCTTCGTGATGGATTCATCAACGCCGCGGCGGGCTACACCGAAATCGAGAAGCTTCGCTAGCCCGTCTGGTTGCACCACGATGTTTTCTGGTTTGATGTCGCCATGAAAGACGCCGCGCGAATGGGCTGCTTCGAGAGCCTCGGCTAGCTGGGTGCCGAGTTGGACGATGCGTTTCGCTTCCAGCAGCCCGTCGGAAAGGAGCGACCGTAACGTGCGGCCCTCGACCAGCTCCATCACCAAAAATATGCTGTCGCCATCCTCGCCGACTTCGTAAATCGTGGTAATTCCGGGATGATGCAGGTTGGAAGCGGCTCGTGCTTCCGCCAGCATGCGCGAGCGCGTTTCCGCCGAGCCGCGCGACACATCTGACAGGACTTTGATGGCTACGGCCCGGAGCAACCGCTCATCATGCGCGCGATAAACGATGCCCATCCCGCCGCGGCCGAGTTCTGCGTTGATGCGGTAGTGCGCGATGGTTTGGCCAATCATAGCCACTCGTCATTCAACTAGAGCGTCGCTTTAGAGGAAGCGACTTGTCTGCGAACTCATCGAGATCCAAGGCTAGGTAAGACATTTTGTCCTGACCCCTAATCGCTATTCCACCGTCACCTACTTTTTTGGCGGTTCACTCTCGTCGGGAGTGACAAAATTCACCACAAAGGGTCCGATGCCGTGTACCTGCAGGATTGTGTCGCCTTTGCATTGCGCGAAATGCAACATATGTGGTCCCGCGGAAAAAAACCCTCCAAGGGGTACGTCTTGGAGAGCTGCATCGTCCCATTTGGATCCCATACCGACAGCTGCCTCACCCTTGACCACAGTCACGTTTTCGGTCGTCGGATGCCAGTGAGGAGCGATCCTTAGTCCGTCGGTACAAGAGAGTCGCAGGGTGTACGATTGCCCAGCCTTCGTCGGGTCGCCTTGGATTATGGCGAGGCGCAACGTTCCACCCATTTCAACCGATGGAGTCCCGACCAACGCCGCGGCGGGAACGTCGCCCCACTTTTCCGATCCCGGCTCAACGACCATCGCGCTCTGCTTCATTGGCGCCGCCTTTGTTTTCACGGGCGGTCTACTCTGAGCCCCTGCGACCCACGGTAGCAGCGCAAGCAACGTCAAGGACGCACGCTTATGCCATGACATGGGCACCTCGTCTCAATTTGGATTTGGTCGCCTGACGGCCAAGAACTAGGGCATTTTACACCTGTTCTTCGTCTTGCAGCAGAACGTTGGGGATCATACTACTTCGCTTCACTACTCGGTTGCAGTTCCGGGACGGCGAGAGAACTTGCTGCTTCGTATAGGCCAACAGACGCTGGCTATGTTGGACCGTTAGTCAGGCTGTTGACCTCATCGTTTGTGTTTCTGACCTAGTGAGCCCAAACTATCGGCATGCATGCCCACCGCAGCGAAAACGGTTCTTTCGGCGGCCATGATAGTAGTCTTGTGCCTCTTGTCGTTCGGAAAGGACCAGGAGCGTGAGCGCCAACAGTGCATCAAAGGAGGAATTCACGCTGGCACTTCGGGAATCGTTGTCTGCACGTCGACCAGTTTTCCGTCGTATAGAATTGGTCCATAACACCACTTAAGAACGATACCTTGGGACGCGGAGGGCAACATGACCGTCACTACGGAGATTGCGCCCGGGCGGCTCTTTCTCAAATTCTCCCCTCTTTACTAGCTGGAAGCCCCCGAGTCCACCTCTAGCCCACGGCACGCTCTTAGATATGTATGTTCTGGTATGACGGACAGCAGCGCGCACGCGGCGCGGTGAGTTTGCTACTGAAGAGGATTGGCAACGCGCGGAACACCCGATGTCATGCTGCGGTCGTATTCTGCCCGAGTGAAGGCGGTCAATGTAGTTGAGCGATTGTTCTCGAGCTGCCGTGTTACCTGTTCGGTGATCAGGATGACAGCTTGAGGTGATTCCCAAAGTTCGCGGTGGGCTAGGTATGGCACTCCGTATGCGTCCAGCACTTCCTCGGTCTGCTCGCTCGTGGGCGGTCCGTAGGCTTGTTTCATTCCCGCGAAGATGTGCGCGAACGTCTGACCGCGATAGTTCGCTTCCGTGCCAGCGGCGAAGATCAGCTCAACTTTTACCAGTCGATCCTCGTCGAATGTGAAGGTGTCGGTTCGCATCTCGGAAGGGTCGCCGTCGCCTTTGTATTCTGTGCGCTTGCCACTGGTGGCCTGCTGGCGCGCATCGGTTAACTGAGAGCAATATTGCTTCAGTATGTGCCTACTTGGTTTGTCTATGCTCTTGAAGTTTCCAGTCGCGCATGCCTCGAGTGCTGCCTTTTCGTGACCTTCGGCGAAGAACTGGTCGGCTGATTCTCCCAGCTCGTGGCCGCCCTTCACTTTCATCATTTGCTCTTGAGGCAGCACATCGGCAGCAAGAAGCAATGCCGCAATAGCGACTAAGGATACTCGGTTTCCCACAAAAACGGCCTCTCCTGAGTCTAGCGCGTGCTGGCTAGATAGCAATTGCTGTGTTGGATTCTGTTTGATTTTGTGCAACGCGGTACGCGGAATAAATTTAGACACCGCTCCTCAGTGACTTTTCGGTCGAGGGAAACGAAGGAGGAGGCGATGCGATCAAACACCACCGTGCTGTCTCGGGACTTTACCAAAGCCGGCAACCGCGCTGCTGTCTTTAGTACCGCCCCAGGAGGTCCTGGCGCTCAGAGACGGCGACTATTTGATTCTGTCTTCGAGCACAACCTTAACTGTATCGCCTTCTTTTTCCCTACCGCTCGAAGAATGTCCACCTTACCGAAACTTGTGCCTGCTATCGCTCAGAGCCATATCAATTCTTTCCGAATCAGGCCAGATCACAAACAACGTCCATCCGCCCTTCGCGCGGCTTTTCTGCAATTTGGCCGAAAACGATTTGTTCAGCATGTCGCTCCTCCAGGAGTCAGCTTCCATTGTTCGCTCAATTGCCACTATTGTGGATGCGACCGTTTCGGTATCTCCCGAAAAGCATCTCTGGCACGCAACACAGAGCTATGGCTCCAACCAGTACGGTCAGCCCGATTACGTTCCAACCATGGGCACCCAAGGGCAAAATGCCGAGGCCGTACAACAAAGTGGCGAACGCCATCAACAGAAAGAAGGGGCCGGTAAGGTAACAATGTACGCGCCGACACCGGAGCGCATTCGCTATGCACGCTGTTCCCATTGTTGCCAGCGCTACAGTCCAAACGATCGCTCGCCCATTGCCAGTGAATTTTTGAGTTCCGGCAACGACCATCACGATGGCCGGAAGCCAGAATACGAGAAAGGCAAGCCACGGCCTTGAAAAAAGGTCGCGGGATTTACAGGTGGCGGCAGACTCCATGGAACCTACTTCGTGGGCTGACTCTCATTCTACAGCTTGCAGCGCCACTCGGATGAATTATGATGCTCGGGATCATTTCGAACAGCATTTTAAGAAGATCAGTCCCACGCCTGCCTGCTCCATCAAACAGACCGCTTGCGGAAAGCCATCGGCCGCCTGGATCACCGCCTCATCCAAGTTGTCGATCCACGGGTCGAGCTGATCGAGCACCTTCAGGAGATC
>Ga0306921_10004241_pt1 | contig 14681 bp, 11 predicted proteins | sample sta12Cox44000080_FD_203760 | JGI IMG/M metagenome (GOLD analysis project Ga0306921, IMG submission 203760) | Lab enrichment of tropical soil microbial communities from Luquillo Experimental Forest, Puerto Rico - statoxic.12C.oxic.44.000.080 (v2)... | ecosystem: Environmental > Terrestrial >...
CGTTGGCAGTACGGCTGCAACGGGTGACGATGTGCGCGCACAATGCCGCTCCAGTAACCGAAAGGGAATTTCACGGATGGAAAGTTCTGAGCCGTACACAGCCGGCAATCCCACCCGCAAATATGGTAAGTCATGCAGCCCTTCTACAGGGGATGCAACTGCGCGCCGAGGTGCAGCGCTCATGGACGCAGCGCAAACCCATGCATTCGGTGGGCACTGACTTCGAAATGCGCACTGCGTGGTGATTTTTTTCTTCTGCCGGAGGATATGCATGTTTGCCTGCATTTACATCCCCGATTTCCCCGTGGCGGCCATCATTCGCGCGGAACTCTTGTTGCGCGATCGAGCTGTGGCTGTGCTCGAAGGCACCCTCCCCCAGGTACGCGTGGCCGCATTGAACCACAACGCCCGCCTGCTCGGAATGGAAATTGGAATGACCAAAATGCAGGCTACGATTTTCGCAGCATCCAGTGAAGAAAGTACGGCCGCCGCAAAGGCCGGTAGCAAAAGGACACCCTCACAAATCGACCTTGCTTCGCGGCCTGTAAAGCCGCAGACTACGCTCAATTCTGCAGTTCTGCGGCAACGTTCGCCGGCGCAAGAGGACTCCACGCACGCTGCTTTGCTGGACGTCGCCCACGCGTTTACTCCGCGCGTGGAGGACACTCATCCCGACCGCTTGTTGCTCGATCTTGAAGGTCTCGAGCGGCTCTATGGCCCAACCGTTACGATGGCGCGCGAACTGGCCTCGCGAGTGAGCGCCGTGGGGCTGGAATGCAACGTCTGCGTGACCGCCAATCCTGATGCTGCCATGCATGGCGCCTGCGGATTCAGCGGGATCACCGTGATTCCCACAGGCGAGGAAGCCAGGCGGTTGGGAGTTCTGCCCATTGCTGTTCTGCTCGATTCGTTAGACATCACATGCAGTAAAACCAGAACTCCGGCGGTCACGCGCGAGCGCGAGAAATTACGCGAGCAGATGCTGGATACGCTGGAACGCTGGGGGGTGCGCGACTTTCGCACCCTGGCGCTGCTGCCAGAACACGCCTTGGCATCCCGGCTTGGAGAAGCGGGCACACATCTGCAACGGCTCGCTCGCGGGGCAGGCATGCGCACCCTGGCGCTCTGTGAGCCTCCGATTCAGTTCAAGGAGGCAATGGAGTTGGAGTCAGCGGTTGAAACTCTCGAGCCGCTTTTGTTCCTGCTGAACCGCCTGCTCGATCAGTTGTGCGCGCGGCTCGAAGCGCGCGCTCTCGCCGTACAAGAATTGAAGCTGCGCCTACAATTGGAACCCCGTGTCGCTGACGAGCAAACGACTACCCTGCCGGAACTGGCTGCCACGCAAAAGGCATCACGGTTACCTGCCCGCCGAGACGGCAATTTTTACGCCAGTACATTGCGTTTGCCGGTAGCTATGCGCGATCCCAAAGTTTTTCTCAAGTTGCTGCAGTTGGATTTGGCAGCCCATCCCCCAGGAGCCCCTGTCTGCAAACTATGGCTTGAGGCTGAGCCTGCCCCTCCTCGTTCGGCCCAGTGCGGCCTGTTTTTACCTGTCACCCCCGAAGCCGAAAGGCTGGAGATCACGCTGGCACGCATAACCGGAGTTGTAGGCGAGCGTCGTGCCGGAATCGCGAAGCTGCTGGATACGCATCGCCCCAATGCATTTCGCATGGAACGTTTTGTTGCACAGCCCGCAGCGGACAACATAAACAGCGGTCCGACATTGTCAAAAACGGCGGAGATCCCGCCCCTTGCTTTACGTATCTTTCGCCCTTCACGACCGATTCGCGTGCAACTGGCCGAAGGCCATCCCAGCAAGCTGACTGCATTGATTCGCGACACAAGTGGGGGCGAGTTGCAGGGCAAAATCTTGTGGTCAGCAGGACCCTGGTGCTCCTCCGGAGATTGGTGGGCCGAGCAGCCAGCCTCCAAGAACACAACTGAAGACGAGCGCACATGGAGCCGCGAAGAATGGGACATCGCGCTCGCCCATGACGACGGCAGGGGGGTTGCACTCTACCGCATTTATCGCGACGCCGGTACAGGTGACTGGTTTGTCGATGCCAGCTACGACTGACGGGCCTGCCGTATGAACCTAGGAGCGACGGCAGCCGAAACCTCTCGGAGGGCAAAGCCTGGCTTCTTAATAGTTTGTTACAGCGGATGAATCGTGCCCTTGCAAAGTGACGGATGAAACAGTTTCGAGTGTTTCGACCTATATGTATATCGAATATGTATATCGAACTGCACTCCCGGTCGGCATTCAGTTTCCTCGAAGGAGCATCGGTTCCCGAGGAATTGGCCGAGGTGTGCCACTCCCACCAAATGCCGGCAATGGCGCTGCTCGACCGAGATGGTGTTTATGGCGCTGCCCGCTTTCATCTGGCGATGAAGAAGCTCGACCTGAAGGCACATATCGGTGCGGAGATCACTTCCCTGCTGCCTTGTGGGTCATTGACACAAAGTGTGTTCCGCGTTCCCGTGCTGTGCGCTTCGCGCGAGGGATATCAGAACCTTTGCCGGCTGATCACCCGCACGAAGTTGCGTGCGCCAAAATATCCGGCTTCGCTGCCTTGCCAGGCAAAGCATACAGCATGTAAAGAACTGCTGTTGACTTCACAGGCAATGGCCTGCACCAACGATATCGCCGAACTTTCCAGCGGACTGATTTGCATGACCGGCGGAGACGAGGGGCCGCTGGCGTGCGCTCTGGTACACGGCGGCTTGCAAGAAGCACGGCGCACGCTTGAGCAACTGGTCGCGATCTTCGGTCATGACAATGTGTACGTCGAACTGCAACGCCATTACAACCGGGCGCAGGAATCGCGAAACCAGGCAGCCATCGGGTTGGCGCGCAGCTTGAAGCTGCCCTTGCTCGCAACCCAGGGCGCGCAATACGCCCAGCCAGAAGAGCGACAGATACTCGATGTCTTTACCTGCATCCGCCATCACCACCATCTCGACAATGCGGGGCGGCTGTTGTCGCGCAACAGCCAGCGGTATATCAAACCCGCGAAGGAAATGCTGCGCTTGTTTGCCGATCTCCCCGAGGCCCTTGCCAACACGCTTGAACTTTCCTCCCGCCTCGGGTTCACGCTCAACGATCTCGGTTATGAGTTCCCTAGTTATCCCGTATCGCCAGGCGAGACCATGAGCTCGTTTTTGCGGGAGTGCACATTCGATGGAGCACGCAAACGATATCAGCGTCCCGGGCAGAGTGAGCTGTGGCAGCGAGCGCGGCGACAGATCGAACGCGAGCTGGCGCTCATCGAGCACCTTAAGCTCGAAGGATATTTCCTTATTGTCTGGGACATTGTGCGTTACTGCCGCGAGCAAGGCATCCTGGTTCAGGGACGAGGCTCGGCTGCCAATAGCGCGGTCTGTTATTCGCTGGGCATTACGGCCGTCGACCCCATTGGAATGGAGCTGCTGTTTGAACGCTTCCTTTCGGAGGAGCGGGGCGAGTGGCCTGATATCGATCTCGATCTTCCCAGCGGCGATCAGCGCGAGCAGGCGATTCAATATGTTTACAACCGTTATGGCAAATTCGGTGCGGCTATGACGGCCAACGTCATCACCTATCGCGGCCGTTCGGCAGCCCGTGAAGTCGGCAAGGTGCTGGGCTTTGATGAAGAAACGCTTGGCCGTCTGGCCGGCCTGGTCAATTCCTGGGAGTACAAGGACCCCGGCGACACGCTGGAGCGCCAATTTCGCGATGCCGGATTCGAATTGCGGCATCCGCGCATTCGCAAGTTTTTCGAGCTTTGCGTCGCGGTACAGGACCTGCCGCGTCATCTGGGACAGCACTCCGGAGGCATGGTCATCTGCCAGGGACAACTGGATTCCATCGTGCCGCTCGAGCCTGCCACCATGCCCGGCCGCGTGGTGGTGCAGTGGGACAAGGAAGACTGTGCCGACATGGGCATCATCAAGGTCGATCTACTGGGATTAGGTATGATGGCCACGCTCAAAGACTCTCTCGCGCTCATTCGTGAGCACTATAAAGAAGATGTCGATCTTGCCTTGCTGCCCGCCGACGATCCGGTGGTTTATCGCACGCTGCAGAAGGCCGACACGGTCGGCATGTTTCAGATCGAGAGCCGAGCACAGATGTCGTGCCTGCCGCGCTTGCATCCCACGCATTTCTACGACATTGTGGTACAGGTGGCTATCATCCGGCCGGGGCCCATTGTTGGCAAGATGGTCAACCCGTTCCTCATGCGGCGGCAGGGACGCGAGCCGGTGACGTATCCGCATCCCTCATTGGAGCCGGTGCTGGAACGCACGCTCGGTGTGCCCCTCTTTCAGGAGCAACTTTTGCGCATGGCCATGATCGCCGCCGGCTTCACTGGGGGGGAGGCAGAGGAATTGCGCCGCGCCTTTGGTTTCAAGCGCAGCGAAAAGCGCATGCGCGACATCGAGGTCAAACTGCGGGAAGGCATGGAGCGCAACGGTATCTCCCGCGAAGCACAGGAGGAGATCATTCTTTCCATTACTTCGTTCGCGCTCTATGGATTTCCCGAATCACACGCCGCCAGCTTTGCTCTCATCGCGTATGCGAGTGCCTATCTCAAGTGCCATTACCTCGCGGCTTTTACCGCGGCGCTGTTGAATAACCAGCCGATGGGATTTTATTCGCCAGCCACGATCGTGAAAGATGCGCAGCGGCACGGCCTGCGAGTAAGGCCTGTGGACATCAGACTTTCTGATTGGCCGTGTACCTTGGAGCCGGAAGCGACTGGAAATGCGCGGAATGCCAGCAAAATGGATTTGCTTCCAGAAGTTGAAAATGAGGGAGGATATCCACATAACCCGGTAATGATGGGTGCGGCTTTAGCTACGGAAGGAGCTCGCAGCTCCCGGGAAACCGAAGCTCCCCCGTGGCTAAAACCGCTGTACCAAAAGAAGCCTCTTCGAAACGGAATTGACCCTTTGCACCAGGCGGAAGCCGGACAGTGCAGCACGTCTTCACGCCCGCTTCCTCAAGACTCTGGGCATTTCGTCCTGCGCATGGGGTTCCGTTATGCCAAGGGGTTAAGTAAAGAAGCCGGAACTGCGATTGTTCGCGCTCGCAATCAAAGACCTTTTGACTCGATTGCTGATCTCGCCCATCGTGTACCCGAACTATGCCGTAACGATTTGGTTCTGCTGGCCTCAATCGGAGCGTTGAATTCTATTGGTTGCGAAACCGCGAAAGACGTTGTGGCCCAGCTTGATGGTCCTCGCAGGGGTCAACGTCTGCACCGGCGCGATGCCCTATGGCAGGTAGAGCGCGCGGCCCGCTTTTCGGGACCATTGTTGGATGGTATTCCCGAAACCGATGCCGCTTCTCCCCTGGCTGTCATGACGCCCGAAGAGCGCTTGGTCGCCGACTTCCACGGTACCGGGCTCACGATTGGGCCGCACCCCATGGCCTATCGCCGCGCCAACCTCAAGCGTGCCCACGTACTCTCGGCGCATGAATTAGCGCAAGCCAGGAATGGCAGCTACGTACGCACCGCAGGATGCGTAATTGCGCGCCAACGGCCAGGAACCGCAAAGGGCTTTGTCTTTCTCAGCCTGGAAGATGAGACCGGCATCAGCAATGCGATCCTCTCACCCGACATCATGGACCAGCATCGCATTGCAATTACTTCGGAGAAATTCCTGCTACTGGAAGGCGTTTTACAGAATCAAGAAGGCGTAATCTCAGTGCGGGTGAAAAGGTTGGCACCGCTGCGCGAAGCCTATAAGGCCAGTAGGGTTGACATTACGGACGCGGAAGTGCGTTCCCACGACTTCCATTAGCCGCAAAAACGTACCGCACTCACTTTTTTTCGTCGCCAGTCGCGGTCTCGGCCAGCTTGGTCTCCGCCCTTCCCGGCCTCTGCCCCGGGTACTCATACACTCCCCGTCCCGCCTTGCGTCCCAGACGTCCGGCCTTGACGTATTGCACCATCAAGGGAGCGGGCCGAAATTTTTCGCCGAGTCTCTTGTGCAGATATTCAAGGATGTGCAGTCGCGTATCCAGTCCCACAAGATCCACCATTTCAAACGGACCCATGGGATGGTTCAAGCCAAGTTTCAACGCCTTGTCGATGTCTTCCGCAGAGGCAACACCTTCCTGCAACATGTAAAAGGCTTCGTTGCCAATGAGGGCATTGATCCGGCTGGTAACGAAGCCGGGCGATTCCTTGATCACCACCACTTCCTTGCCCATGCGCTTGCCAACCTCGACTGCCGCGGCGAGAGTCTCGTCATCAGTCTGCAGCGCGCGCACGATCTCCAGCAATTTCATCTTATGCACGGGATTGAAGAAGTGCATACCCACGCATCTTGCTGCACGATAGGTTACGGAAGAAATCTCGGTGATGCTCAGCGAAGAAGTATTCGAAGCGATGATGGTTGCGGGCCGACAAACCTTGTCGAGCAGCGTGAAGATTTCCAGCTTAGACTCCATCTCCTCCGGCACTGCCTCGATCACTAGGTCGGCCTCACGCGCCGCCTGTTCCACCGAAGAGGCATACTCCAATCGGCCGAAGGCCCGATCGGCGTCAGCTTGCGTTACCTTGCCGAGTTCGATGGCTTTGTCAAGGTTGGCACGAATTTCGGTTTCAGCCTTGCGTAATGCCGTCGGCACAATGTCTTCGAGGATTGTGCGATATCCACCCAGCGCTGCAGCGTGGGCGATTCCGCGTCCCATGATTCCTGCACCGATGACAGCGATGGTACGGACTTCTGCCATGTGGCTATGCTCCCTGTTCGAGTTGTTCGACAGTGGTAACGAAATTGGGATCGGAACGGCGCATGTACTCGGCCAGCCTTTTCTTCTCCTCCCCCGAAAGAAGGTGCAGTCCGGCAGTAATACGCCGAAGGGTGGCCGCAATGTCATCTACGTAATTCATCATGCGAATTAATTCGCCACTGGCGGGCATAAGAGTCCTTTCCATTTGTAAAAACGATACAGATGAAGGCCGTGCGCATCAGTGGATGGAATCCGGTTGCTTGACATGAGACTACGGTTGCGGACAGCCAACTTGCTATTCTCGCCGCGGCTCGAAGTTAAGTAAAGGAAATCACCAAGCACTGGATTTCTCTGCACCCTCAAGCGTTTTGCTAGGTTCTTTCAAGAAGACTAAAACTTACGCGGCAACATCGGCAACGAGAGTTCGCCCGTCCGGATGGCCGGATTTTGACGGATCCTTCGCCGCACCATCTCGGTCGGTGACCATGGTCAACAATGCCAGCTTCTGGGCCAACTCTGCAGTCAGTGACCCTTGGTGAAGTCGCCACGTCCAATTACCCCCGGGCTTGCTAGGAACATTCATGCGCCCGCCGCTGTCGAGTCCCAGAACGTCTTGCACAGGGATGACAGCCAGAGTAGCCACTGAGGAGAGTGCCGCGTGTATGAGTGCCCAATGGATGCCTTCGTTTATGCATCCCAGATACTCGCGGGCCCAGCCCCGTTCTGACTCGGTGGCGCCGCCATTCCACCAGCCAACCGTTGTGTCGTTATCGTGGGTACCGGTATACACCACGGAATCGGGAGTATACATGTGGGGCAGATAAATATGGGCCCCTTTATTCCCGAAACCGAACTGTATGACCTTCATGCCTGGAATTTTGAGCTTCTTGCGCAACTCCCCAACTTCGGGGGTAATGTAGCCTAGATCCTCGGCGATGAACGGCAGCGTACCTAGTGCCGCTTTTAGGGTTTTGAACAGATCCTCATTCGGACCGGGAGTCCAATGACCATTGATCGCCGTCGGTTCGTCAGCAGGAATTTCCCAAGACGCTTCAAAACCACGGAAATGATCGAGTCGCACAATGTCACACGTCTCGAGCGCGCAACCTATGCGCTGGACCCACCAATCATAGCCACGCGACTTCAGGGCTTCCCAGTCGTACAACGGATTGCCCCATCGCTGACCGGTCTCGCTAAAGGCATCGGGCGGAACACCTGCCACCACCACGGGCGAGAGGTCCTTCCCGAGGCGAAAAATATCCGGATGTGTCCAAACGTCGGCGCTATCGTAGCTGACGAAGATAGCAACGTCTCCGACGATGCCAATTCCTCGTTGCGCGCAATAGTTCCGTAACGATTTCCATTGCTCGAAGAAGGCGAACTGCAGAAACCGCTCCAATGCGATCTGATCTTTCAGCTCCCCGCGCAACTGTTCAAGCACATCCGGTTTGCGGCAGCGAATGTCTTCCGGCCAAGAATTCCACGGAGTTTCGGAGAAGTGTTCGCGCAACGCACTGAAAAGAGCGTAGTCTTCCAGCCACCACTCGTTCTCGGCACGAAACGCCTGAAACCGCTCGCGCGCTCCTGCCGGCGCCAACTGCAGAAAGTTCCGCGCCGCCTCACGGAGTAGCGGTAATTTGTCGGCACGTACCTGGTCGTAATCGACCGGATCCTGATCGTTCTTGAGACTCGTTAAGCGAGCGGCATCAAGGTAGCCACGTTCGACCAGGCGTTCCAGACTGATCAAGAGGATGTTGCCGGCGAATGCCGAAGTACAGGAGTAGGGAGAATTCCCATAACCTATCGGGCCGAGGGGAAGTACCTGCCAAACGGTCTGTTTGCCAGCTGCCAACCAGTCAACGAACTCGTACGCAGCCGGACCAAGATCACCGATCCCACCCCGGGAGGGCAGAGACGTCGGATGCATCAATATTCCAGACGACCGTTGGGTGAGCATGTCTATCGATTCGAGCAATGTTGGTTGAGTAATCAGCCAGAGGCAGCAAATCTTGAGTTGCGATTAGCTGCCGTAAGAACAACGTAGGCCAGCGATGAGCTTCGCTGGCCGCCGGATGGAGGTCAATACAAATGCTTCCTATGATCCTTCACCCAACCGGCTCATACGTTCCATTTCTTTCTTGTTGAACTTGATCTTGCCGTCCTTCTCCAGTTTGTCGCGCAGACTTTGAACGTACAGCCCTTCTAAGACCTGACGCTTCTGATCCAACAACGATTCGCTCGCCCGGTCCCACGCCTGCTTGACGTCACTTGGCGATGGCTCCTGTTTTTCCAGTACAGCCAGGACAATCCCGCTGCCGGCACTACCTTGCAACGGGCCGCTGATTTCGCCGACGGCAAGGCCGAATGCCACATTGGCCGAGCCGCTCATGGCTCCTACGTCGGGAACCTGGGCCGAGGCATTTACCAGGTCGCTGGTTTTGACCGTGGCACCCAGCTCCTTCGCTGCCTTCTTCAGATCGTGCTCGGCGCGAGCCCGGTCCGAAAGTTCCTGAGTTTTCTGCGTCAGAAGCGCCTGCGCACGCTGCGCCCTGAATTGGTCTTCGACCTGCGCCCTGATCTGCTCAAATGCCGGAGTCCGCGGAGGCTCGATCTCCGTCACCTGATAAATCGCATACCCCTGCGGCGTTTGTGCCAAAGCCGGGGGATCGCTCTTTTTGGCCGAGAACAGGGCGTTGGAAAGCTCCTGCGCAGATCCTAATCCGGGAAGTGCATCTGTCTGTGCCACCAGGTCGGTCGTTGTCACTGACAGGCCTTTGTCCGCAGCGGCCTTGTCGATTCCTGCCGAACGAGCTTCGTTCCATGCCGAGTTCGCCAGGGTTTGTGCAGCCACCGCAGCCTTTTGCTGCTTGATGGCGGACTCGATCTGCGCCTTCACCTCGTCGAGCGGCTTCACACTGGCATTCTGCTTGTCTTCGACATGGATAATGTGGAACCCGTAACTGGTGCGGATGATGTCGGTCGTCTGACCCTTGGGTGTATTGAACGCGGCTTGTTCGAATTCCGGCACGGTACGGCCACGGGTAATCGGGGGCAGCAAGCCGCCATTCTGCGCGCTGCCGGGGTCATCGGAATATTTCTTCGCCAAGTCCGCGAAACTCGCTCCCCCCTTTAACTGCTTCTGGACATCCTCGGCCTTGGCCTTGGCAGCTTCCACTCCTTTGGGATCGACTTTGCCATCGGGTCCGGGCGGCGGTGTCTTAATCAGAATGTGCCGAACCGTAACCGTCTCCGGACTGCGAAATTCGTCCTGATGCTGGTTATAGTATTCCTGGAGATCCGCTTGCGTCACCGGAATCGAGTTCGCGACCATGCCGGTGTCGATCAAGATATACCGAGCTTTACGCTTTTCCGGGATGGAATTTACGTACTGCTGCTTGTTCTGGTCGTAGAACGCCTTCAGCTCCACGTCGGTAACCTTGACCTGCTTCTTCACGTCATCCAACGTCAGGATTGCGTAGTCGAATTTGACCTTGGAGTCTTGCTTTTTGACCTGTTCCTCGACTTCCTTGTCGCTCACCCTGGCGCCTGCGCTGACGACCGAAAGCAGCTTCTGTTGAGCGAGCTGGTCTTTTAGCTCTTTTTCGAACTGCGCCACGCTCAGGCCAAACTGGTTTTGGACAAAGTCCTCGTATTGCTGCTGCCCAATAAAGTTCCCCCCGGGGAAGAACACTTGTCCGAATTGTCCCTGGCGGAGATAATCGGCCAGCTCCTTATCGTTGACGGCGAGCCCCATGCGGTCGGCCTCGTAAGCCAGGGCGTGTTGCGTGACCATGGTGTCGGCCGCTCGCTGCATTAGGAAAGGCATCAGGGCTGGTGGAACTGTGTTTCCACGAAACTGTTGCCTCCCCATCATTCGCGCCCGCTGCGCTACCTGCTGAATGCTGATGTCTTCACTTCCGACCTTGGCCACGACGCCAGCGGTGTTGACTCCGCCACCAAAATAATTGCCGAAGAGCCCGCCAGGCACCAGGGTGATTACCATCATCACGCAGACAATAAGAAGTAGGGCACCCAAAACGATTTTCTTGGCTGGGCCAGGCGTTTGCAAAAATCGAATCATGCTTGAACTGAACTCCGGGAATGAGTATCGAATCCTTTATTATATCTGAGGGAGCGATGCTTTCATTGGCTGCCGACCGATGTTTGAGACGGGCATCAGGTCAGAAACCCAAGGAAGGCATGCCACGAATTGGTCCCGCCGAGTGCCGTCGTGGCACCACTGAGGCGCAATTATTCACCGAATAAGGCTGGGCACTTTCCCGAGCCATCCGCTGGTATGGTGTAATGAGTTAGCTAGAATGCCTAACCTGTTGCAACGAACGCGTCGCCGAATTCTCGCCGCACGAAGGCGGGTTCGCGAGCTCAAGATGATTGCCAAGGGATTGGTCTCGACGGACCATCCCGTGCTGGCACACATTATTCCCGTTCGGCGCTGTAATCTCGCCTGCAAATACTGTAACGAGTTCGACGATTTCTCGAAACCCGTTCCCTTAGAAACGATGAAGGCCCGCATCGACGACCTGGCGCGACTGGGAACGACCATCATCACCCTGAGCGGTGGAGAACCGCTGCTGCATCCGGAGCTCGAGCAGATCATTGCTCATATTCGCAGCCACCACATCATTGTGGGCATGATCACCAATGGTTATCTACTGACCGCAGATCGCATCCAGCGCCTTAATCGTGCCGGACTTGAGCACCTGCAGATCAGCATAGACAACATCATGCCTGACGACGTGTCCAAGAAGTCCTTAAAGGTTCTCGACAAGAAGCTTCAGCTGCTGGCGGAGCACGCCGATTTTCACGTCAACATCAATTCCGTCGTGGGTGGTGGCACGCGCAATCCTCACGACGCACTAGTGGTAGGACGTCGCGCGGTGCAATTGGGATTTACTTCGACGATCGGAATCATTCACGATGGCGATGGTCAGGTTCGTCCGTTGGGCGACGAAGAGCGGGAGGTATTTCTCAAGATGAAGAATCTTGAAAAAAAGAATTACTCGCGCTTGAACTGGTTCCAGAACAATATCGCGCGTGGCAAACCGAACGCCTGGCGCTGCCGCGCTGGAGCGCGCTATTTATACGTCTGCGAGGACGGGCTCGTGCATTACTGCTCACAGCAGCGCGGCCATCCGGGAATGCCGTTGGAGAAATATACAATCGCGGACGTGCGACGCGAGTTTCTCACCGAGAAAGGTTGCGCACCCCACTGCACGGTTTCGTGCGTGCATCAGGTCTCTTATATCGACTACTGGCGTGCTCCGCAAACTCGTCGATCTCGGTCGACCTCGATCAATCAGGGACAGCTCGTTCAAATCGAATAACCGGCTTGGCGTTGCACTCCTGAAGCGTTGCAAGGGTCCGGCATGCAAACCTTGATGCCCTATGCAGAGTGTCCATCTGCCATCATTTCTCGCCAAGCCGGCGCGTATGCCAGGTGGCAGAACAGCTGGCTCTTAATTTCGCCCAGCGCGAACCTAAATGCAGCAGGGATGCTTGTCCTTTCAAGGCCATCACGAGGATGTAGTAAAGCGCAGGCAATCCAAAACACGGCGGCACTTACACCGCATTTGTGCTTTCCATTGCGCGCCCGGGAGTTCGGACAGTCACCGATGAGATGGACCTGAACTTCTCAAAAAGAGAAAAAGCCTGCTTGTCCCCCGGCCGGGATAGGGCGCGTCCCTATTAGAATAACTCCTGCCGCCTGAACGAAAAACGAGCCGTGAGGCGTACGTTTGAGTAGCGGATTTTGTGTGCAACTTTATGCATTTGCCTGCGTCTTAACAATGGAAGGCTGCTGACGGGAGCACACTAGGACCTGAGGGACTGTCATGACACCGCAAGAAAACTCGATGCTTGAAGACTTGGTTCGTAAGGTAGAGGGGACACGGCTGACTGAGAAAGATCCCGAAGCCGAACAACTGCTTCAGCAGGGGTTGGGCCGCGATCCTGACGCAATTTACAAATTGGCCCAGACGGTTCTGGTGCAGAATCTCGCCTTGAACCAAGCGCGCGCACAGATTCAGCAGATGCAACAGGCTCAACAGCAGACGCAGCCTGCGCGTGCCACGAGCTTCCTTGGGGGCCTGCTTGGCCATCGTGATCCGGCGTCACCCGCACCGCAAAACCAGCAAGTGCCTTATCAGCAGGCACCAGCCTATCAGGTTCCTCCGCAGTATGCCGTACCCGGCACCAGCCCTCCCGGAAGTTTCCTGCGCAGCGCCGCTACTACGGCAGCGGGGGTCACGGCTGGCGCCCTGGCGTTCGAGGGCATCGAATCTCTTATGCATGGATTCGGTCATGGGGGCGGCGAATGGGGAGGCGGTTTTGGATCTGCCACGCGCCCTGTCGAAGAGACGGTAATTAATAATTATTACGACAATCCGCAGCAGGCTGGGGGTTTCGACGAACATCGCCAACACGAGACGTCATACGCCGATGACCGACCCGAAGACCAAGCGCGACTGGAAGACGCAAATTACGAGCCCGACGCCGACCCGACCTCGTTCGACGACTCGCAAACCGATGATTTCGACAGCGACTTCAGTGGCGGGGACGATAGCAACTTTTCCTAATAGCGGAAGAAGCATGGTAGTGCACCACGTCCTAAGTGAGGGCGACCTGGATCTCGAATTCTAGATTGTGGGTTGGGATATCCATACCGAACACAATCTCAAATGCGAGCACCTAGCCATTGGACTATGGGCACCGACGGCCGCTGACCACACCTTATCAGATCGTGGAGTGTTACCGACCATTCGTGTGGAGATTGAGGCAGTGGTTTACCTCAGCTGCGCTTTTGCCTCCCCGAAGACACAGGTTTCAGAGCGCGTTCGCGTGAGCGATCGGCGTGACGCAGACCTCGAAACCATCTGCGAGATTTAACGCCGCTAGTTGGGAAATTCTCCCACCCACGGCAAACCGGAGCCAGCTTTCCCAAAACCTCCTCATGAATAAGGCAACATCGGCTCTCACAATTGGTGGAACAAAACGTCGAAATCCGACTCTCCTCTTCGGAAGATGTCGTTGAACGAAATCTGCAGAAGCGGTCGATGGTGAGCCCTCATTTGAGCATTTGAGCAAACGGCGATCATAAATATCAAAGGTGACCTTCTGTCCGAAGAACATCAGAGGAGACTCACGAGGGCCTGGCTTAGAGAACTAGAGTGGCGTCCAGCTTACAAGCGACCTCAGGTAAAGAGCGAGGTGTCCGTCGCTGGAAGCGAATCTGAACTTTCCAAAACCTGGTTTGGGAAAGCCGGAAATTTGCAAGCGGACGTCCAAATCTATGAGTTCCGTGGCTATTCAAGTGCCATCATGATTCAGTTCAGCTTCGACTTTGCTAACGAACCGCGTAAACCCCCTTGTCAAAGTTCTCTCGCTCAGATGCATGCGAAAGCACGATGAAGCCTCAAACTCCCCCAAGGCTTCGTGTTATATTCGTTAAGGCACGCAGCACTGACGCAGGTGGGCAAAGTTGGCGCCAACGCCTTCACGATAATGCGCATCGGCGGTTCTCGTGGTTACCGCCTCGGGGTGCATGCATCTTCCGAGACGGTAAGCTTAGCCATTGTCTGATTAGATTGCGCTATTCAACTGCAACCGAAAAGGCGGGGTCACTTGGGAAGTAGAAAGAATCGAGATGGAGTGACGCAACTGACAACGGGCCGCCCTCCTAACCCGTACGCAATTGTAGGGCGCGTAGCTCAACTGGCAGAGCAACTGACTCTTAATCAGTAGGTTGAAGGTTCGATTCCTTCCGCGCTCACCATTTATTATCAGCAACTTACAAGGGCTTTCAAAAAAGGCTGACGCTTACCGAGTCAGTTGGTCTGGCATCATGCAGCATGGCGATCTCATTTCCCATCATCAAGATACGCCTAAGGCTGTCACAGAAGTGTGCCGTGAGTTTTGGAGGGGTCAGTTGATCCAGATC
>Ga0306921_10004243_pt1 | contig 14680 bp, 15 predicted proteins | sample sta12Cox44000080_FD_203760 | JGI IMG/M metagenome (GOLD analysis project Ga0306921, IMG submission 203760) | Lab enrichment of tropical soil microbial communities from Luquillo Experimental Forest, Puerto Rico - statoxic.12C.oxic.44.000.080 (v2)... | ecosystem: Environmental > Terrestrial >...
ACCCACGGATCGACGTCAGCGGCAGCGATCGCATCGGTATCGACCGCCGCCTCTCGGCGGCTATCATCGAACGACTGTCGCGCCTGCCAGGGGCGGCACTGGTCGAGCACACGGTGCATCCGGACCATTTTGCTCGCCCTAACCTCGTGCTGCGCGGCGCCGACGGGGTCAATCACGGCATCTCCGACGTGATGTCGCCATGGTCGGCGGCCGTGGCGGAGCCCGAGCGCGGGTGAGGGTCTCGCGGCTCTTCGCCCTGCTACTGGTCCCGGCAGCGCTCTCAGCCCGAGACCTCGAAGCACCGGGGTTCACGGCAAAATGGACGCCGAGCGATCCGCCGATCAACCTCGCCCATATCGATTACGGCGAGATCAACCGGCACGGCGAGGCGGTCGGTTATCACCACCGGCCGAACGGGGTAGATCCGCCCGGAGCTCGGGTGCTGCGAATCGTGCAGCCACCGGATGCGAGCGGCGTCTACCGGGCGCGGGTGGCACTCCGCGATCCGCCAACAGGCGTGTGGATCGATAAGAAGGCACCGTCTACCTTTTTCCCGGATGCGATGTCCGACGACGAGGTCATCGAGGCTATCCTCGCCGCTTTCCAGACCAGCCATCGACGCGGCGACGGTCAGTTCATCGGCGCTTCGGGCCGCGGCTTCGCGATCGAGGGATGGTACCAGAATGGGCGCATCAACGCCGCCTATCCGTTGCGCGGCCCTTGATGCCGGGTCTGCTCACGGTTCGCCAGCACCCGGCGGGGTATTTCGAAGGACGGGCGCGACCCGGGAGCGGGCGGCATGGCGAGATCCTTGCGAGCTTTCTGCAAAGCGACGTCCAGGGCGATCTCGAAACCGCCCGCATGCTTCTCGCCGAGACCGCGGCAGCTGAGCGAGGCGAGACTTCGCGCCCGGGTGGTGCCGGCAACGCCTTCTCGATCACGATCTCCCGTGACGGCGCGGTGATCAGAAACGCCGTTCTCGATGATATCGCGCCAGAGCGCTACAGCTTGGCGGAATTGCGCGAGGCGTTGGAGGTTTGGATCGCGGCGATGGAAGGTGCCCGCCATTCGAGTGGACCCGAGTCTCCCTGACGGCAGCGGAAAATCACATATTCGAGCATCCAAAAGGTCCTTGCAGTGGCAGTATTTCCATAGGAATCAACGCTAAAGATGCAACTGAACCGGTTCTCCGGCAGCGGAATTTTGCCCGCAGAAACGGGGTCTGACAGCGGAATGGCAGCGGAATTTGTGGACGGGACAAGCATAGCGGGAATGGCATGGATAAGCAGCCCGATAATTGCTATTTTGATAGCAATGCATCTAGGTGATGACTGCACGCCCGCTTACAAGGGGAAGCAAAATCGGGCAATGCACGTCCCCTTCACGCACTCGCGCGCCGCGTTCGAATAGCGCCGGCACCGAGAAATCGGGAATAGTATCCGTCGTGAACGATGGCCTCCCGGCGCCAAGGCAAGGGCGCGTCGCGGTCGTGCGTCCGCGCGACGCCGCCTCCCTGATCCTGCTGCGCGGCGAGGGCAGGGCGCTCGCGGTGCTGGCCGGCCGCCGCCCGCTCCATGTCAAGTTCATGCCCGGGGTCTATGTCTTCCCCGGCGGTGCGATCGATCCGCCGGATCGGAACGCGTGGAGCGTCGAATCGGGAACCGAAGCATTGGGCTCCAAGCTCGCGCGCTCTGCCCGCGCCGCGATGCGCGAGACTTGGGAGGAAGCCGGCGTCCTGATCGGCCGGCCGGGCGGCTGGCCGTCGGCTCCCCCGGCTAGAGCACCGATCGAGCGGGCCTATCTCGAGCGCGGTCTGATGGCAGCGATGGACCTCTTGACCTATGTCGGCCGGGCGATCACCCCGTCACATTCCTTCCGCCGATTCAACACTCGGTTCTTTCTCGGCGACGGTAGGAATGTGTTCGGTGAGCCGATGGCGAGCGAGGAGCTTGAGGACGTTGGTTGGCACCCGATCGGGCGCGAGGCGCTCGCATCATTTCGCGACGTGACCCGGTTCATGCTGGCGCGGGCGATCGCGTTGCGCGAGGGGACCGCGAGCGGCGAGGCACCGCTCTTCTACTGGGCCAAGAATGCCCGCCGCATCGGCGTTTGCCGCGAGGCGGTCGGTACTACCTAGACTTAGCGGGCCTCGGTGCCGAGCGCCATGGCGCTCGGCTGGACCGCCGGCTCCTCGTCGCCGATCCCCATCGCCTTGCCGTGTGTCTCGACCGCGAGAAAGACAAAGGACAGTCCGACCAGCAGCATGGCGAAGGCGAGGAACAAATAGGCCGGCAACACGGCATCGGAGGTCGCTTGCGGCGATACCACGTTGCTGCTGCCGGCGATCAGCGCGAGGCTCAACGGGCCCAGGATCTTGCCGACACCGTTCGCCGCCTGCCCGAGACCGGAGGCGCGCGCGCCGAGGCGGGCGCCATAGCGCTCGACCGTATATGGCGCGAAATTGGCAAAACCGCCCTCGATAAAGAAGGTTGAGGCGCACAGCAGGAGCACCATTACCGGCAAGCCGCCGACAATGAGATTGCTGTAATAGCCGGCGGCGGCTAGGGCGGCGACACCGCCGAACCCCCAGACCGCACCCAGCCAGCGACGGCCGGTCAGTGGCGCCAGCAACGTGACGATGATCTTGCCCGTCACCCCGCCAAGAGTGACGAACACAAAATACTTTGCCGCCTGAGGGACCGGGACGCTGAGCACCATCGCGACGATCGTCGGCCCCCAGAGGTACACGCCATAGCCTGCGATCGACGAGCCGCCCCAAATGATGACCGTTTCCCAAAACAAGCTCGGCCGGCGATAGAGCTCCGAGAGACGCCCGCGCGGCTCGGCCGTTGGCGCCTGGGTCGGCAGAGGCACCGATTGCAGCGGCGCGCCGAGGTACTTGGCGACTTCCGCGCGCGCGTCTGAGAACCGGCCTTTCGCCGCAAGCCAGCGCACGGATTCAGGCACGTAGAACCAAATCAGCACCCCGACGATTGCCGGCGCCATGCCGAGCATCGCAACGCCGCGCCAGCCGATCGGCTCGATCAGCGCGGCGGAAACCGCCGAAGCGAGAAAGCCGCCGGCCGACGCGAAGACCAGATAAAAGCTCGTCAACAAGGTCCGGTGCCGTGTCGGCGTCAGCTCGACCTGGATCGCCAGCGACGGGGTCACCCCGGCGGTCAGCCCGACCCCGATGAAGAAGCGCAGGACTGCGAAGACCTCCCACGCGCCGGCCGGCACGATACCCATCAGCCCAGAGCTCACGGCACAGATAAAGGTGCCGATGATCATCGTGATCTTGCGCCCCCAGGCGTCGGACAATCCGCCAAAGACGAGCGCGCCGAGGATCGCGCCGACGCCGCCGCTATAGAGAATGACCGCCGACTGGCCGTAGGTCAGGTGCCACTGTGGAGCCAGAACCGCCAGCAAGTAGCCGACCACGAGGAAATCGAAAAATTCGAGGACGAACAGCGCCGACAGCAAGGTGAACGCCACCCAATAGCGCCGGTTGAGCGGCGCGGCATCGAACAGCGCCAAGAGGTCGTCGGAAGTCTGTCCGGGCATCGTTTCCTCCGCGTCGGGCACCGTCTCCGTTCTCCGGCTGCCCATTTGCTCTACAACGATAGCGATTATGTCGCCCCGCCGGCAATCGTCAACCGTGGGGCTCACACCCGGGGTGGGCGAGCCCTGATCGAGATTCTCCGAGAAGGCGGAGCAGCATATCATCGAAAGCACAAGTCGGGATCGCGCCGCCTTTCCAATCTAGTAACCCGGCCCGAAATGGAGCTGGTCCTATCAACGGGTTATCATCACCTCCGCGAAAGCGGAGGTCCAGGGCAACCCATGAGGCCTCGGGCCAGCCCTAGATTCCCGCTTTCGAGCGTATGAGGGAATCCAACTTTTGCGAGGGGTTGATGCTCGCAGAGCGCACTTCCCGGCGGCGTCTGATTGCGGGGTCGAATAACCTACTGATATTTCAACATTTATTCTAGAATAGGCTCGTCGGCTTGGTGAGGTCAATCCATGAAGCGAAGATCGACACCTTGTCCGTGCAGCTCGGCGAGATAGCCCTCGACCGTGCCGAACTCGGTGTCGAACTCCATCCGCACCGGCACCATTTGATTGCCCCCTGCCAGGCGGGAATACCAGATCTTGCCGTGTTTATAGGTCCCCCCGTTTGCGTCCCCACCGCCCGGGAAACCGGGAATGTCTTCGCGACTGACGTCGCAAGCTATGGTTGGCCCTGCGAAGTGTTGACGCCCATCCGGGGTCAGGGTTTCTGGCTGGGCATTGCTGAACCGAAGGTTGTAGCGGCTTAGGCCATCGAATACAGGAACGACAAGACCGCAGCTGCCGCGCTGCGCGAGCTGGCGCTCGAGAATAAAAAACGCCGTCAGCTGATCGACGGTGCCGCGCATCTGATCGACCGCCGCCGAACTGTGCAGCGCGGCCGAGGGCGGCGTCTGGTCGCTCGCCACCGTGCCGTCGGTGCGGTAGTCGATCCGGTAGTGGCGATCGTCGCCGTTTCGGCGCACATCGCCATGGTATGCGTCGGGCTGCACCACATCATGGGTCAGCCGTCCGCGCACTTCGGAGTGGCTCGTCAGGTCGACGAACACGGCTGCGATGCCGCGTGTATCCAGATCCATCGCGATCTTATATCGATCCCCCGACGCAGCGACGCTCGTGCGATTGGTCAACACGTGAAAACCGGCAAAGCCGTACACCTCGATGCGCAGCGCGACCGGGTCCGATTCCTGCGCCGGCGCCGCCAATGCGACGAGCGTGACGAAGGCCGTGGCGGCGATCGCTGTCAGGACGGTAAAGCGAGCAAGGAACATGGGTGATCATAATCCCATAGCCGGCTGATCGCTGTCCAGGTTACGGTGTTGCCGGCGTGAAGGCTGGGTGTGCCGGGGCTTCCTTCGACGATCGGCAAAGCGCGGGATCGAAGGGCCGGCTCGCGCGTTTTGGAGGCACGCCCCCCGGACGAGAGGAGGTTGCCATGCGGCTTCTCGGCGTTTTCCCCGGAGTGCTCCATTACTCAAAAATCTTTCTCCGGCTCGAGCCGATCGGCCTTGAACTCGTCGCCCAGGCGGCACGGCAGGCGGGACACGAAATCCAGCTGATCGATCTCCAGGTCGAGGACCAGCGCGCCTATTTCCGAATGCTCGAAAGCTGGCGGCCGGACGTTGTCGCCTTCTCCTGCAACTATATGCCGCACGTCCCCGAGATCATCGATCTCGCCAAGGGGACAAAGACCCGTTTCCCGCATATCTTCATCTGCGTCGGCGGCCATAGCGCCTCTTTCACCGCCGCCTCGATCATCGAGCATGGTGCCGGCGCCATCGACTGCGTACTCAAAGGCGAAGGGGAGGCCGGCTTGCCGATGCTTTTGGCCGCGATCGAGGGCGGTCATGACCCGGTGACCGTGGCGGGTGCAGTCACCGCCGACGGCGAGGGGCCGCCGCCCGGCTTCGTCCACTCGCTCGATGATTTGACACCGGCGCGCGATCTGCTCCGCCATCGCCGGAAATATTTTCTCGGCACGCTCGATCCCTGCGCCACGATCGAGTTTTCGCGCGGCTGTCCATGGGATTGCTCGTTCTGCAGCGCCTGGACATTTTATGGCCGAAGCTATCGGCTGATCAGCCCGGAGCGGGCGGTCGAGGATCTGCGGTCGATCCGCGAGCCGGGGGTCTTCATCGTCGATGATGTCGCCTTTCTGCAGGAGCGGCACGGGATGGCGATCGGTGAGGCGATCGCCCGCTCCGGCATCAAGAAGCGCTATTACCTCGAAACCCGCGGCGACGTGCTGCTGCGCAACAAGGAAGTCTTTCGTTTCTGGAAGAAGCTCGGCCTCGAATACATGTTTCTCGGCATCGAAGCGATCGATGAGGAAGGGTTGCAGAAATTCCGCAAGCGGGTCACCCTCGGCCACAATTTCGAGGCATTGGAATTCGCTCGCTCGCTTGGGATGTACGTCTTGATCAATTTGATCGCCGATCCCGAATGGGATCGCGAGCGCTTTCGCATTGTCCGCGAATGGGGCGTCGAGCTCCCCGAAGTCGTGAACATCAGCGTCAACACGCCTTATCCCGGGACCGAGAGCTGGATCAGCGAGGGCGGGCGCGTCGTAAGCCGCGACTATCGGCTCTACGATATTCAGCATGCGGTGCTGCCGACGAAGCTCCCGCTCGCCGAGTTTTACGACGAGCTGGTGACCACTCAGCAAGTCTTCTATCGCAAGCACATGGGCTGGCGGCGGCTGATCAAGACGGCAGGGGTCGTCGCCGGCCAGCTGGCGCGCGGGCAGACCAACTTTCTGGGCAGTCTGTTTAACCTCGAACGCGTGTTTCGACCCGAATATCTGCTCGCCGACCACTCAAGGCCGGTCGACTATCAGATCCCGTTGCCCGGAACCGAAGGGACACGGCGTCAAGGTTCCCTGTACATACACGCCCCCCGAGGCCGCAAAGGACGTGCTATCGATGCAGCGACCGAGCGCTTCGTCGACGAGACGCGAATGAGTGCGACGTCCTAAGGCGCAAAAAGATCATCATCGCCGCCGTTGTTGTTGCCGGGCCGCTTGAACCATAGTGCCGGGGTTACGTCGCTGACGGGTTCGACGGGGGGTTTGTGCAGATCAACCATCAACGCTTGCCGGGTCGAGCAATCGTCGCCTTCGCGTCCGATGCTCCCGTGAAGCAGGGCGCCCGGTGAGGTTCGCGCTCGCCTGGCGGATCCTCACTTACGACAAAGGCCGCACCGCTTTGGCAGTGGCCGGCGTGTTCATGGCGATCATGCTCGTGTTTGTGCAGCTCGGCTTTTTTATCGCGGTGCCGCGCGGTGGCATGTTGCTTTACGATCGGACCCGGTTCGATTTGCTGCTTGCGTCAAACGGTTACGAATATCAGGTCCAGCCCGGGGAATTCGGGTTCAGCCAGCTGGATAAGGCGCGGACCGCACCTGAGGTCGCGCTGGCGGCACCGCTCTATTTTGGATATGCGAAGTGGCGCAGCGGCGAAGGCGGCAAGGCACTCGACGTCTTTGTCATCGGTCTCGATCCGCGGGCGCCGATTTTCATGAGTGAAGATATCGATCACCAGCTTGCTGTGCTGGATCAGGCTGACACCGCGCTCGTGGATAGCATGACGCGGCCGATGTTCGGCCCGCAGACGACGGGCCGGGTGGTCGAAATCGGCGGCGATAAGGTGAAAATCGGGGGGGATTACGTCCTCGGAACCGGCTTCATGGGCCTCGGCGTCATCCTCGTCAGCGCGCAAAATTTTGTTCGTCTCTTCCCTTATCGCAAGCTGGAGCAGGTCAATCTAGGGCTGATTCAGCTGAAGCAGGGGGTCGACCCCGACCGCGCCGCGGCTTCGTTGCGCAAGTTCCTCGACAGCGATATCCAGATCTTTACGCGTCCGGAGCTCGAGGCTCACGAGACCGCTTATTGGACCACGCGAACCTCTGTAGGTCTGCTCTTCGGCTCCGGGCTGATCGTCTCTTTCATTGTCGGGGTCATGGTTGTCTATCAAATCCTTGCCACTCAGGTCAGCCGCCAGCTGCCTCAATTCGCGACGTTAAAAGCAGTCGGCTATGCGGACCGCTTTCTCGGTGGGACCGTAATCACAATGGCGCTGCTGATCGTTCTGGCCGGTTTTTTCCCGGCGCTGGTTGCGGCGCTGGGCATTTATGCGGTGATCCGAGAGGAGACCTTGCTTCCGGTGGAGATGTCGGGGACGCGTGTCGCCGCTGTGTTTGCCGCCACTCTCGCGATGGCGGCCGCCTCGGCTTTGCTCTCGATGAGCAGTCTGCGGCGTGCCGATCCGGCTGATCTGTTTTCATGATCGCAACGACGAACCTTGGACTCTGGCGGCGATCTATCGGTTTTGTTCCGCTCGCGTGGCGGAATCTGGTGGCGAACAAACCACGTCTGCTGCGCTCGAGCGGCGGTATCGGCTTTGCCGTGCTGCTGATGCTGATGCAGCTCGGCTTTGAAAGGGCCTTCTTCAACGCCTCGCTCGAAGTCATCGAGCTGCTCGATGGGGATATCTTTCTTCAGCGCGCCAGCAAGTACCGGTTCGCGACAGAAGACCCGTTTCCCGGCCGAGACCTGGAAGCGGCTCGCGCGGTACCGGGGGTCATGAGCGCGTCGCCGTTGTATGCGGCATGGCATTACTTATTCTGGCGCAATCCGGTCGATGATAAGAACTTTCTGGTCCGTGTCTTCGCCTTCGATCCCGATCAGCCGATCTTGTCGTTGCCCGAGCTCGACGCGAACCTGAAGGATTTGAGCGACTTGGAGACGGCTCTTGTCGATCGCCGCGCCCGCCGATTTCTGGGAATGGACCCGCCGCCACCCGCAGCCGAACTAAACGGCAGCAAGATCAAAATTATCGGAAGCTTTGCGCTTGGTCCTGATTTCGAGAACGATGGCACGGTGGTGATCGGCGATCGTACCTTTGCGAAGTTGCTGCCCGGTCCGCGCGGTGGTCCTCCCGACGTCGAACTAGGGGTCATCAAGCTGACCCCGGGGGGCGACCCGGTCGCCGTGCAGCGCGCGATCACCGCGGTCGTGCCCACGGAAATCGCCGTTCTGACCAAAGGGCAGCTGCTCGAACTGGAACGTAAGTTTCAGGCAGACGTGTCTGCCGCGGGGCCGATCTTTGCGATGGGAACGCTGGTTGGCTTCGTCGTTGGGATGCTGATTTCCTACCAGGTCATCTACACCGATCTCGCCGAGCAGCAGCCTCAATATGCAACCATGAAGGCGATTGGCTATCGCACACGCTACCTGGTTCAGGTGGTGCTCGAGCAGGCGACACTGAGCGCACTGGCCGGCTGGGTTCCGGCTTGTCTGGTATCGATTGTGCTCTTTCGAATTGTCGGCGAGGTGGCGCTCTTACCATTGCAAATGACCGTGGAGTTGGCCCTTGTCAGCCTGGTTCTAACCCTCTCCATGTGCTTGATTTCGGCAGTGCTGGCGGTTCGCCGCGTCATTTTGGCAGATCCGGCCGAGGTGTTCTAATGAATGCGCCGACGATTGTGGCTTCGATGTCCGTCGATCGCCTGCAGCCGACGGTTCGGGTCGAGGACCTCAACTTCTTCTTCGGAGAAGGCGAGTCGCGCAACCAAGTGCTGTTCGATAACAGAATAGAGATCGGGGCAGGGCAGCTGGTCGTGATGACAGGGCCATCAGGGGCCGGCAAGACGACCTTGCTCACCCTTGTCGGAACGCTCCGCTCCGTGCAGGAGGGCCGGATCGATGTGCTCGGGCAAAACTTGTCAGAGTTGGGCCGACGCGAACTGGTCGGGATGCGGCGCAACGTCGGCTTCATCTTTCAGATGCACAATTTGTTCGACGCGCTGTCGGCTTACGAAAACGTAAAGATGGCGATGCAGCTCGGCGATTGTCCCGTGTCTGAAATGCGCCAGCGCGGTATCGCGATCCTCGATCGCCTCGGGCTTGGAAACCGGGTCGACTACAAGCCGCGATCTTTATCGGGAGGCCAGCGCCAGCGCGTCGCTATCGCCCGGGCGCTCGTTAATCGCCCAAAACTGGTACTCGCCGACGAGCCGACCGCTGCGCTCGACAGAGAATCTGCGCACAAAGTCGTCGATCTCCTGAAGGAGACGACGATCGAGAACGGTGCCGCCGTGGTCATGGTTACCCACGACCACCGAATCATCGAAAAGGCCGATCGCCTCGTTCATATGGTCGACGGGCGGATCGCCTCCGATGTGGTGCTGCATGACGCATTGAGGATCTGCGAGTTCTTGAAGACCGTGGACGCGTTTCAAAACCTCACACCAGTGCAACTCACCAACGTCGCCGAAAAGATGACCAAACGTCGCTTCGTCAAGGGCGATGTGGTCATCCGTCAGGGTGAGGCTGGCGAAGAGTTCTTTTTAATCTCCGACGGCACGGTCGAGGTGATGCGTGAAGGCCATGATGTAGCGGAGTTGGGTGCCGGGGATTTCTTTGGCGAGGGAGCGTTGATCACCGGCGAGCCGCGCAACGCGACCGTGGTCGCCAACGACAATGTCGATACCTATGTGCTCGGCAAGGCGGACTTCCGCGCCGCAATCGAAGCGAGCGCCAGTTTTCGCGACCAGCTTTACCGGGTCTATTTCGTGCGTCACTGATAGGTATCGTCAGAGTCCGACGAGGCGGGCGCTTTCCTCCCAAACGCGGCGCGCCAGGCCGCTGTCGAGGGCCGTGGGGTCGGGGCGAGCCAGGGCCTTCCCGATGACGTAGCCGCCGTGAAACGGCTCCGGGTCGGGTGCCGTCGCGAGAAAAAGCGATGTTTCGGCACCCTTCTCGGGGCTCGTCATGAACGGTTTCATCAGCCGCCAGACCAACTCTGTCAACCCACCTCGCTGGCCGATAGCGGTGGCAACGACCCCGGGATGGAGACATATTGCAACGACGCCCGATCCTACGAGCCGTGCGGCCAGCTCTCGGGTAAAAAGGATGTTGCAGAGTTTGGAGCGGCCGTAGGCCTTGAGGGTGCCCCAATCGTGCGGTTGAGCAAGTTGGGCGAGGTTGAGCCCGTGGCCGCGATGCGCTTCAGAAGCGACGGTGATGATCCGCGCCGGGGCGGAAGCCTTGAGGCGATCGAGCAGCAAATTCGTCAAAAGGAACGGGGCGAGATGGTTGACTGCGAAAGTCAGCTCGAACCCGTCGAACGAAAACCGGTATCTTGGCGACATCAACCCGGCGTTGTTGACCAGCAGATCGAGCCCGCCATTGCCCGCAAGGAGTTCATCGGCGAGGCGGCGCACCTCGGCAAGGCGAGAAAAATCGGCCAGAGCGACCGCGACGCGATCAGAGCCCGAGCGCTCGCTCACGAAGCGGCGCGCCGCCTCGGTCCGGGCGCGGTCGCGACCGGCCATAACGACCCGCATCCCGGTGCGGGCAAGGCCGAGCGCCGTATGGAGCCCGATCCCGGAGCTCGCCCCGGTGACGACGGCGGTCCGCTCGGCTCCGGAGAGATGGTTCGACATTCGCGATCCGGTTGCATGCACCATTACCGTCGGCGAGACTTCGCCAAAGGAATGGGAGCAGCCGACCACGCCGATCATAGACCGCATCGCGCAAATTCACGACGGTGGCGGCGCGACATTCAGACCCACCCCGAACTCGCGTTCGAAGAACCGTGCACCTCCGATCTAAACGCCCCCGCCGGGCTGGTGGTACGACGCCAATTACGATCCGAAGGTGCAAAAGGACGCGGCTTAGACCCGGGCGATGGAAACGGATCTCGTGCGAGGTTAAGCTCGGCCCTCCACAAGAGGAGCCTACCCGATGAGCAGCATTGTGCGGGCTACCAGCCCCGAGGTCGCCGACCCACCTGCCGGCACGTGGTCTAATTGTTTGGTTGTGGACGGCGTTGCCTATATCGCCGGCATGACCGCGCGGGGTAGCGGTCAGAGCGGCACCGCGGGCGACGAATATGCTCAAGCGAAGGAGATCTTCAGCAAGATCCGCCATCTCGTCGACGCGGCCGGCGGCGATATGGCCGATGTTGTCAAGGTGACGATTTTCGTCACCGACATCACTCAGCGCGAGAAGGTGTGGCAGGCTCGGCGGGAGTTCTTCACCGGCAACTTTCCGACCTCGACCCTCGTGCAGGTGGCGGCATTGGCCGATCCCTCGCTCAAGGTCGAGATCAACGCCGTGGCGCATATCGGAGCAAGCAAGCGCTGATCCGGCGACGATTACGGCGAACTTGCGAAAAATTGACACTCCCTTTTCGCGCCGATCTCCGCTATGGAGATCGGGAGTGGGGGAGAAAACATGCAGATCAAGCTGAAGATTGCGCTCGCAGCCACCGGCTTTGCGCTGGCGATTATCCCGGCAGTTGCTGTCGAGATGCCGACTGACGGCAGCAAGAATTTCAGCACGCCGAACGACGCGCCTGCTTACTTTGCCAACGAGGCGGTTCCCGAATCCGCGCGGGTCGCAAACCCTGCCACGTTTACAAGCGAGGACGTGGCCGCCGCCCCGGATGTCGAGCCGGCGTATCCGTCTGGGGCGGAAACGGGGCGGCACGGCAAGCATGCCTCCGCCCATAAATCCGCCAAGCACGCCCTCGGCGGATCAAAAGGTTATGGCGCCTCGACGCATTATCCGGCGACGACCGCGTCGAAGGCGACCAGAAACGCAGCCCTCCATACCGCGGCAAAAAATACCAATGCCGGGAGCCGGTCGGCGAGCTCGGTAAAAGCCGCCGGAAAGAGCGGGATGCCGGCGGGCGAAAGCAGGTCCAGCACCACAAGACACGCCAAGACGGGCACGCGGCAGCACGCCGCGGCGATGCCCGCCGGAGCGTCGCCTCTCGCGCGGGAAGCCTGACCCCCCCTGCGTTGCCAGCTATTCGGCCGCAATTGCCGGGCGCCAGCCGAGGTGCTGCAGGCAGCGGTCGATCCACAGCTAGTTCAATTTTTCCTGGACGCTGTTCTGTGACAGCTGGCGGTGCGACGCCGGGAAATCGACGCGGTCCATCTCCTGATCCTGGTTGTTACAGGAGAAGACGACTGTCTCGGTGCCGGTTTGGGGGTCGCGCTGCAATTGCAGGCACTGCGCGCAGATCTCCTTCATCATGCACTGCATCGGCGAGATGTTGCATGTCGAGCCGGCGCCTTGAACAGAACCCCGCGCCGGTGTTTGCGGCGGCCTCTTCCGACAATGTCGCCTAAGCGGCGTAGAGCTGCGCCGTCGCGAGCGCCTCGTTGTTGCCGGCCTCGTCGGCAAGCCAGCCCGCGACATGCTCGGCGTAGCGCTGCTCCCAGCCGGCAATCGAATTTGTGTCGGGCGCCACCCCCATGAGTCGGTCGAGCTCGCCGGGAGGCTCGGCCCGTCGAGCGCTTCGGCGTTGGCGGCCGTGACGCCCTTGACCGCCCGGCGTTGAACAAAGAGCCGCTTGACCGAGTAGAGCGGTGCCAGCTCATGGCGACGCGGCTGCAACGCCCGCAGCTTGGCGGAGATCCCGAACAGCTCGCCCATGAAATCCTCGAGTTGGGGCGTCAGCTCGACCAGCAGATTGGCTTCGGCCAGGGCGGCGAGTTCGCAGCGCTTGCCACTGTACCCCCGCCTTCGCGCGCCTTCGCGGGGGTGACATATACGATTCCGGACTTTAGGCGTTCCCGATCTGCCGGTCGCCGGCAACGGACCACGTGTCGCCCGACCGGAGCAGCATTTGCAGGTCGCGCTGCTTGCCGGCAGACGCTTTGCGGCTCTGAGCGGTCACGACCGCGTCGAACGGCGGCGCCGGGTCGCAATAAATGACGCCGAGCGCCATCGGGAAGCCGCTATCGGCGAACGGCACCTCGATCAGAAGCTGGGCGAGGATCCTGCTGCTCTCGTCATGGACAAGGATGCCGGCGGCTCGCCAGTCGCCGTCGGCTACCGGCACGACCTCAAGCCGCAAGCGCTCGCGGTCGAGCCTCAACCCTTTCGTGCCGCCGGCAAACAGCATCGGCTGCCCCGCCTGGAGCCACAGCACCGCGTCGCGCGCGGCCTGCTTGCCGGCAAAATCGGCAAAAACCCCATCGTTATAGACGATGCAGTTCTGATAAATCTCGACGAAGCTCGCCCCTTTGTGCGCATGGGCGCGCCTCAGGATCTCGGGCAGTTCTTTCTGCGCCAGATCATAGGCGCGGGCGATAAACCGCCCGCCGGCGCCGAGCGCAAAACCGCACGGTTTCATCGGCTGCTCGATCGACCCGAAGGGTGTGGAGGGCGACCGCGTGCCGATCCGGCTGGTCGGCGAGGCCTGACCCTTGGTCAGGCCGTAGATCTCGTTGTTGAAGAGCAGGACCTGACAGTCGAGGTTGCGGCGCAGCAGATGCGCCATATGGTTGCCGCCGATCGAGAGCCCGTCGCCGTCGCCGGTGACGATCCAGACGTCGAGCTCCGGATTGGCGAGCTTCACGCCGGTGGCGACCGCCGGCGCACGGCCATGGATCGTGTGATACCCGTAGGTCTCGAGATAATAGGGAAAGCGGCTCGAACAGCCGATCCCAGAGATGCACACCGTGCTCTCCGGCCGGGCGCCGATCTGTGACAACGTGCGCTGCACCGCCTTGAGGATCGAATAGTCGCCGCAGCCCGGGCACCAGCGCACCTCCTGATCCGAGGCGAAATCGGCGGGCGAGAGTTGCGCAAGTGGGGCGATGTCGTTCATCGGGCAGTCCTCCTCACGCCAGCACCTGGTCGATCGCCGCCTCGATCTCGGCGATCCGAAAGGGTTGTCCGGACACTTTATTGCACGGCTTGGCGTCGATCAGGTATTGGTCGCGCAATATCGTCTTTAGCTGGCCGGTGTTCATCTCCGGCACGAGGACGCGCTCGTAGCCGCGCAGCAGCGGCCTCAGGTTCCTCGGCAGCGGCCACAGGTGGCGCAGGTGAATGTGGCTGACACCTGCGCCACGGGTGCGCCAGCGCCCCACCGCCTGATGGATCGCGCCGTAGGTCGAGCCCCAGCCGACGACCGCGAGCTCGCCGCCCGCCTCGCCGAGGGACACCGTCTGCTCCGCGATGAAATCGGCGATGCCGTCGATTTTGGCCTTGCGCGTGTCGGTCATCTTCTGATGGTTGTCAGGCTCGTAGCTGATGTCGCCGGTGCCAAAGCTTTTCTCTATGCCGCCGATGCGGTGGGTGAGGCCAGGT
>Ga0306921_10004246_pt1 | contig 14675 bp, 9 predicted proteins | sample sta12Cox44000080_FD_203760 | JGI IMG/M metagenome (GOLD analysis project Ga0306921, IMG submission 203760) | Lab enrichment of tropical soil microbial communities from Luquillo Experimental Forest, Puerto Rico - statoxic.12C.oxic.44.000.080 (v2)... | ecosystem: Environmental > Terrestrial > Soil...
CTCGTCATCGAGGAAGCTGCCGTGCTCGATGGAGTCGATCCCTGCGTGGATGGCGCGCTTTGCGGCTTCGGCACCGTGGGCATGAGCGGCGGTCTTCCTGCGAAGCGAGTGCGCCTCATCGACAATCGCGTTCAGTTCGTCCTGGGTAAGCTGGGGCGTGTCGACATCATCGGTAGGCGAAAGGACCCCGCCGGAAGCGCAGACCTTGATGAGGTCCGCGCCATACTTGTGGTCCAGACGAACGGCGTAGCGTGCCTGCTCAGGCCCGCTGATCACGCCTTCGAGCGGACCGGCCTCGTGGCCGAAGACTCCCTCTTTGAAACCACTTTGAAAGTCGCAATGTCCCCCGGTGGAACCCAAAGCGTGGACGCTGACCAGCATGCGCGGCCCCGGGACCTCGCCGTTGCGAATCGCGTTGCGCAAGCCAACATCAAGATACTCCGAAGAACCGACGTCGCGCACGGTGGTAAAGCCGGCCATCAGGGTGATCCGCGCAGTGACGCTGGCATCGAGAGCCCGTTCGGCCACGGTCTTTTGCAGGCGGTTGAGTTGTTCCTGTTTGTAATCCTCGGAGTAGGGAGCCGTGAGATGCGTGTGCGCGTCAATGAAGCCGGGGAGCAGCGTCGCGTCGCCGAGATCGATGACTTCTGCGGCGGAAGGAATTTGCGCCGACGGACCGACAGCAACGATCCTTCCGCCAGTCACGACGACTATCCCGGGTGTGGCGAGCGAATCACTTCTGCCATCGAACAGACGGGCGGCTTTTATGACATAGGTTGTTTCTGTGTTTTTTTGCGCTTGGACGCTTACACTCGTGCAGAACAAGAGGCAATGCATCGCCACAAAAACGATTCGCGTGAGCATGGGCGGCTCCTTGGGTTCGAATGACGTCTAAGATGAGAGGCAAACTGTAGCGTGCCAGCCGGAAAAGTCAAGGCTCGGAAAAAGGATTCACAGCGATGCGCTCGAGCTGCGCGACGCGAACTCGTACAGCGATTTTTGGGGTGCCGGGGCGCTACGACCGGCGGTGGGGACCGGAGCGGCCGTTGTTTGGTACGATTTTGCTATATGAGCAGCGAGCCGTGGGCGCGGCACGTGTCAGTAAGGCACGATATCAAACGGTATCGCGAAATGGCTCGGGGCGGAGTGGGTTAAAGCCGGAGGGAGAATCTTACAAATTTTACGACCATGTGGAACCGTGCTTGTCCATTGTGTTTCGGAAAGGTGCCGCGGCTCCGCGTGCTCGTCCGAACCGAGAATTTACAATGCGCTTCATGCCGCGCAAGTTTGGAACTCTCGCGGCCGAGTCGGGTGTTGGCCGCGGCGCTGGGATTGTGCATCGCGCTCGGAGCGGTCAGAGGTCTGACCATTCTAAATGTAAGAGGGGGCTGGATATTGGCAATCGTGGTGGGATCGGTTGGGTATGGGATGGGATCGGCCGCAGCGCTCTGCGTGATTTCGGACCTGGTCGTGAGGCAGCAGGAAGAACCTGCGGGATTTCCACATTTCCGCCCGTAACGGTCCCACAGTACTATTGACCCATTAAGGAGTCATGCGGAAACTCGCTGGGATGGCGTCCTATACCCAGTTTCTGGGCCGCATCGTCACGGTGCAATACCGTGCAGGTGACATGCTGCTCTCTGCATACGGGAGTTTCGTAGGCGACTCAGGACGCTCCATTTTCCTCGAACAGCACGTGGAACAACGCGGAAAGCGGAGCTACTTCCGCTGGGAAATTCCCTATCAGTACATTCATCGCATCGTGGTGGATTCGCTGTCAGAGAAAACGCAGGCTTCGGCGGCGGACGGCGGAGCCGAAGTCGCCGGCGAAAAGGCAGCGGCTGCCATCGCCGGCCAGTCCACGGCCGGCGCCACGTCCGCGCTCTCCCTCCCCCCGCGCTCCAAGTCCGCCTAACCGAGAGCGCTGCCCGACGCGCGCGCAGGAATCCGCTACAATCTTTTTCCGCGCGCCGGCATCAAAGCATGAAGATTATGCCTGAGGAGGCGGCCAGTGAGCACAACTACGGCTCAGCGAAGGATTGGTTTGATCGGGCTCGGCCTGATGGGGCGGCCGATGGGAATGAATTTACTGAAGGCCGGCCACAAGCTGACGGTGTGGAATCGCACGCCGGAGCGGGCAAAGGAGTTGGTTCGGGCGGGAGCGGTGCTGGCGAAGACGCCGCATGAAGTAGCCGAAGCAAGCGAATTTCTTCTGACGATCGTCAGCGATCCGCCGGCGCTCGAATCCGTGCTGTGGGGCCACGAGGGGAAAAACGACGGTGCTTTGGGGGGATTGCGGGCGGGAAGCATTTATGTGGACTCCAGCACGATCTCGCCGTCGCTGGTTGGACGAATCGCCCTTACCTGCAAAGAACGCGGCGTGGGCTTTCTGGACGCTCCGGTTACGGGAGGCGACTGGGGAGCGCGCGAGGGAAACCTGGTGTTCATGATCGGGGGCGACGCCGAGACCTTGCGCGAAGCGGAACCGATTCTGGGAGTGATGGGAAAAAAATGGTTTCATCTGGGCCCAAGCGGCGCGGGTCAGACGGTGAAATTGGCGATGAATGCGATTTTGGCGTTACAGGTTGGAGCGATGGCGGAAGCGCTCGCGCTGGTGACCAAGGCAGGATTGAAGGGAGAGCAGCTCGTGGAAGTGATGCAGGCCAGCATGGCGCGTTCCGGGGTGCTGGACGTGAAATCCCCGCTGATGCTGAAGGGCGATTACAAGCCGAGTTTCCCGCTGCGGCTTATGCACAAGGACCTGGGGCTTGCGCTGGACCTCGCGAATCAATTGGGAGTGGCGCTGCCCGCGACGGCCGCGGCGCGCGAGGTCTATAACTTTGTGAAGGGTGAGGCCAAGGAGGACCTCGACTACTCCGCGGTGATGCGTTTCTGGGAAAGGTAGCGGCGTGCCCCAAACCGAGAACGGTTTACTTACGACTTCAGCGGCCGTGCCGGAAAGAAGCCGATTGGCAAGTCTCGCGCGGTGCACAGCCCCGAAGGGGCTTCCAAAATCGCCGGGATGGAATTGACCGCAACGGACGCGGTGGCAATGTCTCCGTGGGAGCCGCCAGGAATCACGAGGCTGATGTTCGGATGGCCCGTGAGCTCGATTGTGTCCGCGGGATCCTTCGCGCCCACGTACATCTGCAGTTCCATATAGACGAGTTCCTTCCCTTCCGAGAGCCCGCGGGCAATCTGGTGAACCCCGGCGGCTTGACCCGCTTCGACGGTGAGGAATTCGGTCTGGAGGCGCGCGGTGGCGACCTTCGGTTCGATCGTTTCGGTAATCTCATCGACCCGCAAGCCTAGGCTTTCTGCCACCATCGCCACGGATTCCGGCAGGCCCACATGCTTGATGATGCCTTCCTGCACTTTGGCACGAAATTCCTCGACACTCATGCCGGCGCCGATTTTCTTTTGAAGAGGGAGGCGGCGCTTGGAAGCGTCGACGATGCGCAGCGCTTTGGCGTGTTCAATGCGTTGCGCGACCGCGGCCAGGGTGATGACCAGCTTGTCCATGACGAATCCCGGATTCACGCCGGTACCGACGATTGCCACGCCGGAATCTTTCGCGAGCTTATCGAGTTTCGCAGCGAGTTCCGGGTGGCTGCGATAAGGGTAGGAAAGTTCCTCGCAGGTCGAAACAACGCAGGAGCCCACATCGAGGCACGCCAGCAACTGGTCCATCACTTTCGGCAGGGAGGAAGAGGTCGTGTGCATCACGACGTCGGCGGACTGATCCAGAATGCCTTTGGCGTTACCAGAAACTTTGATGCCCCAGGGCGCGTCGTCTGCCCCAACCACTTCGCCGAGGTCACGGCTCACTTTCGCGGGGTCCGTATCGATCGCGCCGACGATATCGACCGATTCCTTTTCCCTCAGCAGCTTTGCGATCGAGGCGCCAATCGGCCCGACTCCGTATTGAATCGCACGAATTTTCTTTTTCACGATGATCTCCCATCCGTTTAGAAGAGAAAGCACAGCGCGGACAGTCGCTGGGAGCGGACCTCCAAGCGTACTGGAAATTTTTTCTGCAGGCAATTGTGCGCGGGCCAATTTCTTGCCGCTTGCGCAGCGGAATCGGATAATGAAGCGAGCCGCAAATTGCGCGAGGGGAGGAGTCTAATGCCAGTCGAGAAACTCACGGATGCCGAGATTCAAAAGCAATTGACGAATCTGAAGGGCTGGAAGCTGGAAAACGGGAAACTGCACCGGGCGTTCGAATGCAAAGATTTCGTGGCGGCGTTTGGAAAAATGACCCAAGTGGCGTTGGTTGCCGAGTCGCTGAACCATCATCCGGAATGGTTCAATGTGTGGAACAAAGTGGTGATTGATCTGAACACGCACAGCGTTCAGGGAATCAGCGCGCTTGATTTTCAACTTGCCGCAAGGATCAATGAAATTTTTGGTGCTTAGCGTCGGCGTTGTCGAGGACCGGCCGCCCGGTACTTCGAGTCGAGCGACAACTCGCTTTCGCAGATGCCGGTGCCGTGTTACCTCCGGAAATCTTCTTCGCTCGGGCCGAGCATTCGACTAATCCTCGACGAGTCTCCCTCTCAAACTTCATAAAGCAATAAAGCAAACCGGCGAAGGCACCGAAGCAAAGGCACTGGTGTCCAAGCAGGCAGGGACAGGGGCGCAGCCGTGCCGAAGTTCCTCTGCAAGGGCGGGCGCCGCTGCCGTTCTAACCCTGAGGGTAAGTAGAGGAAGCGTTGACCCCGCGCGCTCAGGGAGAACCACGATGGAGCCCAGCGATCGAACCCGGACCAGACTGTTCATGTGCTGCTACGTTCTTCCGACTCTATTCTTTTTGGCCGTTCTGCTGGTCCTTCGAGTCTTATCCGCAACAAATGACGGAAACTGCTCGGCATCGTATTCCCACGGTGCCTTGAAGGTGAAGATTCCCTTCCGTGCCCAAGCCGCCGGGGCTGGTCAGCTGAGATTAGAAGTTCTTGATCCGGAAAACCACGCCATCGGACGAACGGAAAAGAAGACGATCGTGGCCCAGGGTCCATCGTTCTGGACCGAAGAGATCAGGCTTGAGAAACCGCTGCGTGTGGAGGACCTGGCTTGGCACCGCCTGCGCTACCGGTTTGTGTACGAAGACGAAGAACAAAAAACGCTGGAAGGAACAGAGTCGATTTCGGAGATCCTTCGCTTGCCGGTGATGCATGTTTTGGCACAACAGTCGTACCTGGCGGGAAGCCGGGCTGCGGTCCGAGTCGTTGTCACCGATTCGAACAATGAAGCGATTCCGGGTGCCGGGTCGCTCCGAATCGATTTGCTGAGCGGCGGCGGCCAGAAGCAGCGCGTTCTGTTCGAAGGGCACCTAAACCATCACGGTACGTCGGAAGCGCAGTTCCGCTTCCCACCGGGGCTGACCGGCAATTTTCAAATGCATTACAAGGTGGAAACCGCGATCGGGTCCACCGAAGTGACCGAGGACGTGCGCTTGAAGGACCAAGTATCGGTTCTGCTTACGACGGAAAAACCGATCTACCAGCCGGGGCAAACGATTCACGCGCGCGCCTTGGCGCTGGATCGTTCGAATCACGAGGCAGTGGGCAGCCGCGACTTGGTATTCGAAGTGGAGGACTCGCGAGGCAACAAGGTTTTCAAGAAGGCGACGCGCACGGATGAATTCGGCATGGCCTCTGCCGAATTCGGCTTGGCCGATGAAGTCAATCTGGGCACCTATCACCTGCGAGCCTTGCTGGGCGAGAGCGGGTCGGAATCCGCAAACTCGGCCGAGCTTGCGCTTAACGTGCAGAAATATGTGCTGCCCAAGTTCAAGGTGGAAATCGATCTCGCGGGAAAAGGCGAAAAGGCGAAACGCGGATACAGACCGGGCGACCATGTGAGCGGCACGGTTCAGGCGCACTATTTTTTTGGGAAACCACTCGATAAGGCCGAGGTCAGCGTGAAAGCGACGACCATGGATGTCGAGATGTACATTGCGGCGTCGGCGACTCCGGGAAAGACCGACCGCGACGGCCTATACCGCTTTGATTTGGAGCTGCCGCGGTATTTTGCCGGACGTCCGCTGAGCCAGGGGGCGGCGCGCGTTCTCGTGGAAGCAACGGTGAAGGACACGGCAGGCCATTCCGAGTCGCGCGGCGTACCAATCACGGTAAGCGAATCGGCGTTTCTGGTTACGGCGGTGCCGGAGGGAGGTACACTGGTGCCGAACCTCGAGAACCAGATTTTTGTGCTGGCCGCGTATCCGGATGGGTCCCCGGCGCGAGCGGATCTAAAGATCCGCGCGGGGAAGAATCCCGAACAGAGTGTCTCGACGGATGAAGGGGGAGTGGCGGTAGTGCGGTTGAATCCTGGTGCGGACAATTCCACGATCGAGGCGCAAGGAAAGGATCAGCAGGGAAACTCGCTCAAGACCAAGATTTCCCTGCCAACAAGGGAGGGGGGCGATCAAGTGCTTCTGCGCACCGAACGCGCAGTCTATCGCGCGGGGGATGCCATCCACCTGAAAGTATTTTCGACCCAGACGAGAGGCACGGCCTACATTGACATCGCGAAAGACCAGCAGACGATTCTAACGCGCGACCTGGACATCCGTGGCGGGCAGGCTGAACTCTCGGTCACCGCGACTCCAGAAATGGCCGGCACGCTCGATTGCAACGCATACATTTTCAGCCCTAACGCGCAGCCCGTTGCGGATCATCGGCTGGTGTTCATCCAACCGGCGGACGAATTGAAGATCGAAACGGCAGCGGATGCCGCCGCCTACAAGCCGGGAGCGGAAGCGCGCATCCGTTTCCGAGTGACGAATTCGCACGGGCAGGGCGTGCGCGCGGCGCTGGGCGTTCAAATGGTCGATGAAGCCGTGTTCGCACTGGCAGAAAAGCAGCCTGGTTTTGCAAAAGTGTTCTTCTACCTCGAGCAGGAAGTGATGAAGCCGCGCTACGAAATTCATTCCATCGGCTTCGAGGAAGTCGTGGAACCAGTGGAGAAACCGCAGGACGAGCGGCGAGACCTTGCCGCCCGGGCGCTGTTTTCGGCGACCGAGATGGTGAGCGCCAACACGTTCGAAGCGGAAGCCGGCCGCAGCGTCCCGAGAACAAAATTCAACGAATATTTGGGCCGCTATCAGCAACAGTTCCAGCAGCAAGGAAAAGAGATCGGCGACGACATCCGGAGCCACTATGCGAAAACTGCCGAAGACGCGGACCTGAAGAAAGCGTTTGAGAAGCTGCAAAGCGCAGGACGTCCGGCGTTCCGCGACGCCTGGGGCACGAACCTGCAGCTGGAGCCCCTCATCTCCGACAGCAGCAAGACGCAGTATTTGATTCGTAGTGCCGGCCCCGACAAGCGATTCGGAACGGGCGATGACATGGCCTTGTTGCTGTTTTTCCGGAAGAGCAAGATTGTGGCTCCGCCAGCTGACGGAAACAGCCGGATCAAGGCGAAAATAGAACACGATCAGGACTTACACAATGGACGCATCGAGATTTCCGGCACCGTGGTGGATTCCACCGGCGCGGCGATTAACGGCGCGCTGGTCACGGCAACCAACCTTTCAACGGGAACAACTCGGACGGTACTGGCCGACGATTCCGGAAAGTTCCGGCAGCTGCGCTTACACCAGGGCACCTACGAGGTTTTCGTATCGAGTCCAGGCTTTCGCTCTGCGCGCCAGACGTTCCCGCTCGAGGCATACGACCGGGCCCGGCTAGACGTGCGACTCGAGATGCTGACGGTGGCGGAGACGGTCGAGGTCAACAGCGGTTCTGCTATCATCGTGAGCACCGCTAGCGCGGTTGTCGGCGGAATCGCTGGCGGGGTGCCGGGCGGGGTTGTTGGTGGAGTGCACGGAGGAGTGATTCGAGAAGCGGTAGACGCCGTTGCGAATCAGATGCAGCAAATGGCGCTGCCCGTCCCAGCGCCGGCGGGTCCGGCGCCGCGAGCCGCGAAGGTGCTGGCAGCGCGGGAGGTGGCCAACGAGAAGAAGGACGGGCCAGGCTCCGCCGAGCTTCATGTTCGCAGCTATTTTCCCGAGGCGCTGTATATCAATCCGGAGATTATCACCGACCGTCATGGCGAGGCGAGCATCACGGTCCCGGTGGCTGATTCCATTACAACTTGGCGAATGGCAATGCTCGCTTCGACCGCACATGGGGTTCTCGGTAGCGGCACTTCGAGCCTGAAAGTGTTCCAGGATTTCTTTGTCGACCTCGACTTGCCGGTGACTCTCACGCAAGGCGACCAGGTAACCATTCCCGTGGCCGTTTACAACTACGCCGAAGCGAAGGGCGACGTAACCCTGCACCTGGAGCCCGACGATTGGTTCACACTCGTGGGCGACGCTCCCGACAAATCGCTGACCGTGAATTCCTCAGAGGTCAGAGGAGAGCATTACACGCTCGAGGCGCAGCGTATCGGGAAATTCAAGCTGACGCTTTCTGCACGGATGAAAGGTAGCGTTAAACGCGCCGACGTTGTGGTGCGTGAAATCGAGGTGGTGCCAAACGGCCGGGAGCAGAGCCAGGTCTTCAACGGCCTGTTGGAATCCGCGGTCCAACACGAAGTGATTTTCCCGGCAAGCTCGATTTCCGGCGCGAGCAAGATCTTTGTCCGGCTGTACCCCGGCCCGCTGAGCCAGATCATGGAAGGGATGGATGCCATCCTGCGCATGCCAGGGGGATGTTTTGAGCAAACTTCTTCAAGCACCTACCCGAACGTGCTGGCGCTCGATTACATGAAACGAACGAAGAAGCTGACGCCGGAGGTGCACGCGAAAGCGGAAGGGTATATCGCGAACGGCTATCAGCGGCTGCTGACATTTGAAGTGAAAGGGGGGGGCTTTTCGTGGTTTGGAAACGCTCCAGCCAACAAAATTCTGACGGCCTACGGCCTGATGGAGTTTTATGACATGTCGCAGGTATACAACGTCGACCCGCGGCTGCTCGAGCGCACCCACCAATGGTTGGCGAGCCAGCAACAGGCGGACGGCAGCTGGAGGCCGGACGCGTCCTTCATCAACGAGGGCGCGACGAACCGCTACAACTCCGACCTCTTGCGAATTACCGCGTACATTGCGTGGTCGCTTGAAAGCACGGGCTACCAGGGAGCAGCGCTCGAAAAAGCCAGTGCGTTCGTCCGGAAGCACATGACGGAAAGGGCCGACGCATACACCTTGGCGGTGGTGGCCAACTTTGCGGTGGATTATGGGAAAGACCGCGAATTCACTCGGCAAGCGATTGAGCAGTTGCTTGACGCGAGAACAGAAAAGGGCGACCAGATTTTCTGGAGCAGCGAAGAAACGGCACTCTACGCAACGGGCACGAGCGCAAGCATCGAAACAACCGGTTTGGCGCTCGAAGCCCTGCTGAAATGGGGGCAGGCTTCAGGCACGGTTCGGAAAGGGCTCTCCTATATCACTTCGAAGAAAGATGGCTCGGGAGCTTGGGGCAGCACCCAAGCTACGATTATGGCGCTGCGGGCGCTGCTGCTGGCTATCCGGAAGGGATCGAGCGAGGTCCGCGGAAAGGTCGAAATCGTGCTGAATGGCAGAAGCGCCGCGGAGCTTCCGCTGGGACCCGAGAACAACGACCTGCTGCATCGGTTTGTCCTGAAAGACATCGACCCGAAGGGTGGGAATCGCGTGGAAGTGCGATTCGAGGGAAAAGGCAGCCTGGGCTATCAGGTGGCCGGGCAATATTTTATTCCCTGGGACGAAAAGCCCGCGGACGAGGCGCTATCGATCGCGGTTGACTACGACCGCACGCACATCGCGCAAAACGACACCGTGACAGCGACAGCGACGGTGCGCAACAACCTGAAGAAATCCGCCAACATGGTGATGGTGGATCTCGGCATACCGCCGGGGTTCGACCTCCTCGGCGAGGACCTCGAGGAGTATCAGGAAAAGTCAGCCGGGCGGAAGAGCGGGCGCCTCGAGAAGTTCAACCTGACCCCGACGCAGGCTATTCTTTATTTTGACTCCTTGGCGCCTCGCGAGACGGTTAGCCTTCGGTTTCGGCTGCGCGCCAAGTACCCCGTGCGGGCGGAGACGTTCAGGTCGCGTGTCTATGAATACTACGACCCGGAAGTAAGCTCGATGGCACGACCGATTCAGCTGGAGGTACGGAAGCCTTAGCTGAAACGGTTTAACCGGGGGAAATGCGGCTTTTGCCGTTGACAGACGCGAATCGGGATGTTAGAAAACGGAAAAGACGAGCCTTTCGGCGGTTGTCTTCTGACGTGGTGGTGCAATGCTATCGCGTGAGTAAGGACGCGGACGAACCTGCAGGTGAATCCGCTGTCGCCTTCGAGGGCTTGTTTCGTAACACCCTACCCCACCCCGGGAGGCGGAAACCCCGCGTTTTCGCCTCCTTTTTGTTGCGCATGGCGTTTTGTGGCCTGGTGTCCTTGGGTCAGGCGGCCACGGCAGGGTAAGCTCTAATCGATGAAAAACGAAGCGCTGCCTCTCCTCGAGATGAAAAACGTGTCCGTGATGAGGGGCGAAAACAGGGCCTTGGACCGTCTTTCGCTGCGGATTGAGGCGGGGGAGCACGTCTGTATTTTGGGGCCAAATGGCAGCGGCAAATCAACGCTGATCAAAACAATCACGCGAGAATGCTACCCGTTGGTGCGCGACGATTCGTCGATGGCGATTCTAGGGCGGGCGCTCTGGAACGTGTTCGCGCTCCGCTCCCGGCTGGGGATCGTTTCGCCGGATTTGCTGGCGGCGTGCACGACCGAGGCGACGGGTCTCGACCTCGTGGTGTCGGGGTTTTTCAGCAGCACGCGAATTTTTCCGAATCACGAACCGCTTAGAGACCACCGAGCCCGGGCGCAAGCTGCACTGAAGCGCATGGGCGTGCCGTACCTGGCGGAGCGGCCGGTGGTCGAGATGTCTTCGGGGGAGGCAAAGCGCACGCTGATCGCGAGAGCGCTCGTCCATGAACCCCAGACCCTATTGTTTGACGAGCCCGGAAACACGCTGGATCTCGCAGGTCAGCTGGAACTGCGGGAAGCGATGAAGGAACTGGCGCGGGCAGGACTCGGGATTGTGCTGGTAACGCACCACGTGTCGGAAATTATTCCGGAGATCGAGCGAGTCGTGCTGTTGCAGAAGGGGCGAGTGCTAGCCGATGGGCGAAAAGACGAGTTGCTGACAAACGACCGGTTGAGCGAGCTGTTCGGCGTGCCGGTGAAGCTTTTTCGAGAGGATGGATACTTCTACCTACACGCGTAAGGCGTGGCGACGAAACGTGCGTATCACTTTGCAATTCCGTCGGCGATGTCGGCGGCGATGGGAACGCGAAACGTTTCGTGCTGGAATGCCTTGATCATCAACACAATCCACAGCACGAAACCCACCAGCCAAACCAGGAAGTGCAAGCTGAAGCCAAGCAGGAAGAAATGAGCCAAGCCCAGCACAATTTGAATCAGATGCAGGCCACCGAAAACGACGATCGATTGGGCCGCATGAAACTTCACGAAAGGGCGCTTGTCAATTAGAAGAAAAATGATGCCGGTTATCCAGGCGAGGGCGTAACACAACAGGCCCGCGACGTTCTCGGCCATGCCCGCGGTCGGAGCCGCGGTCGCCGGCCCTGCCGGATACGCCGGCGCAGCCTGATTCGCGCCGCACTGCGGGCAGAAATTCGCCGTGCCAATGTCTTGACCACACGCCTTGCAAAACGCCATGAGGCCTCCGGAAGATTGCGTTGCGCTGGAGCGTAACAAAGCAGTATGCGGCGCGCAACGAGATTCCTGAAGCGCACCGCGTCCGGCACATCAAACGGAGGCTTGATCCGTAGTGCCGTAAAACCTCGCCCTTGAGGGCGGGGAGATAAGGCACCGCTAACCACGTTGAAAAGTTAAAGCGTGGCTTCCTGCTGCCCAATATGCTCCTGCAATATCTGGTGCGACCACCGCCACAGCTCGCAGCGAAATTGCGATGGTGACCAAAGAAGCTTCTTCCAATCCTTCGTTTCGAGGTCGGGTTGCTCCGGCCGAAGCCATCGAGGGAAGCGCTGGAAGAAAGCGGTTCGCCTGGTGGCCAAGATTCACCGCAAAGTTTTCAACCAACGCAACGATTTTCAGCACCAGTTGTCTCGAAAGATCGTCAACAGCTACGGAATAAGTTTTGTGGAAGACCTGAACGTAAAAGGTCTGTCCCGTGGCCTGTTCGCTAAATCGGTACACGATGCAGGATGGGCGGCATTCTTTCAAAAACTCTCGTACAAGGCCGAAAGTGCCGGGCGAAGGTTCTCGTCGGTCGATCCTCGTGGAACAAGCCAGCGTTGCCCGTGTGGAGAAGCAAATCCCAAACAGCTTTCGGATCGTGAGCATGTGTGCCTCGATTGCGGATTGGTCACCACGCGAGACCCCGCCTCGGCCATGGAAGTCCTGAGGCTCGGACTGAGCCTTCAGCCGCTAACCGCGGTGCAGGAATGCTGCGGTTGACTGAGAAGCCTCAGGCTTTCAGCCAGGGGAGTACGTCACTTGGGATGTTCGTCTGAAAAAACTACTTTCGGTGCGATCTCGTTCGGTAAGAACGCCAACTCGCAGATGGCGGAAGTCGCCCGGCAGTGAATTGTGGCTATCCGAGGGATGGTTGAAACCGAGGAGTCAGGGAAAGCCTGGGGAGGGGTCTTCGCCGCGAAACGAAAGAGGAGTTTTGACTCATCTTTTGCTCCCGGTAGAACCACACTCGAGACAATTTTGGGACCGGGAGCGACAAGAGCCACGATGCGTTCGTTGAGATCGGTTTTTTCGGCAAAAGGAACGGTAACGGTGCGGTTGCCATTCCGGTTGCGCGAGGCTTCGAGGAGTTGCTCATTCAAAGCTTGTTCGCTCCCGGCCAGAGCGAGAAAGCGCTGGCGCGCTTCCTGTTGGGCGGCCGAAAGGGAGCGTAGTGGCGGTGAAGCCGAGTCTGCGGGTGCTGCATCTTCTGCGCTCGAAACCTGCGCGCCGGCAAGTACGATGGCGTAAGCCCGCTTGGCCTCTTGCGGGTGTCCCAAAGCTTCCTCGAGGCGGCCCTTGTGGAGTTGAATGGTCGATTCGTCGCTGAGATCACAAGCTGCGCTCAGGTAAGTCTCCGCCGCCGTGAGATCACCCTGCTTGAATTTGATCCAACCGAAGGTGTCCCAGAACGCCGCGGCAAGGTTCAAAAGCTCTAGTGCGTCGCGATTAAAATCCGCGAGCTTCACGGAATTCAATTGACTGTCGAGCGTCACGATCGACCGCCGGGAAAGCTCTTCCGCATTCCTGAGATCGAGTCCAGCGTCGGCGCTGTAGTAAGCCGCGGCGTTGAGCGTCAGCGGGCTGTTGTCCAGCTGCAAAGCCCGGCGAAAGGCGGCGCGAGCCTTGTTCGCCTGGCGGTCGCGGCTATAGGCGCGGCCAATCTGGACGAGCAAACGCGGGTTGGCAGGCTGCAATTTGGCGGCTGCCTCGTATTGCTCGGCAGCGTCATCGAACCAGCCGGCCTCCATGTAAGCCGCACCCAGGTTTGCGTGGCTCTCCGCGCGATCCGGAAGCTGTTCGAGCTGCTTTTTTGCCGTGGCGATGGCATCGGGGTACATCCGCTCCGCCATGTAGCCGCGAACTAATCCGCTGTAGGCCTCCGGGTCATGGGGCGCAAGTTCAATTACGTTCTGGTAGGCCTGCCGGGATTTGTCCCAGTTTTGCGTTTTTTCAAAAAGCGCGCCGAGAGCCTCCCACGCATCAACGTATTTCGGATCGTCCTTAACAACGGATTCCAGGAGCGACTGTGCCTGCTCGAATCTCTGCGCGTGAATCTGTTCGAGGGCTTCGGCGAAGCGCACAACCTGAAGCGTAGGAGTACCACCGGAGGGAGGCGCGCCGAGAGCGTAAGCCAGTTCGGCCATTTCCGATTGCACGGCTGAACGGAAAGCCGAATACTCGGCGGAGCGATCGAGTGGAACCGAGGCCATCTTGGTGGTCAGCCGCCAGTTGCCGATGAGCGCGGGCGACTCCCAGTTCCAACTTTGTTCGTATTCGGCAAAATCCTGAATCAAACGGGACGGATCGATTTTCCGGCTCTTCAATTCGCCGGCGAGCTTATCGGCCAACTTGTCCCCGAACGTGAGTTTCAGATTGATGGTCATTTCCTTGGCATCCCCGAGGCTGGTTCCCAGGGTGGATGAAACAGGCGGCAGCAACGAGGAAACCAGTTCATCGAGATTCCGGAAGGAGCGCTCCGGACGATCAAATTTGGCCGTGTCCTCCATGGAGCGAGCCTGACTATCCACGGGCAGCGTGGCGGTGAGGTGGAGACGCATTCGCAGTGGAGAAGAGGTGTCATACGGGTCGCCGACATCGAGGTCGCTGATCGTCAAATCAGCGCTTCGGGCTTCTTTCTTTGCGCTGGCTTCGAGGACACTCTGCAATTGGGGCACGGAGGATTGCACCAAGCCCAGGCGAAGAAGCACCTCCCAATCCCCGCGCGTTTCGAAGGCCAGCAGCGCATCCAACCTTCGATCGTCTGTGAGGTGCCCTTCGAGGCTGATCCCATAGAAGGTCGGCGTGGCGAGTTCGCTCGGAATGCGGCGCAATTCCGAGCCTTTTTCGGGTGAGGTCACCAGGGCAAGCTTTCCGCGAAGGTTCGGCATCAGGTAACCGAAAGGAGCGACGCCGAGAGTGGAGTCGAGCCACATCTCTTTGCCATCGAGGACGAGGTACGT
>Ga0306921_10004249_pt1 | contig 14673 bp, 15 predicted proteins | sample sta12Cox44000080_FD_203760 | JGI IMG/M metagenome (GOLD analysis project Ga0306921, IMG submission 203760) | Lab enrichment of tropical soil microbial communities from Luquillo Experimental Forest, Puerto Rico - statoxic.12C.oxic.44.000.080 (v2)... | ecosystem: Environmental > Terrestrial >...
CGGAACGAAGCTCCGCCAGATCGGCGTGCGTTCGGAGTCCCGATTCAGCGACGGCAAAACAGCGGTCCGGGATCTGCTCGATGAGTTCGAAAGAGGTTTCCATGCGCACGGCGAGAGTTTTCAGGTCGCGATTGTTGACGCCGATGATTCGAGCATCTGTGGCCAGGGCGCGGTCGAGCTCCTCGTGAGTGTGAACTTCGACGAGGGGCTCCATGCCGAGTTCACGGCCAAGAGCAATGAGATCGCGCAACGGCAGATCGTGGAGGGCAGCTACAATCAGGAGAAAGCTGTCGGCGTCGTTGGCCCGTGCTTCCCAGACCTGCCAGGGATCAAAGATGAAATCCTTGCGAAGAGCGGGTAGGGTAACTTCTTTCCGTGCCTCGCGAAGATTCTTTAGCGACCCGCCAAAGAATTCGCCCTCGGTGAGCACCGAAAGCGCGGCGGCGCCAGCGACTGCGAGGGCTTTGGCGAGAGCTGGCGCATCAAACGGATCGCGGATGACTCCACGCGAGGGCGAGGCCGGTTTCAGCTCGGCGATGATGTTTATGGCGTCGCCAGAAAGCGCGGCCGTGAAATCGCGGACGGGAGCTGCGGCTTTCACGCCGTATTTGAGAGCGGTTTCGGGCAAAACGCGCTTGCGGTGCTCGACTTCGGCGCGTCGAGATTCGAGAATGCGGTCGAGAACGGTCCGGGTGTTGGAAGAAGCGCTCATGAACACGGAACCTGTATGCTAGGGAGAGGAATCGAAAGTGTCAAATGGCTTGGCTGTTGAGCGGCAATCGGGAGTCGTGATTGGGAGAAGAAATGAGTTATCGCGAAAAATATGGGAGGTTGCTCGACGCAATCGCGGAACAAGCAGATGCTATCGCGATGAAGCACTTCCGCACCGGAGATCTCGGTGCCGAGCGGAAGGCTGACGGCACGGTCGTGACGGCGGCCGACAAAGAGATCGAGTCAATGGCGCTCAAGAAAGTGGCCGCGAGCGGACTTCCAATGGATTTTGTCGGAGAAGAAACGAACAAGGAAATACCGAAAGAGCCGGGGCGGGACGGTCGCGTGCGGATGATCATTGATCCGATCGACGGGACCGAAGAGTTTTCGCGCGGAATACCGACCTTCGGAACGCTCGTCGGCATTGAAGAAAATGGAGAAATCGTTGCGGGCATCGTAAGCGCTCCAGCGCTGTCCGTGGGCACGCGCTGGTACGCCTATCGCGGCGAAGGAGCCTATCGCTCCGGGAAGCGAATGCACGTCTCGAGCCGAAAAAGCCTTGCCGAAGCAATGGTGTTCATTACCGGCACGGGCCCGCGCAAGGACCCGGAGGCGCGAGTGCGGCTGCGGAGATTAGCGGATTCGGCGCGGAGCAGCCGCGCGATGGGCGGCTTCTGGCAGCACATGCTGGTAGCGGAGGGGGCAACAGAAGTGGCCATTGATTGGATGTCCAAACCCTGGGACCTGGCGCCGCTCGGTTTGATCGTAGAAGAGGCCGGCGGCAGATCCACGACTGCGGATGGCCAGAGGACGATCTATAAAGGACGGTTCGTAAGCACGAACGGACTGCTGCACGAAGAGGTACTGAGCTTTCTGCGATGAGGTGAAGCATGATCCGGGTGAAGCGCGTATATGAAGAGGCGTCGAAGGACGATGGTTACCGAATATTAGTAGACCGTTTATGGCCACGCGGCCTGACCAAGGAAAAAGCCCACGTCGACTTATGGATGAAAGAGATCGCGCCGAGCGACGCATTACGAAAATGGTTCGGGCATGAGCCGGAGAAGTGGCCTGAATTCGAGAAGCGATATCGCGCCGAATTGAGAAAGAAGCAAGAGCTGTTCACGGAAGTAAAGCGACTCGAAACGGAACATGCAAAGGTGACGCTGCTGTTTGGAAGGAGAGACGAGAAGCAAAACCAGGCCGTCGTCATCGCGAGCATGCTCAAGGGATAGCCGTGGAGAAGAGCAAGGAATTGCAGGTCATCGCACAGGAAGTGTGTGAATGCCGGAAATGTGCGCGGCTCGTCAGGTATCGGGAAAAAGTAGCCCGTGAAAAAAGGCGGGCGTATCGCGAGTGGATCTACTGGGGACGCGGAGTGCCCGGGTTTGGCGATGCGTCGGCGAAGCTTTTTATTCTGGGATTGGCGCCGGCGGCGCATGGCGGAAATCGAACCGGTCGCGTATTTACAGGCGATCGCTCGGGCGATTTCTTGTATGCAGCTTTATATCAGGCGGGGTTTGCCAATCAGCCCACTTCCCTCGACCGTGATGATGGCTTGCGCTTGCAGAACGCCTACCTAGCGGCGGCGGTGCGTTGTGCGCCGCCGGCAAACAAACCATTGCCCAAAGAACTCTTGAATTGCCGCGACTACCTCAGGCGCGAACTGGCGATCTTGCGACCGAAGGTAATTCTCGCGCTCGGGAGAATTGCATGGGATGGATATCTCGAAATCCTGAAGCAAGACGGAAGGATTACCTCGCGAGCCGCGTTTCCCTTTATGCACGGAGCTGAAGTCACGATGGCCGGCGATTTGCCGCGCCTGTTTGGGGTATATCACCCAAGCCAGCAAAACACACAAACGGGCAAGCTAACAGAAGAAATGTACGCCACGGTCTTTCGGCGCATCCGAAAGGTGTTGCAGGAATCGCAGCAAGAACGCGAAAGCTAGTTGGCCAGGAGCCCGTAGACCTCCAGTTCGCCGGGGACGCTGGTCGAAGAATCGGCGCCTCCCGTGTTGTTGCCGCGGGTGCCGACGTAGACCTTGCCGTTTGCAACGGTTGGCACGGTGAATTTGACGGCGTTTCCCGCTTTGTCACGACCCCCGGCCGCCTGGGAACTATTCCACAATTCGGTTGCCAGATTCGTGGCGTCATAGGCATGGAGAACGGTCACGCCACAGCCGGGAGACTGAGGCGTGCAATAGAGCGTGTTCTCCAAGGCCCAGATGATGCCGCTGGTGGTTCCGTTGGAGGAAAGCGATGGGGTTGCGCCGGGGAAACCGTAGCTGGTAGAGGATTGCGAGAAAGGCGCGCCGCCGAATTGACCCGTAGACGGAGTAAAGGCAAATTGCTTGAGGTTTCCAACACCCGCCACGTACAGACTGTTCTGCCAAAAAACGGGCGTAGCAAAGATGGAGTTTCCGAGGTTTACCGTTTCCACGACTTTATTCGTTGCGGCGTTAAATTTCCCGAGATTGTCGCGATTCAGCATGAACAGATTGCCTTCCTTGCCACCGCCAATTACGAGATGAGCGACGGGCCCGGTCGTTTCATCGACGAGAACCGTTGCCGCACCGGAACCAAAGTCCGTGTCGTTGGCATCGAGGTCGAGCGGCGTGAAGTAGTCCGTTTCGGAAAGACCATTCGTCGTGCTCAGCTTGACGACGGAGTCGCCATAGTTTGAGCCGCCGGTGTTGGCGTCAAAGGTGCCGTTGCCAGTGATGAGATAGATGTAGCCGGAGGAATCGACCGCAGGAGCGCCGCCACCCATCCAGATGCCACCACGGGAATAACTGAGAGTGCCGACCTGATTCGGGGTGGAATTGAAGACGCCGTTTGTGACGGGCGCAAGGGTCGAAGCGCTGAACGCAATAACCCAGCCGTGATAAGGGTCGCGATCTTCGTGCGAAGCCCAAGCCACGTAAACGACTCCGTTCGAAAGGACCAGACCAGGGCGTTGATTTTCATTGCGCGGATCAAAAGCAACTTGCCCGTTGACGGAACCGGCGCCCGTGCCTGGAACAGAGATGGCGGAGGAGATGCTTTGCGGGGTGATCCGCTCGTTACCGGTGGTGAGATCGATGGCGTGCAACCGCTGGAAGAATTGCGTGCTGGCGTTGACGGACTTGCTTACGACGTAGAGAGTGTTCGCGGCTGGGTCAATGACGGGTGTACCGGTAACGCCGACTTCGGGGGCAATGTCGCCATAACCGCTGCCGACGAGCGCGCCGGTCCCAGAAGACGGGACGGGCGTCTCACCGGTGGTGCCGCCGTGAGCGGAATCGAGGAGATTTGCGTGCCAAAGCGTGAGGCATGGACTGGTGTCGGCGTCGTAAGCGTAGAGGCTGTCATGCTGGGTCGCGACAACGATGAGGTTGTGCCTGGCGCCAGCAACCGTGAGGTTCGGGATCCAAAGTGGCTGGGTGTAAATGGCACCGTCGGCAGTGCAGGAAAAAAGCTTGCCGAAGGTGGAGGGATTGACGGTCGAAGTGGTGAGAGCAAATTCGTGAGTGTTTGTCCCGTCACGGGAGAGATTGTTGTGATATGTCAGGACGCCGGCGAGATCGGTAACTCCGATAACAAGCGAAGCGGAAGTGGTGCCGTTGCTGACGCTCGTGGCCGCGATGGTGTAAACACCGGCGACGGACGGGGCCGTGTAGCTGACCGGCACGCCCGAATTCGTCTTCGCGACCGAGAATGTGCCACAGGCGGAGCAGCCAGAGCCGCTAGCGGACCAGTTGACTCCGTTCGCGTCTGTGGTGGTGGCGGTTACCGTCAAAGTCTGGCTGACAGGGATGGCTCCGCGCTTGGGAGATACCGAAACACTGACACTGACGGCGGTGATGGTGAGCGTCAGGCTAACAGACTTGGTCTGAACCGGACTGCTGGAGTCAGTGACGGTGAATGCGAGGGGGGCCGAATTAACGGCGGCAGTCGGCGTGCCCGTGATGGCGCCGGTCGCGGTGTTAAGAGCTAGCCCGGCGGGCAGAGTACCGCTCGTGAGCGACCAGGAATATGGGGTCTTTCCGCCAGTCGCTGTCAGCGGAGCGCTATACGCTGTGCCAACCTGGCCGTTCGGAAGGGATGCCGTTGCGATCTGAAGCGGAGCGGCCGTGCCAGTCAGAGTGATGGTAGCGGAAGCGCGTCAGGAGGTGTTGGAGACGGTAGCGGTGAGCATGACGGTGGCAGGATTGGGAACCGCCGCGGCGCGGTATAGGTGATCGGAGTGCCGGAAGTGCTGGAGGTGGCGGAAAGCACGCCACAGGTAGTGCCGGTGCACCCGCCGCCGCTGAGCGACCAGCGAACCGTGTGATTTCGGCGGGTGGTCATGACCGTGGCGATGAACTGTTGCGTGCCTCCGGGCGCGTGGACGGTTGCGCTAGCGGGAGAGACGGTGACGGTGGTCTGCGCGTGAGCGGGCTGAACAAAGGCTAACGCGCTTAAGGCAAGCAGAGTACAGACGCCCGCGACGATATTTGGAAAAGCCACACGGGAAGAGGGAGAGGACATGGGCTGTAGACCTCCTCGGAACAAAACAAACGAAGGCGATAGCTTTTCGCGCAAGGCCGGATCGCAGGGGATGGGTGGGCTAGCGGCGGAGTATAGCAATGCCGGCTGGAGAAGACGAATAGTTCGCGCGGGCACTGTCCCTTTTGGTCGAAGGGACAGTGCGCAGGAAACGTTCGAGGTGTCGGGTAGGCCAGCGGCTGTCGGGTCGAGACAGCAGAGGTGGAGGGCGAGGCAGACACAGCTGCGCTTTAGCGTTGTGAAGCTACGGCTAAGTGCTTTCTTTTAAGCCACGCCGGTGTTTCGAAAAGCCGTCTTCGTTGGCCCGGAAGCTGCTTATCGCTTGGGTGGAAAGCGGAGGCTTCAGGGACACCATGAAGAGCATTCGAGCGAATCTCTCGGCGCTTATACGTGTGAGCACATTTGGCGTTGTTGCAGGCGTACCGCTACTGACGGGTGTTGTAACCACACAGGAACCGGGAAAGGACGCCAACCCGGAAGTGCGACGAGAAACAGCAAATCAAGTCTACGAACCACATGCTGCCGATGGGCAACGGCACGGCTTGCCCGTCGAGACGTACGCCGTCGTGCCGGGGACGCGGTTCCTGGTCAGCCTCGAGAAGAATCTGAACACCAAGGATGTCAAACGCAATGAAGAGTTCCGCGTGCGGACGCTTGAGCCTCTCGAAGCAGGCCAGGGGAATTACCTGCCGGCTGGAGCCGTGATTCGAGGCCATGTCAGCCGAGTGGATGCCGCAGGCATAGCGGGTAAAGCGAGGATCGGGTTGACGTTTGATGCGATTCACACGCGATTTGGGAGCTTGCCGATTGTCGCGGAGGTAGCCTCCGTGCCGGGCGACCACCACATTAAGTCTGGACCGCTGCAAGACGGAGTGATCGAGGGGCGCAGCAGTACTCAGAAGGACGCCGCACAAGCAGCGGCCGGTGGAGCTGCGTTGGGGGCGCTCAAGGGCGTGAGGGACAAGAATAAGAAAGAGGCGGCCGAAAGCGCTGCGCTCGGAGCGCTAGAAGCGTACTTCGAGGAAACGGGTCGAGGACAGGAGCTGGACCTACCGAAGGGCGCGAAGCTGGAGCTGGAATTGGAGCGGGCGTTGTATCTGGTGAAAGAATAGTGAGGCCTGATTCTGGAAGGATTAGCGCGCGACAGATCTGGAGGCGCCGCCCCTGATCTGAACTCGAAAACAGCGCGGCTCAACCGGAAAGGCGGAACCACCTGCGGTGAGCCTGCGGCCACCGCCTACCCGCTGTATTATATCAAAAGGTACATATAAATACAGGAACGTACTCCGCTGGCCGAAGCCCGGGGCTTCTCAGTCAACCGCAGCATTGCTGCACCGCGGTTAACGGCGGAAGGCTCGGTCCGAGGCTCAGGACTTCCATGGCCGATGCGTGGCCTCGCGTGATGACCAATCCCAAGGGAGGCACACCGGCTCACGATCCAAAGCCGTTTGGGACTTGGTTCTCCACACGGGCAACGCTGGCTAGTCGCTTCGCACAAACCACGGGGTTCGGAACGACGTGGGAACGACTCTCTGAAGCGCCTACCATCCCGCCGATTTGGAAGCGTGTAAAATCTTCCATGGAGCTTGGCAAAGGGGCGAAACGCTTGTTAGAGTCGTAGCACCCACCCCTTGAGTCCCCAATCGCTACAAGCTGTTCGGACGAGGCCAAAGGACATGCCAGAGGAAACACGAGCCGTACGCATGGTGGATACCGGCGAGCGGAAGGACCGGGTCCTAATCGTTGAAGACGAAGACAACGCACGCAAGGGGTACGAGCAGTTGCTCCAGCGGTGGGGCTACGATGTGGTGGGGGTACCCAGCGCGGAAGAAGCGCTGGCGAAATTCTCAAGCTTCCAACCTGATTCCGTCATCGCGGACGTGGAGCTGCCGGGAATGAATGGCCTGGATCTACTCAAGCAGTTGGGCGATGAGCTGCGGGATGTACCGGCCATTATCATCACCGGAAAAGGCAGCGAGGAACGGGCTGTGGCGGCGATCGAGGCCGGTGCCTTCTGGTACATCGAAAAGCCGCTGAAGGGCCCGGTACTTCGAGCGTTATTGGACCGCGCGCTGAGCAAGGCCCGTGACGCACAAAACCTTTTGCTGCTGCAAAGACAACTGCGCGACGCCGGACGTCTGGGCGAACTGGTGGGCGGGTCGAAGGCCATGCAGGAAGTCATGCGGACCATTGAGATGGCCGCGCCGAGTTCCGCTTCTGTGCTGATTACGGGCGAGACAGGATCGGGAAAAGAGATCGTTGCGCGGACGATCCACAAGCTCTCGCCGCGTGCCGCGGGGCCGTTTGTGGCGATCAACTGCTCGGCAATTCCCGAAACCTTGATGGAGAGCGAAATATTCGGGCACGAACGCGGGGCTTTCACCGGCGCCGCGGAACGCCGCGTGGGGTGCTTCGAGCTGGCCGATGGCGGGACGTTACTGCTTGACGAAATTGGCGAAATGCCGGCGCCGACTCAGGCGAAACTCCTGCGCGTGCTCGAGGACCGCAAGGTGCGACGCCTCGGAAGCAAAACGGAAACGCCCGTTGACGTGCGCGTGCTCGCCGCAACGAACAAGGATCCCGAGCAGGCGGTGGCCAGCGGGGGGTTGCGCCAGGACCTGTTTTTCCGGTTGAATGTATTCCATATTCACCTGCCGCCGCTGCGGGAGCACAAGGAAGATATTCCGCTGCTGGCCGAACATATTCTGAAGGATGTCAACGCCAAGCACGGAAAGAATGTGCGCGGAATCGGCGCGGAAGTGCTGGACATTTTCATGAGCCATACCTGGCCGGGAAATATCCGCGAGTTACGGAACGTGCTGGAAAGAGCAGCGATCATGAGCGAGAAGGATCTGGTGTCGCGCTCGAGTTTGCCGGGCGAATTCGGGAAGGTGGCGGCCAAGAGCCCGGGAGACCTGTCAACGATCAGATTTCCGATTGGAACGACGGTGGACGCGATGGAACGCGAACTGATTCTTCAAACGCTGCAGGCCACCGGCAATAACAAAACGAGGGCTGCGGAGCTGCTGGGAGTGAGCCTGAAAACGTTGCACAACAAATTGAAGGAATACGGGAGCGAGAGGGCCGAAGCGGAGGCGTAGAAGAGTGCGGCTGGGTCTGCGAGCCAAGCTGACCATGGTAATGACCGGACTGGTGCTGCTGTCGACGGCAGTGCTTTCGCTGGTATTCTTCGAGCTTTTGTTGCAGCAGGTGTTGCACGATGCGGACAAACGCGCCAAAGACCTGGCGCATGAGACCTTCGAATCGGCAAGACTTGCGCTAGAGGACGCCAGGGCGAAAGGAATGACGCCGGCGTCGGACGATCCACAGGAAACGCACGATTATGTAAAACGCGCCTTTGAGATCAACGAGGCGCTGGCCCTGCAATTGCGTGCGGCGCAAGAGCTTCAGACGATTCGCGAGGCTACAATCGTGGACCGCGACGGAACCGTGATGGCTTCAAGCGATCCCGCGCTGTCGGGGAAACTGGTGCCGAAGCGCCTGCTGTTTAACCAACTGGTGCAAAGCTCGTTTGTGCGACAGGTGCGGATTCTGGCGGGACCGGAGGAGATCTATGAAGTGAGTTACCCGTTCACGCTGAGAGGCAAGCCGTTCGGCGAGGTACGAGTAGCGGTTTCGACGGCCCTGCTGCTGAACGATGTCAAGCCGAGACTGAAGCGTTGGGGATCGATTGCGGTGCTGGCGCTGGTGATGTCTACGTTTCTGGCCGCGGTGGTCAGCGGAGTCGCGCTTGGGCCCATCCGCGACATCAGCGAGCAGCTGGACCGGATATCGGCAGGAGAGTACGACACCGTTTCGACGACGGCAAAGGATCCCACGGAGAGCACGGATGAGCTGGGGCAGGTTCGACGAAAGATCAAGCAGATGGGCCAACACCTGCGCGGCGTGCACGAAATCTTCAGTTCGCTGCGCGAAAACATGAATTCGGTAATGGCGGGACTGGAAGATGGCTTGCTCCTGTTTACGCGTGATGCGCGTGCGGTGATGGTGAGCCCTGCCGCTGAAAAGTTTCTGGGAGCGCCTGCATCCGAATTTCTGGGCCGACGGGTGACGGAGATTTTTCCGGTGGGACATCCGCTGTTCGAGGCGCTACGACTGCAGGGAGACGAGCTGCGGGAGATCGCTTCGGAGACCGACTTGGAAACGCTGGAGGGTCGGAAGCGCGTGAGTGTGAGCGTCCAGGAGATTCAAGGTGCGGGGGAGCGGATGGGCGCCTTGCTCACTTTGCGGGACCTGGATTCGCTCGAGAGCATCAACACGCAGTTACAAGTGAGCGAAAGACTTGCCGCGGTCGGACGGATCACGGCGGGAGTGGCGCACGAGGTGAAGAATCCGCTGAATTCGATGAGGCTGTGGCTGGAAAACCTGAAGGAATCGCTGCCGCCGGACCGGGATGGAGCAACGCAGCAGGCGGTGAACGTGCTGGATGCGGAAATCGATCGGCTGGACGCAGTGGTGAAGCGATTTTTGGATTTTTCGAGGCCCATGGACGTGAGGCTCGAGCCCACACAACTGGCGGAACTGCTCCGGGAAGTGCTGGAAGTAGCACAACCACAACTGCAGCGGGCGAAGGTGGAAGTGGCGCAACTGCTGCCGATCGGGATTCCGGAAGTGTTCGTGGATCGCGATTTGCTGAAACAAGCCGTATTGAATCTGGTGTTGAATGCGGTGGACGCGATGCCGGGCGGCGGACAACTACAATTGACGCTAAGCCGCCGCGGGGAGGTGGCCGAGATCACGGTCGGGGATACCGGGAGAGGGATCCCCCCAGAGCTGCGGCAAAAAGTGTTTCAATTGTTCTTTACAACGCGGCCGGGAGGAAGCGGCATCGGACTGGCGAGTACCTTCCGGATTGTGCAGTTGCACAACGGATCGATCAACTTTACATCGGAGGTCGGGCGAGGGACGACGTTCCGCATCGAACTACCGCTCGCCGCCTAGACATGAGGAAAGTGGGGAACGTTCGAGTGAACGAGGCGCAAAGCCATACCTCGAAGATATGGCTCCTACCGCTGTGCGCATGGGTCGTTTGGAGCGGCGGATGCTTCACGCGGAGGCCAGCGGCACCCCAACTGGGACAGGTCACGCTAGCTCATCCATTGGTGCCGTCAGCAACAGCAAGTACGGAGATGGAAAGGCCACCGGAGATTTCGGTTGAGGAGCAGCCTTTGCCACCCCACCTGGCGCCTTTGCCGAGCGGACCAGCAAAACCGCACGTAGCGGCGGCGCCCACGAACGAGCCCACGGTGGTAGAGAAGAAGTCTGCACCGGTGCTGGCTCCGGAGTTGAGCCTCGAAGAAGTGGTGACCTCGAAAGTCGAGGCCAACAAGAGCATGATTGTTGCGCAACGAAATCTGGATGCGGCTTTGGGCAAACCGTTGAACGCGGCTCAGGCCGATATTGCATCGAAGGTGCGCGGGTTCATGGATGCGGCGCGGGAGGCGATGAAAAACAGCGATTGGGAGCGCGCCGCCGCCGTTGCGAAGAAAGCCGAAGTACTCTCTGAACAACTGGTGAGTGAGCAGTAGGAAGGCGCGTCGGAGCCGGCGCGCGGGTGTTGCGCTAGAATGTCGGCATGAATTCCTTCGATGTTGTGATTGCGGGCGGAGGGGTGATTGGCGGTTCGATCGCGCTCGAACTGGCTGAGGGGGGGATGAAAGTAGGCCTCTACGATGCTCGCGAACCGGGACGCGAGGCATCGTGGGCGAGCGCGGGAATGATTTCGCCGGCTCCGGAAAGCCCGGCGATGATCCCGTACATGCCGATAAGTTTGGGAAGCGTTGCGCTCTATCCGGAATTCATCAAACGCGTGGAAGAAGTCACGGGAAAAAACGTAGGGTACCGGAAGAGCGGGGCGCTCGATGCGATCCTTGCGGGGAATGTCCAGGAAGAACTGAGCACGATTATCGCCCTTCAGCACGGCGTGGGACTGCGTGCCGAAGCGTTGAGCGCAGAGCAGGCACGAGAGTTGGAGCCTGCGCTCACCGAAGAAATTGAGGCAGCGATCTTCCGGCCAGATGAAGCTTCGCTCGATAATCGCGTTTTTACCGACGCTGTGCTCGAAGCAGCCCGAATCAAAGGCGCGAAGATTTTTGCGGGCAACGGCGCGTCGGCAGTTTGGAGAGAGCGCCAGCGAGCGAAAGGATTGATCCTCGAGCAAGGACGGGTTGAGGCGAAATGGACCATTATTGCGGCGGGGTGCTTTTCGGCGCGGATCGAAGGAGCGGCGCCCTACGCGCCGGTGTTTCCCGCGAAGGGGCAGATGGTTGCGCTGCGATGCGAATCGGTGAGCCTGCGGCATGTGCTGTGGGTCGACCACACCTACCTCGTGCCGCGAAGCGACGGTCGGATCATCGCCGGATCGACGATTGAACGGACCGGTTTTGATCATGACGTGACCGCGGGAGGTATCCAAAAGATTCTGGGCGGCGCCCTGCTACTGGTTCCGGCGTTGGAAAAAGCGCGAATTGAAGAGACCTGGGCCGGACTACGGCCCGATTCACCGGATCATTTGCCAATCATCGGGCCCACGGACATCGACGGGTTGCTGGTGGCGACCGGCCATTTCCGCAGCGGGATCTTGCTAGCGCCCATAACCGCGCGCTTGATCGGCGAGTGGGTAATGAAACAAAGAGTGAGTCTCGATTGGGAGCGCTTCAGCCCGATGCGTTTCATGGAAGCCAGTCGCCGGCGGGATGCGTGAGAGAGGCCGTTTGTAGTTCGGCCGCCCAAGGGAGCTACCATCGCTAACGGTTCTGTGGGGCGGGCGGCGGGATGATTACCGTATTGGATTGGCCGACGTCGGCATAGTGGATCTGGTCGGCGTCAAGGTGCAGATCGCGCTCGAGCACCAGATCCATCGAAGAACCGCGGGAAAGCTGGGCGTCAGGGCCTCGAGACAGGAGCACCGCTGCGAGTCCGGCCACGCCACCGATTCCGGCACCAATTCCCGCACCCTTGCCACCGCCTGCGATCGCGCCGATGCCCGCACCGGTCGCCGTGGTGGTTGCGATCGTCGCCGCATCCTTACCTTTGCCGCCGGGCCCTGTCATATTGCCTTCCTGATCGGTCTTGACCTCCCCCGCGTCCGTGCTGTGCGGCTCGGCATTGAGGTCCACCGTATAGCCGTTCGGCAAGACCAGAGTGTTCAAGCGAAGCCGTAGTTCGCCTTTGCCCTTGACGTGGCCTGGGCGCTTCGAATCGGTGATTTCACCGCGCAAATAGGAGCCGACGGGAACCACGACTTTGTTGTTGATGGTGATCGGAAAGGAAGTGCGCATATAGACGGAATCGCCGGGCTTGGCGGTTGCGGTCGAGATACCGTTTTCAAGTGTGACGCCGAGGCGCGTGCCAGCAGGGACGAGGATGGTTTGACTGTTGCTGGCCGGGCGGGGAGCAGCGGCCGGCCGGGGCGTTGCCGCCGGGGGAGGGCCTTCGTTTTGCGGGCCGTCGGGCGCCTGCGCAAAAAGAGCGACAGCGCAGATGGTGAGACCTGCGAATGCCGCGAAGGTGGTGCGTGCTACGCTTTGAAAATTCACACTGCCCTCCTTTGCCAGTTCGGATGCCCCGGGCCAGGGCGAGGGATGCCTGAATGGATGATAGTTGAAGAACCGGCGAAGGACCAGATGACCGCGACGGGGATTTGGCTCATCTTATAGGCGCGGATGGCGGTGGGAGGTTCGTATGGCGAAGCTGGCGTTGGTGTATGGAATGAGGCTGCTACCGGTCGAAGACCTGGGCGAAGTGAAGGAAGCTACCGTGGTGCTGACGAATGGGCGCACGGCACATGTGGCGATGCACTTGATTGAGGGCAGCAAAGAAGAGATTGAGAAGACATTCCGGGAATCGATTGATGCGTTTTTTGAGATGTATCCGGAGATTTAGTGGGCTTGAGTGCGGGCGCCAGTCATCGGCGACCAGGAAGCTACCGGCAAGCAGAGAGCGTCATCGGCTGAGATCCGTTAGGGCGGAAGCGCTCTTCGGCCTGACAAGTTGGCTGGATCACAGGGTACCTCAGCGATTGCCGAAGTTTTCGGGGTCCAGGTTGGGATCCCCGAGATTGTCGTTGATGAGAACGGTGGACTGGCCGGTGAGTTCGAAACGCTTGCGGCACTTGTAGCAAGCAACAAGATCGTCGAGACGAACCATGAAGGAGGTGGCTTTGGCGAACTTGCGCCGGTCTTCTTCACTTGCGCCGCGCGGCAATTCCTTTTTCTTGCGGCAGACCTTCCAACGCACCGGTGCTTCGAATTCGCCGTGGCAACTCGGACAAACCAGCTTGACCTTGCGGGTCTCCTCTTTTTCGAAATAGAAGGTTCGCTCGTCCATCTCACGCCTCGACGCTACCGCTTGCTCGAGTGATTGTAACAAATTCCAGGCCGAGGTCGTCCCATCGAGGGAGCCAGTGTTCGAGGGCGGCGAGGGTTCGAGAACGGTCTCCATCGAGATGTTTGTAGTCGCCGTCGTGGAGGCAGAGAACGTCTCCGTGGGCGCGGGGCCGGGGCGGGCTGCCGGTTGAGAGATTTTGTTGGGCGTGGTCGGCGATGGGCCGCATCCGGGCGGTGAGCCAGTCGACCGGCCGAGCGCGCCAGTCCCCCGGAATCAGGGTCCAAATCACGGATTGCATCCCGTTGCGCGACACAATTTCGCCGAGCCAGGGGCTCCGGTAGCCGAAAGGGGGACGAAACAGGCGCGGCTCCTCGTGGATCACATGAGAGATCGCCTCGGTACAGCGAAGTAATTCGGAGCGGGTCTCGCCGGGCCCGCAGAAGAAAAGATTGGGGTGCGTTTCGGTGTGATTTCCAATGATATGGCCGCGTGCGACGGTCTCTTTGACAAGGCCGGGGCACTCGCGGACGAATTTGCCGACGACGAAAAAAGTGGCTTTGGCTTGGTGCCGATCGAGAAGGTCGAGGAGCTTCGGAGTGATGGCAGGATTGGGTCCGTCGTCGAAGGTGAGCGCTAATCTGCGCGGCGAATCGGTATGAGAAATCGCGGGGCCAAATAGTTGCGATCTGGGATGCCTGGCGCCGTAGGCGGTGAAACCAGCGAAGCCAGCGGCGACCACCGGAGCAGCCAAGATTAGGGGATGCATTGGGTGATATTTTGCCACGTTGGGGAAGAAAAGCGGCAAACTGAGTGAAGTCGAGTGAGGACAAGTCGAGCGGAGCGATGCAGGGTCACGCGGACACGGCCGCTAATTCTGGTTGTGGAGACGCCAGAGGGCGTAGGCGACGAGGCTGCCGGCGAGGACGGAGGCCCCGAAGAACCAGCGCCACAGGGGGATGCCAACGAGGCCAATCACGATCAAGCCAATGCAGATGACCAGGCCGATCGGATGGCCGGTCCAGAGACCTGCACCCAACTTGCCGTAGGGGACGACGTCCCAGGTCGCACGGTCCTCGTTGCCAGG
>Ga0306921_10004250_pt1 | contig 14670 bp, 10 predicted proteins | sample sta12Cox44000080_FD_203760 | JGI IMG/M metagenome (GOLD analysis project Ga0306921, IMG submission 203760) | Lab enrichment of tropical soil microbial communities from Luquillo Experimental Forest, Puerto Rico - statoxic.12C.oxic.44.000.080 (v2)... | ecosystem: Environmental > Terrestrial >...
GACACGCGCACCGACACTCACGTTTGGGCCGAGGAATACGACCGAGATTTGAATGACTTGTTCGCCGTCCAAAGTGAAATAGCGCAAAAGGTCGCCGAGCAGCTTGACGCCAAAATCTCAGCGGCAGAAAAAGTGGCCATTGAGCGCAAACCCACCACCGATCTGGTCGCAAACGCACTTTATGTGCAGGCCAGGGAATTTGGATCCAAAGAAGGTGGGCCTCTGCATCTCTTGGAACCGGTGCGCCTGCTGGAGGAAGCAGTCGCGCGCGATCCGCAATTCATGCTTGCCTATTGCGAGCTCGGTCAGCTGCATCTCCAGATCTTCCATTGGTACGACCACACTCCCGCTCGTCTTGCGCTGGCCAATGCGGCCATTCAGAATGCTGTCCGAATCCAACCCGATGCTGGAGAAGTCCACCGCGCTCTGGCTTGGTATGCCTATTTTGGCTTTTTCGATTACGATCGCGCTCGCGCCGAACTCGAAACCGCCCGTCGCACGCTTCCAAACGATCCCGACATCTATTCTATCACAGGCCTGATCGACCGTCGCCAGGGGCGCTGGACAGAGGCGATTAGGAACTTCGAACGCGCCCTTGAGTTGGACCCACGCAATGAGGAATCCAACATCGACGCTGCCACGACGTACCGTGCTCTGCGCCATTACTCGGAGTCCAACCAGCTTTGGGAGCGCTTAGGTGCCCTCTCACCGCACAAGTGGAGTCCGCCGGTGCAGCGCGCGTTGCAGCCGTTTCTGCAGCGGGCCGATATTCGTCCTCTGCGCGACGCACTCTCCGCGCTTATCGCAAAACACTCGGAGGCGGCGAAGGATTCTGATTTTGTTCCTTTGCTGTTCCTTTGCGCAATGGCGGACCGCGATTCTGCCGCCGCCAATCGCGCCATCGCCTCCATGCCAGACGAGGGGTTTCAACAGTACAACAGCATTAAGGTACCGCGCGAATTCTTCGCCGGTCTTGGGGCTCGAGCGTTTAACGATATCGCTGCGGCACACGCCTCCTTCACCGCTGCGCGCGCGATTGCGGAGAAGATCGTGCACGATCAACCCGATAACGGAATTGCGTGGAGCCTTCTCGGCCAGATCGATGCCGGTCTCGGTCGAAAAGAGGACGCACTGCGCGAAGGCCGCCACGCTTGCGAACTCCTGCCAATGTCCAAAGATGCGGTTGTCGGCGTCATGCTTATTGGGGATCTCGCAACTATTTATACCTGGACGGGCGAGAAGGATTTAGCCCTTGAACAACTGGCCGTCTCCGCGAAAACCCCATTTGGTGTGCATTACGGCGAGCTAAAATTGGATCCTGTTTGGGATCCGTTACGCGGCGATCCGCGCTTCGAAAAAATCGTCGCGTCTCTCGCGCCGAAAGAAACAGTTTCCAATTGGCAGGGTCCCTCGGGCGGCAGAGAGTTCCGCTGCGCGAGCACTTCAAGGATTTGAGGTCGCGCAGCCATTTTCGCATAACCTCGTGGTGCTTTCCGTTCTGTACTCCGGTGAACGACCAGAAATGACTCCTCGCGATGAGGGGTCAAAGAAGTCGATGAGAACAAAAACCAAATCAAAACAAAAGAACAAAGATGAAACTTAAAACACAAATAGCAGTTATCGTTCTCGGGCTGGCTGCGAGCACCTCATTCGTGTGGAGCTTGGACAGACCGCCGCGAGAAACAATCCCGACAATCGAGGGCGTGTGGCAGGTAAGCAGGCACGGAGTCAACTGTAATGATCCTAACCAGGTGTTGTCGACTTTCCCAGCCATAATGACTTTTTACCGGGACGGCACCATGACCGGCGCCGCCAAGTCTCCTGTCACCGGCCCTTTTGACACACCGGAGTACGGCTCCTGGCAGCGCGAGCCAGGTAGCCAGAATTACTCGTTTCGGGATGTGGAGTTGCGCTATGACGGGAACGGCACGTTTATTGGCTCACTTGTCCTCACGGCGAATCTGGAACTCACCGACGCCAACAGCTTCACATATAGCGCCACGATCCAGATATTCGACGCGAATTGGAATCTAGTCGCCACCCTTTGCGGCAGGGCCACCGCAACGCGCTTCGAATGAAAGACGAACTGGGTTGAAGTGAAAAACAACCTACAGAGCTAAAGAGGAAGATCGGGTTTGGCGCGTTCGATTCGCGCCAAATCCGTTTGTACCCATTAAGGGCCTAACAAATGTAACCTACTGGCTGAATCGCGGCTACCGGAGTTAGCACACTGCGAGCTATAGCTCGCTGCCTTTCAGAAGTACTGCGCCGGCGTGTTTCATTTCGTCTAGCGCGCGAGCGATATCACCTGGCTCAAGCTCGATACCGCGGCAGCCGTCTACGATGACGTACGTGTTCAATCCGAGCTGCCGCGCGTCGAGCGTGCTGTATTTCACGCAGTAATCCAAGGCGAGGCCCATCAGATAGATGTCTTTGATGCCGCACTTTTCGAGATAGTGAGCAAGACCGGTGTGGCGCCGATGGGCGTTATCGAAAAACGTGCTGTAACTGTCGATGTTTCGCTCGGTCCCTTTGTGAAAAACATTAGCGATGCGGCTTGTTTCGAATAACGAGGCGAACTCGGCGCCGTGCGTGTTTTGAACGCAGTGCACTGGCCAGAGGATTTGTTCGATTCCATCGAGAATGATCCGATCACCGGGTTTCTTTCCCGGATGGTTCGCTGCGAAACTGCCGTGGTCGGGCGGATGCCAATCTTTGGTCGCGACGACGAGATCAAAGCGTCGCTGCAATTCATCTGCAAGCGGGATGACCTCATCACCATGCGGCACCGCCAAGGCGCCGCCCGGCAGAAAATCATTCTGAAGATCGACTAGAATCAGTGCACTCTTCATAAATGGGCTGTCATGTTGAGCGGAGCGTTGCAACGAAATGTGAAACATGAGGCCAGGCTTTCAAACATCTCTGTGTGTGTTCCCGTGCATATCAGCCAGGGATTGCACCGAGATGGAAAGCCTGGCCTCGCGGACTCCATCCGCTGCGTTGCAGCTTCGCTTCGCTCAGAATGACATTGCACGGTCGACCGAGGATTAGCGCGTTCATGCGCTCACCGTTTTGGGCGCAAATTTCTTTCGCCTCTCCCCTTTTGTGAAGGGGAGAGGATTGAGGTAAGGGGTTGCCCAGGATCGGGGTGTAACATCAGAACCCTCATCCTGCCCTCTCCCTTGCGAAGGGAGAGGCGACAGAAGGCTCTCGATGAATCGTTCACTTTAATTGTCTCTTTGCGCGCTCGATCAATGTTGATCGTAGTTCGTGCAATCCTCGTTCGAGGCCGATCTTATAGGGAACCGGGTCATTCAGCTGCAAGATCTCCGGAGGCGCGCAATTGAGCTGTTTACGCAGGTGATCGCGCGACGTCTCAATGGTCGGCGTTTCATAAACAACTTTCCCGGCCCGGAAAATTGGCACGAGCAAATCGGAATAACGATTGTTTGGATGGATCGTCGTTTTGTCTTCGGTTTCAACATCCACGATTTCGCAGGGCTCAGAAACGCCATGATCGATTTCGTAAATCGCGTCTGCGACGAATGTGCCGTTGGACTGATAAAACCGGCGAACCTGCAATGAGCCTGGGACCGAAGTTTTCGCTGGTTCTTCCGAAAGTTTGATGCGGTATTGCCATTCGCCACCCGCCTCCGCCGAGGCTTCGGCGGGCAGGCCCGGCCGCCGGGTCGCGCCCAGTTTATAGATGACGCCGAGAGCGGCGTCTGGTTGACCGGTGCTAAGCTTTGTTCCTACGCCCCAGACATCGATCTTCGCGCCGCGCTGTTTCAAGTCGGCAATCATGTACTCATCGAGATCGCCTGAGCCGACGATTTTTGCATTTGCAAAGCCTGCCTTATCGAGTATCCAACGCGCTTTGGTGCTCAAGGCGACGCCGTCGCCGGAATCCAGACGCACGCCGATCATCTCGTGCCCTTGTTTGCGCAGTTCGCTACCTATCTCGATGGCGTGACGTATGCCGTCGATGGAGTCATAGGTGTCAACGAGAAAAATGCAGTTGTTAGGCATTGCTTCTGCATACGTTTTAAACGCCTCACGCTCATTCTCGAAAAACATCACCCAGCTGTGCGCCTGCGTTCCGCTCACCGGAATGCCGAACTGTTGTCCGGCCTGCAAATTCGATGTGCCGGCGCAGCCTCCGATGTAAGCGGCACGGGCTGCTGTCATTCCACCATCGACTCCCTGCGATCGGCGGAGACCAAACTCGATGACCGGATCGTGTTCGGCCGCACGGCAGACACGCGCTGCTTTCGTAGCAATCAGGCTTTGGAAATTGAAAATGTTGAGCAAAGCCGTTTCAAGTAGCTGGCATTGAGCGATCGGACCAGCCACCCGGATCAATGGTTCGTCCGGAAAAACTAACGTCCCTTCAGGAATTGCATCTATGTCGCAGGTCAGTTCCAGGCCGCGCAGGTGATCAAGAAAGCGAGAATCGAACAGCGGTTTGCCATCATTGCCCCGCTGCGAGCCAAGGTAATCGACTTCCGTATCAGTGAAGTGGAACGCGCGCAGGAAATCGATCGCTGCCGCCAGTCCGCAAGCCACGGTGAATTGCCCGGCAAAGGGGTTCTCCCGGAACGTGACGTGAAACACCGCCTGATGGTCGGCCACGCCGGCTTTGAAATAACCGCAGGCCATCGTGACCTCGTAAAGGTCGGTCGTTAGCGCGGTGAAGTTGTGAATGGACGGCTGCACCATTGACCCACAATTTTAAATGACCGGCTCGGAAAACGCCACGGCGTCTGACACAGACGCCCTACAAATTTGTCATTCGGATTTCGTCATTTCGCGCTAAATGCGCGACAAACCAATCGCTTGCCAGTTTCGCCACTTGCTCCAGTGCACCCGGCTCCTCAAACAAGTGCGTCGCGCCGGGAATAATCTCCAGCTTCACTTCGCAGCGCATCTGGTCGCGCGCCATTTCGTTTAGGTCGATGACAACGTTATCGTTGCCGCCGACGATGAGCAATGTCGGCGCTTGGACCTTTGGCAGGGCATCACCAGCTAGATCGGGTCGCCCGCCACGGGAAACGACTGCGCCGACGTCCTGTGGAAGTTCCGCTGCTGCGACCAGCGCCGCGGCGCCGCCTGTGCTTGAGCCGAAATGTCCAATCCGCAGATCGCGCGTCTTCTCTTGTTGCCTGGCCCAGTTCGTAGCGTGCGCAAGGCGCTCGGCCAGCAAACTGATGTTGAATCGGTGTTCCCGAGTGTAGATGTCGAGTGCTTCTTCTTCAGGCGTGAGCAGATCAAACAGTAACGTTCCGAGACCCACAAGATTGAGTGTGCGCGCGGCAAATTGATTACGCGGACTGTGCCGGCTGCTCCCGCTGCCGTGCGCAAATAGAACGAGCGCCACTGCGTTCTCTGGAATCGTAAGGCTACCCGAAAGCACTGCGCGCCCAGCGGGAATTTGGACTTCAGTCACCATCGGATTTCCGCTGCCTGCCATGTTGAGCGGAGCGAAACATCTCGGACTTCTGTCGTTGAGCGAACGTGCCAGAAGAATAGCATGAGATTCTTCGCTCCGCTCAGAATGACAGCGCTCGCCGTTAGTCCTCTGTCCTATTGTTGTTCCTGTTCACCTCCGATGGCCGCATCCTTTGCGGCGCGTGCAAGAAGCTCGCGCACGTCCTCGTCGCTAGTCTGCGAAAAGTCTTCGTAATACTGGCCGACAGCTTGAAAGAACGGAGGTGTGCTTAGGCAGATGGCTTCGTCTGCTTCGTGTGCAAGCTCATCGCAAGTATCTGGCGGTCCTACCGGTACTGCCACGACGATTTTCGCCGCAGCGCGCTGTCGCAGTGCCTTTACCGCTGCGCGCATGGTCGCGCCAGTGGCCAATCCGTCATCGACCAAGATCACGATCTTGTCTTGCAACTCCGGCGCTGGCCGTCCTTCACGATAAATTTGTTCGCGCCTTTGAAGTTCGGCTGTTTCCCTGGCTGTCACTGCTTCAATTGCCGCTTCCGCATACGGAATTGCGCGCACGACGTCTTGATTCAAAACGCGCACTCCGCCAGATGCGATCGCGCCGGCGGCGAGTTCTTCGAAACCGGGGACGCCGAGTTTTCGCACGATGAAAACGTCAAGCGGCACGTGCAGGCGTTTCGCGACTTCGTAGGCAACAGGGACACCTCCTCGCGGCAACCCGAGTACGACGACGTCATTCCGGTTCGTATACATTTCGAGCTTTTCCGCGAGCAACCGCCCCGCTTCGGTTCGGTTTACAAAGGCTCGTTCCATGCGGCTCACCGCAGCCTCGCCGCGGTGCGTGAAATCCCTTCCCTTAGATTTCGCGCCTCGACGCGGTGATGGGCGTGTTCAAGTGCGTCCGCTCGTGTCAGAAGAGGATTCAGCGCGGATCAGCTGACTGATCGATGGCAGGTCCTCAACAGGTTGGCTCTTTTCGAGGTAATTGCAGAACCCTGTTGCAAAAGCTGCGCGCCGCATTGTCCACCACGTCTTCACTCCAGGGCAGTGATAATAGATGCGGATATACGCATCCCAACCTTCCCATTGCTGCCGATCCAGAGTGCCCTGGCGTTGCTGGAACCACGCATTTTCGAAAAGCTTGAAAGTTGCGAAAATGAAGGGCAGGGCCCGCGCGCGATCTTCCTCAGTCGCGTCGTGCCAGTTTTCGGTCAATGCCGAAAAGCTCCGGATCAATTCCGGTCTTTGTGTGTGCTGCCCGAGAAGCTCGACGAGCGCATGTGCGAGCGAATCGACCACCACCGCACGTGTCGAGCGCGTGTTCTGCCGAATCTGCGCGGCGAGATAAAAGAGCGAGACGATTACGCCAATCGCGGCGACCAGTTGCGCGAGAGCGTTAACTGCTTCCAGCTTCACAATCATTCTCTATCAAACGACATCAGCGTTCGACGAGAATGAAAATGATTCCGTACTCGTATTCGAGTCTGCGGTTCCTACGGTCCCCCGGCAGGATTTCGATTCGGCCAGGGCGGGGGCGATGGCAGATTGAATCGTTGTGTCTTCAGCCCCTCTTGCACTTCCTGGATAGCGCGATCGAGCTGTTGATCCTCGCCTTTGAATTCTTTCCCTGGGTCGTTATCGACCACGATATCAGGATCAACTCCGTGACCTTCCACGATCCATTGTTTGCCGTCTTTGGAGTAAATTGCGAACTCCGGTTTGAAGAATTGTCCGCCGTCGACAATCGGCAGTGATTCGCGAATGCCAGTTACACCGCCCCAGGTGCGTTTGCCGATGAGCTTGCCGAGTCCGAGCGATTTGAATCGATACGGGAAAATATCGCCATCGGAGGCGGAGAATTCGTTGACCAATGTTACCATCGGACCGGTGAACGTTTGTGACGGGTCGGTTTGCGGCATGCCGTTGCGCGCGATGCCTATCATCACCAGCGCGCGGCGCAATCGCTCGATCACAAGCGGCGATACAAAGCCGCCGCCATTGCCACGAACATCAACGATGAGGGCGTGTTTCCGGATTTGTGGAAAATAAAGCCTCGTGAACTCGTTGAGCCCGGGCTGACCCATGTCGGGAATGTGCAGGTAACCAACCTCGCCGCCTGTTTTCTTCGTCACGTAATCGATGTTCCTTTGCACCCAATCGATGTAATAAAGTGGCGCTTCGTCATCAGTGGGCACAACGGTAACGTCACGCGCGCCGTCGTCGGTTGGTTTGGAATTCACGCGCAGGATTACCTGTTTGCCGGCAGTGCCGATGAGCGCGTCATAAAGGTTTGGCAAACTCGAAACCGGCGTGTTGTTGATTGCCAGAATGTAGTCGCCGGGTTTTACGTTCACGCCGATATCTGTAAGCGGTGAGCGCGTTTTCTTGTCCCAGTTTTCGCCCGGTAAAATGCGGTCGATTCGATAGGCCCGCATAGCCGGGTCGCGAGAAAGTTCCGCACCAAGCAGGCCCAACTTGATCCGTGGCGTGTCAGGGCGTTCACCCCCGCCAACGTAAGCGTGGCCGATGTTCAATTCGCCAATCAGTTCGCCTAACAAGTAGGTGAGATCGTTGCGGTGATTCACGTACGGCAACAGCGCCGCGTATTTATCGCGCATCGCCTTCCAATCGATGCCGTTCATCGTCGGCGAGAAGAAGAAGTCGCGCATTTGCCGCCAGCACTCGAAATAGATCTGGCGCCACTCCGCACGACGATCCAGCTGCATGTCGAGCCCCTGGATCTTGTGCTCGTGATCCTTGGTCTCGATCTTATCTTTGGGGATGTCGATGATGGCGTAGTCCTTTTTGATCTTCACCAACATCTTTTTTCCATCGAACGTGATCTGGTAATTGTTGGCGTCGCCGAGCACGGTTTCCTTGCGGTCGTCCAGGTTGTAAGCGCAGAGGTGCGATTTTCTGTCTCTGTCCGGGAACAACTCTTCGTCATCTTCGCCGACTTCATCGGCAGCCGTCCGGCGCAGGTAGGAAATTCGGCCATCATCAAGCATGCGGATATTCCGGTAGTTACCGGGCGTAATGTCCAAACCAACGATCCGATTCTGGATTCCCTCGGTATCAACTTTGACTACGACGGGTTTTTTTGGTTTTTCTTCCGCCTTTTTTTCGCCCGGACTTGCCTCCGGCTTTTTCTCTTCGGCTTGCTTCGCCTTTTCTTTTTCTCGCTTTTCGGCGGCCTTGCCAACTTCATCGCTCTTTGGCGCGAGCGGGTTGGTAGTGTCTTTCGCCAGCGTAACGAGATAAACGCGCTGCATGTCGCGATAGACGTTCGAGAATTCCTGGTCGCCGAAAGTCGGTTTGAAATCGCGCGCGGAAGCGAGCAACAGATATTTTCCGTCATCGCTGAAGACCGGTTCGCCCGAGCCGTACCAACTGTCGGTAACGGCGGTCTGCTGTTTGTTCGCGAGGGAGTACAGATAAACGCGTGGCATATCGTTTTCTTCGGGGCGCGCCCATGTGATCCACTGGCTGTCTGGCGACCAGTTATAACCCTGGATCTCGCCGAATTTGTTCTGGTCGACCTGGGTCACCGCCTTGGACCCAACATCGACATAGCGCAAGCGCTGCAAGCGATCACTCCAGAGGAGCTTTTTACTGTCGGGCGACCATTTCGGTGCGTAGTAATAAGTGTCGCCGCCATTCGTGATCTGTTGCGGCTCGCCTTTGCCGTCCTGCGAACGCACGTAGAGTTCGTTCTCGCCGGTCGCGTCCGAATTGTACGCAATCCATTTTCCGTCGGGCGACCAAACCGCATCGCGTTCGTGCGCTCCTGAAGTTTTGCTCAAATTACGCGGCGTCCCGTTCTTTGCCGGGACCGAAAAGAGATCGCCGCGTGCAACGACAATCGTGCGCTCGCCATCAGGTGCGAGGTTTACAGATTCAACATGCCTAGCTGCATCCACCAATCCGCCGCGGCCGCTATCGAAGTCTTCTTTGATGTCGATCGGCACAGGCGTGGCTTGGCCCGTGGCTAAATCATAACGCCAGATGTAACCGGCTTGCTCAAACACGATCGACTGTTTGCCAATCGATGGGAACTTGATGTCGAAATCCGTGAAATGCGTAAGCTGCTTTGTTTCCTTCGTTGCCAGATCCACAACGAAGAGGTTCATCCGGTTGTCGCGATCGGAGATGAAATAGACTTTGTTGTCCGGTCCCCACATCGGGCAGATGTTTTGCGCGGGATTGTTCGTTAGGTTCTCCGTCGCGCCGGTTTTGAAATCAAAAAGCCAAACGTCATCCGCCATGCCGCCGCGATAATGTTTCCAAGTGCGGAATTCGCGGAAGATGCGGTTGAATACCATTTTCGAATCGTCCAGGGAAAACGAAACGAAACCGCCGCGCGGCACCGGCAATTGTTGCGGCAATTCTGCGTCCAGACCTACGGCGAAAAGCGAGCCGACGAAATCGTCAAACGATCTCATGCGCGAACGGAAGACGATGAGCGGCTTGGTATTTTTCCATGCCATCACAATGTTGTTGGGGCCCATACGATCGGAAACGTCGTCGCGACCCAGTGTGGCCGAAGTGGTCAGGCGCTTCGGGACACCGCCCTCGGCTGGCATGTCGTAAACTTCTCTGTTGCCGTCGTACTCCGAAGTAAAAGCGATTTGAGTCCCATCCGGCGAAAACCGTGAAAACGAAGTGTAACCCGGGCCGCTCGTCAGGCGACGTGCCGTGCCGCCGTCTTTGCCGACTGTGTAAAGCTGGCCTGCGTAACAGAAGACGATGTCCCGATCATTCGTGGTCGGAAAACGCAGTAACCGCGTCGTGTTCGGCAGACTTTGCGCCGAGGCAGTTGTCAATGCGCAAACGACGATCGGGATTGAGAGAGAAAAGAAGCGACGAAGCATATTCATAACAGTAACGAGAGCGAAGTGAGCAAAGTGCCGTTGAACCCATCGGATGCAACAGCGATTTCATTCCCGGATTGGATGCAGTCCCGCGCCGAATTGGATTCAAAGTGAACCGGGAGCGCAGACGTGCGGTTACTGAAAATTTCGGCGCGCACCAGCGTGGGGCGCTAACGATACTTAGCGTAAGACCGTGCGCGAAGAGATCCACGGCAGTAGACTGACCGATCGCCTATGGAATGGCTCAATGATCCGAACGCATGGATCGGACTGCTAACATTAACAGTTCTCGAACTCGTCCTGGGCATCGACAACATCGTTTTCATTTCGATCCTGTCGGGAAAGCTCCCCGCACATCAGCGAAAGAAGGCGCGCCTTATTGGCCTAAGCCTCGCCATGCTCATGCGCATCCTGCTGCTGCTATCGATCACGTGGATCGGCCGACTCACGCGACCGCTCTTTGCCATTGCCGGTTTCGAAGTCACCGGCCGCACCATAATTCTGGTCGCCGGCGGATTATTTCTTCTTGTAAAAAGCACGCACGAAATTCACGACCACATTGAAGGAGAGGACGAACATCGAAATGTGCGCGCCGTGCCGTCACTGTTCGCTGTGCTGGTGCAAATTGGTCTCCTCGATATCGTGTTTTCGCTTGATTCCGTGATCACCGCTGTCGGGATGGTCGATCACGTTGCCATCATGATCATTGCTGTGATCCTGGCGGTGATCGTCATGATGATCTTCGCCAACCCTGTGAGCGGCTTCGTCGAACGTCATCCAACCATCAAGATGCTCGCGCTAAGTTTTCTCTTACTTATCGGCGTCAATCTCATCGCCGAAGGTCTCGGCTTTCACATTCCCAGGGGCTACACGTATTTCGCGATGGCATTCTCGCTGTTTGTCGAAATGCTCAACTTGAAAATGCGATCTCGAAAACCTGCGCCGCGCGCGCTACAGAGCCGCCGACTGCACAAGGCGATTCATCGAATCGAAGTGCCGCACTGAAAATTTTGTGGTCCGTCAGTCAGCCGTTTGAACCCGAACCATCATAAAATGTGGGTGCGCATTTTCCCAGGCAAGTGCCCTTTGTTTTGTGTCAAAAAATCGATCGACCACGATCGCATTCCGTTCAGCGGTGTTCCGGCCTAACGACCTAGCGGCCTTGCGTTTGACGATGTCCGGCCCACTGTCTACGGCCATGCACTCGCCGTCTCCGAAGAGAACTTTGCTGCCATAGGGAATTTTCTTTGGATCTACAGCACAGTGGTCCTCGCGTAGGCAAGCGCCATTCCACGCGGCTGATTTGCCCGAACCTTCGTTGGGCCAATAAACTTTGACACGCGCGAATGTTGTGCGGTCGCTGGCTAATAACTGACAAGCAAAGATCAAAACGAGGCCAACTGTCGTGACTAACCGCTTCATTCCTTTATCCTATGATTCCTGTACGCCTAAATCCGGGAGCAATGGATTAGCGAACCTGCGAGCAATCGCTTCTATATTAAACCTCGGAACTGCGCGGCCGTTTGGTCCTTCGAATTTAGGAAAAGCAATCTGCGAAGCTTCGTCGGCGAGTTCCGTGATGGCGATTGATTCCCAGTCGCTCCGAAGGCTATTCAGTAGCGATTGATTCCGTTCTCACGGCTTCCAATCGACAGCGTGCTCTTGGAGGTAGGCGTCCACCGCGCTGCCTATGGTCGGATAGAAGTCTGCGGCACCGAAGCGATCGAATAGCTCGAAGCGTTTCAGCTTGTCCTTGACCGGATCTTTCATCTCGGCGAACCGCAACTCGATGCCTGATTCAGTCAGGGTGTGCTCAAGTTCGGCAAGCATATCAGCCGAAGTCACGTCAATGCTGGTGACGGGCTCGGCTGTGACGATGATTCGCCGCACCGGAGTCGGTGATTCTGCGATGGCATCGAGAATTCGCTGGTGGAAGAGCTCGGCATTGGCAAAGAAGAGAGGCGCGTCCCAACGAAACAACACCAGGCCGGGAATGCGACGAGCAGCAGGATAGCGCGTGATGTCGTGGTAGCCGCGAACACCATCGACTCGCCCGAGCACCGCGAAGTGTGGCCGCCAGCCGTCCCACAGGAATTCGATAACTGCGATAACTATCGCGATCCCGATGCCCGGAATCACTCCAAACACAGCGACGCCTACAAAACAAATGATCGACAGCCAGAATTCCCATTGCTGGATGCGGAAGATGCGGCGCAGGTCTGCGAATTCGAACAAGCCGATGGCGGCGGCAATCACAACGGCGGCCAGTGCGCTACTGGGCAAATCCTTCAGCAGGTTGGGTGCACAGACCAGAAGGAGCGCGACCGCAATCGCGCCGACAACTCCGGTGAGCTGTGTCTTCGACCCAGCGGCTTCTGCGACCGGTGTGCGTGACGAGCTGCTGCTGATCGGAAACCCTTGAAAGAGGCCAGCTGCGAGGTTGGCAGCACCAAGGCCGATCATCTCCTGATTCGGATCGACCGGCGTGCGCATCCTGGCAGCGTACGTCCGTGACAAGACGCTCGTATCTGCGAACGCCACCATGGCGACAGCACACCCACCAATGATAACGTCGTTGAGGTGAGCGAAACTAATCATCGGCAATGCAAACGACGGCAGTCCTTGCGGCAGCGGACCAAGAACTTTTACGCCGGCAGTAGCGTCGAGATTTAGGATACCGACAACTATAGTCGCGGCGACGACTGCGAGCAGAAGGCCCGGGATCCGCTTGTAGGGCTTGAGCAAAAGAATCGCCGCGAGTGTGCCCGCGCCGACTGCAAATGACGTCCAGTTCGCCTGTCCGCCGAGGATGCCTTCGGTGATGCGCGCAAGATCGCGCAGTGGACCGGCGCCCTTGATCGAGAATCCAAAGAGCTTTGGTAACTGGCTGATCAGCACTGTAAGCGCGATGCCGTTCATGTAGCCGTAGCGGATCGGCTTTGAGATGAGCTCCGTGACGAACCCGAGGCGTAAAATACCTATCACCACGCATACCAGACCCGAGACCACCGCCATCATGCTCGCGAGAGCTACCGCATGCATGGGATCGCCACCCGAGAGAGGGAACACGACCGCGAGAATTACGGGGGCGAGAGACGAATCTGGTCCGAGCACAAGAATGCGGCTGGGGCCGAACAGCGCGTACGCCAGCAAGGGTACGATCGTGGCATACAGGCCATAGATTCCGGGAACGCCCGAAGCTAAGGCATACGCGATACCGACCGGCACCAACATAGTAGCCAGCACCAGACCAGCCATCACATCGCGCGGAAACCAGGCAGCCTGGTACTCGCTCACGATCTGAAGTCCTGGTAACCAACGTTTCCAGCGCGTCATCGTGAATGGCTCTTGTTGGTGATCATTCGAAATGGTTTGTGTTGGATTCCAATCTTTTTAGCTCTCAGCCGCCAATGATTCACGAGAAATCCGCGGAAGGGGTGGGATTACTTCCCACGCGTAGTAAAGCGTTGAAAATCAACGAGCGATTTCGCCGCTATGTGTTACAGGATTACCGTACAAGTGTGACAAAACACAAGCCCAAATTCTTCATTCGGAATTAGGCGGGTTTGCGAAAAGCCGAATCGTCGTCCAGCCAAATACAATCATGCGAAGGTCGCACCATTGCGGCTTTGCCGGTATCTCAACCACAACCACGCCGGGTTTGTCGCCAGTCACATCTTGCAGAGCGATGTGAAGGTCGCCTTCTTCGTGAAGGCGTAGTAGGACCAAAGTCCGATTGATAGTCAACACGCTCGCTGGCAAAATACGCGTCAAGTAGGCTGACTTTGCGCAAACCTAGCGGCGGATTGGGCGGCATGCGCATTGCGAATCGCCTGTAATACCAGGTCGAAACCAAACAAACAGGGGGCAAAATGAAACACAAACCATTCAACCACTCGGTCGTGGTTATGACCACCTTAGCCATCTTCGGCTGCTGCGTCGCATTTGGCCAGACTGCACCAGAGATGGCGGGTAGTGTCCAAGCCGCCGGTAAACCAATCTCCGGAGCAACGGTAACCTTGTTCGCGGCGGGCACGGGTGCGCCGACCAAGCTTGCCGAGGCCAAGACCGACGAGCAAGGTGCATTCAAGCTGGATGCCAAGGAAGTACCTGTGAACAGCGTGCTCTATGTTATCGCCAAGGGCCCTAACGACGTGGTCAGGCTGTTATCCGTGCTGGGAACAGCGCCTCCAAATAAGGTCACGGTGAACGAGTTCACGACGGTGGCGTCGGTGTGGACCTCGGCACAATTCCTTGAAGGCGATGTGTTGAGCGGCCACCAGCTCGGACTCAGCATCGCCGCGAGCAACGTACCGAATTTCGCAGACCTCGAGACCGGTGGGTATGGTGG
>Ga0306921_10004253_pt1 | contig 14667 bp, 17 predicted proteins | sample sta12Cox44000080_FD_203760 | JGI IMG/M metagenome (GOLD analysis project Ga0306921, IMG submission 203760) | Lab enrichment of tropical soil microbial communities from Luquillo Experimental Forest, Puerto Rico - statoxic.12C.oxic.44.000.080 (v2)... | ecosystem: Environmental > Terrestrial >...
GATGCACAGATCTAGCCGTGCTTACGCGGTGCGATGGCCGGTCGCTGGCTGCGGAGACCCAAAGCTCTTCAGCCCGAGCCCTATTGCTTGTATGACGGGTCGATGCGGTCGAGCTTGCGTAGGAGGGCCGGCCATTCGAACTTGGCCGGATCATTGCGGCCGCCGGTGGGGCGAATCCTGGCATTATTGTAGGCGGCGTTGACGACCTCGTCGCCGATACAGCGGGCTCGAAGGCTCTACATAGGGGAAAATTCCCCGTTTTCCTATGTGGAATGCTCCGCCGGGCGGCTCGCGCGCGCGTTTTTAGGGGGCAATTTCGAAAAGCCGGCTTCGATCGCCAATGCAATCGAAGATGCGGTCGGCGTCAGGGTCACGCAAATCCCGTTCACGCCGGAACGCGTGCTCGCGGCGATCGAGGCAGCGCGGTGACCCCCAACGTGAGCCTGCCGAATGTACAACCTGCCCAAAATGCGGGCGGACAACGCGCGTTTCTGGGAGGCGCTGCGGGAATTATTGATCGAGGCGGGGCTGCGCGATCTTCCCGAGAGGTTGACTTTCGACCGACTGCCCGTGCCGGAGCGGATCGGCCCTGAGGTCTTCTTCTTCCTTGGACGCCGCCGATGAAGATCGGCACGGGGCAAATTCGCGCGATCGAAGTCCAGAGTGCCGCCCTTCGCGGTCTCCCGGCGAGAGTTTCATCAACTATTCGAAACGCGCGTTGGCGCTGGATCAGGTCGAAGTGATGGCGGCGCTCGGCCACGACCGCGGCGCGCGGGTGACGAGCCCCCAGGAGGCCCGGCCGCTATCTCATCGGCAAGCCGCCTTTGCCCAAATTGAGTTCGCAATGGACTCTCCGCTGGAGGGAGATGGATTCGAACTCTTCGTCCCTCTCGGGATCAGTGCCTCTCCAAGCTGGTGGAGCCGTGCGCGGAAACCATATGGCGCGCGCCCGAGGGGGGGTTCTCCGTGGCGTGACCAATAGTTCGAATCCATCTCCCTCCAGCAGAGAGTCAACAAACTTTCGGTTCCTCTCAAGACGACGCCGTTGTTCGCGGGCGACCTTGTCTGCGGCGCAAGGGATAGCTGCCCGGCCCGGCTAACCGGGGCTCGATCCCGGCGCACCCCCATAGCCCCCCCTTTTCGGGCGGCCTGGTTGCGCCCTAAACAGACCGACTTGGTCCGCGTTAAAGGGCAGTTCCGCTCGCGTTTCCACCATCGGCTCAGCTACGGTTGTCCGACAACGATTTTTCGGGATCCCCGCACCGACACCGACATCATCTCAGCGCAACACTTCTGGACGGGCGGGCTGGAAAACCGGCTGGGCCCGGTTGTTATGATGCGGTCGCGATCGCTCGGGCGGCCGGGTTTCCGAAAGCTGATTATGAGCCGCATCCGTCATGCGGCGATTGTCCCTTAACCGCTCGGCGCCGGCCAAAATATCCCGAAAAATCGTTGCCGGACAACCGTAGCTGAGCCGATGGTGGAAACGCCAGCGGAACTGCCCTTTACCGGGGATCAGGTCGGCTGCTTAAGCCACGACTAGGCCGCCCGCAGCGGGACCTGCATGACGGCACGAAGCTTGAGAGGAACAGAAAGTTTGTTGACTCACCGCTGGAGGAGGGAGTCGCGAGCGAACCCGTCTCTGAAGCACGTCCATATCGGCGGTCACGCGGTTGAGCCGCCCAACCGGGGGGAGGGGACCATAAAAAAACTCGGGATCAACCCCATGCACTACCCATTGATAAAATGTCACAGCGGCGCAAGACAGACGGCGCCGCAGCTCTAGGACCTCGACACGCCAAGAAGGCCGGTCCGCAATTATAAGCTCGGCTATTTATTATTTTGGAATTAGCTCGAATACCACTCTTTTCTAAAGACGTAAAAATGCCACTATTTTGCAGTACTTAATCATAGATCGAGCGAGCGGCGACAAGCGGGCAAGACGCATCGATATTCTCAGGCGCGGCCACAGCGCGATCCCAAACGGCCGAGGTAGGCGGGGGCGATCGGAACTGGAGGCTAGCTTTGACTAAGAGGAACAAACGGCCGTCGATAATTCGGATGCCGCCGCCTGGGCAGCAGCCCGGTGAGTTACGGTCGATGAGCGGCTCCGACGACGACGATTTCTCCAACGTCCTCTTTAGTCAGGTCGTCAACGCTCTGTGGCGCGCGCAATCCGACGCCGCTCAGCAGACGCAGCTGGGGCAGGCGGCGCTCGCCGCCATGATCGGCATGAAACCGCGCGACGAGCTCGAGGGAATGCTGATCGGCCAGCTGATCGCGACCCATAACGCCGCCATGGAGTGCTATCGGCGTGCGATGCTTGCCGATCAGCCCTTTGAAGGTCGGCGCGAGAACCTGAATCAGGCAAATAAGCTCTGCCGGTCCTACGCGGCTCTGACCGAAGCCCTCGACCGTCACCGCGGCAAGGGTCAGCAGCGCATCGTAGTCGAGCACGTCAACGTCCATGCCGGTGGACAGGCCATCGTAGGTGCTGTCACTGCGGGGAGTGAGATCAGTCAAAAATCGGAGCAGCAAACCCATGAAACTCGAGCAATTACCCATGAACCAGGCATCCCGATGCGGAGCCCAGACCCGCAGCGGGAAAAAATGCCAATCGCCGCCGGTGCGCGGAAAACGACGGTGTAGAATGCATGGTGGCGCGGCTGGCAGCGGCGCCCCCATCGGCAACACAAACGCACTCCGGCATGGTCATTATACCGCAGAGGCCATCGCTCGCCGTCGTCAGCTATCCGAGCTGATCAGGACGGCGCGCACGACCCTCGCCCAGATCGAAGAGCGGAGATAGCGGCACCGAGACGGCCGCCTTTATAATTTGGGGGTTTGTATGACCGAGAGCGCGCAGGCGATCAGCACGCGTACGACCGATTTCCCTGGCAACAGGGCCGCACAGCGCGCGTGGCTCGATGCCAAAAGGGCTGGCCGAAAGTGACTGATGCGGAGGACCCTTTGGTGAGGATCAAAATGCACCGACGGCGACCGTTGCCAAGCCGACCGGGGGTCATGCCGATGGGCTTCGATGGACCAACCTGGCGGCGATTTGGGCCGCCGCCCGCGCCGCCCCCGGACCGTACCCGCATCTGGCGTGCCAGGGCGGTGTCCGCCGATGGAGAACGGATCGATGGAGCGGACAAACCGGCTGACGAGCTGCGGCTGCGACACCGGTCGCCAGCTGATCATCCTCTTTGGTGCTCGGCGTTAGCACAGAACTCTGATGCGGATGCTGATCAATGAGCCGCGCATTCAAGCCAACGGCGGAGCAGCGCGAGAGCGTCGAACTAATGATCAGCTACGGAGCTCCGGAAACCGAAATTTGCCTGCTGATCAAAAATCCTGAAACCGGCAAGCCGATCGAGGTACAGACCCTCCGCGAGCATTTCGCGAGCGAGATTGCCACCGGCACCACAAAGCTGAAGTCGCTGTTCGGCAATCGCTTTGTTGCAGCGATGCTCGGGCGCGATCGCGGCCTTACTGACAAGCTGACGCAAGCGAAGCTGCTCATGCTCTTTGCCGAGCATCGGATGGCTGGAAGGAGGTCGTGGCCGACGCGCACGCAAACGAGGATCGCCACCGGTTTATCGTCAAGGTCAGTAAAACCGGCGGCAAACTCTAGCTGCGTGTGTTGTGATCTTTTGCGTTGGCCGCTGATCGCGGGCACGTTGATTGTCGGGCTTGGCGGCTATGGTCAGGTGACGACGATCGTCGGCTATTCTTTATCCTCGGCGTCGTAGCGGCATCGTTCCTCCCCGAGACCAACGGAACCCCGCTGCCCGAGACCTTGTCGCCGGCACTTTCTGCCAGTTGATCGTCAACGCCCGTTGCCGCTGCCGTCAATGAAGTGACGATCGCAGAAGCTGAGCGTCGGCGCAGTGCAGTCGACGACGCGGTTGCACGCGCCGTTCTCACCCCGCTTGCTCCAGGGGTCTTGAAGCCGGGCTCGCCGCCGCCGAACGGCTCGAAGCCGATCGCGACGATGCGCTCGCGAGTCTGTTGCGGCATGACGTTGGTCCATCGAGCCATTCGATTGTCAGGATAGGGGCTCCACAGGCGGCAGGTGTCGAGATGACCCCGCAGGATAATCTTCCGAGGATCTTCCAGGCGAACATCGATCGCCTGTTCCAACTCGTCATCCGGCCTGGCCTGGAGGCATTGCCTGTCCATCCCGAACTTCACTTCGGCGAGACGACATCGCTGGACGAGTTTCTGGATCGCTCGGCAGCTCAAGTCGACAACTACACAGCCAACGAGGCCGCCAAGGCCTATGCCCTAATCCTCGCCGGCCTTTTCGAGCGCCAGGTGCGCATCTGGGGGCGCGGCCTCGGGGTGTCCATGGCCAGCAAGAAGCCAGGGCGAGAGCCCTTCCGCGACTACCTAGTGCTGTGCGCGGAGGCGGGCGATGTTGATCGGTACGACGGCGATCTCGGCGACAACCTCAATGAGATGTTCCTGGTCGCCAACGTCTACCGTCACGGCGACGGCTCGTCGGGGAAGGAACTGCGCGCCCGCGCGCGGAGCCGTTGGGCCTACGATCCCTCCAGGTACGTCGACCTACTTCCCCCGCATAGTGAAGAGAGCGAACAGCTCCTGCTGCAGCCGGCTGATATTATCCGCTATGCCGGTGCCTGCGCGCGCTTCTGGGGCCGCGCGGACAGGTTGCCCATGGCAGTGCGCGAGCCGCCATACGGCTGACAACAAGCGGGACGGCTACGCGCTGAACGCGATACCACCCGTTTGATCTGGGGTCATTTGCCAAGGTCTGCCGTATTTGATGGTCAGCGCGGCGGAACCGGCGGCGTCCGGCTCCCGAGTTGGCCTACAGCGCCCGTGATGCGGCGCCAGGGGCGCTCGATCGAGCCTGTAGCTCACGATGCCCCCGCCCGCTCAAAACGCCGCTCGTGCCGCTTAACGAGGCAGCGTAACTCCAACCTTTCGGCGTGGAGCGCCGATACCCACGGCACGTCAGCGCACTCGAGGAGTGAATCGTCTGTTCGAGTCTGAAGACTAGCCGCCTGCTCCGTCGCCCTTTTCCGAGGAAAAAGCTCGTTCTTTTTCGCGCGGAACCGGAAGTTCGAATCCAGTTCCCTCCAGCGGTGAGTCCGCGAACTTTCAGTTCCTTCCGGTGATGACGCCCCAGTTGCGGCGCGGCGGGCTGGATCCTCGTGCGCACCATCCGTCCACCAGCTGCTTCTTCCAGCCTGGCACGAACAACGGACGTGCTGCTGTCAGGCCAAGGAACAGGCTTACAACGAGACCAGTGCGCCGGCTCGCTCAGCCGATCATCCCCCAGACGATCGCCAAGATGAAGCTAATAGTCCTGTACCAGAGCAATTCACCGGCGAGCGTCCCGCGGCTCGCGGAGATGAGCGGGTGATCCTTCTGTACATGATCGGCCGCTAGGTCAATGTATGCCTCAACCAACGATGGTGTGCGGGTTGCCTTTGTGTTAGTCGGCGGCGGGGATCTCCTCGACGGTAATGAGCTCGGCGTTGCGCGGGCAACGATCGCGCATGCGGGCGGCGTGGGCTTCGGCCGCCTCTCGCCTGCGGAGGGTGAGAGCGCGCTGGCGGTCCGTCGTCCACGCGCCGTTATAGTAGCCGACGACAGTTTGGGTTTCGCGCTCGCGAAGTGTGACGTGGTAGATGGTCATAGCGCTCCTCCCAAATGTGGCCTAGGTCTCAATCCACCACACAAAATCCACCACACAAACCCAGTGGCTGCGGTCGGGGACTTTTTTGATCGCCATTTTTGGCTTTCCGAAACAGCCAGGCAACGCTGGGAACAGGGCTTTCTGCGTGGGCGTTCCGCGCATGCTTAGGAGGTCACACAAATGTCACGGACTGGGCGGGGATCTCTTTAGCTTGAGACCGGATCGCGAGATCGTCTCGATTCGCGCCCCTTGCCCAGCGTCTGGTGTCCGTGGCCGGGCCGGTGGCAGTGGTGCGATCCGCCCAAACTTCGCCAGGATGCCGCACAGCTCTCGCGAGGCGACAAAGGGTAACGGTCGTTCTCGATGGTCTTGGTCAGGAGATTGAGGAGCGGCGCCGGGCCAGACACACCGGAGCGTAGCCTCCGCGCGTCTCTAAATTTTGCCGGCGAGGTTAGCTCGACTCTCCGCTGGAGAGAGTTGGATTCGAACCGTCAGTTCCTGGTGACGGGCTGCGGGCCTGTCATGGACACGATGCGGTCCGAATGGACGTTGAGCAGGCGCGACTCGCCGCCGCCGCGGAAAGTTCGCCTGACTCTCCGCTGGAGGGAGATGGATTCGAACTCTCGGTTCCGCGCGAGATAGGCTATGGTTTCGTGGGCTTCGGCCCTTTCTCCGTCGCCTTTGGAAGTCCCGTCGGAAGGGACCCATCACCTAAAGGGACGCACCCTCTTGCGACCAGGAACTGAAAGTTCGAATCCATCTCTCTCCAGCGGAGAGTCAGGAGCGAACCTTGCGGGATGTCGCGCTCGGCCTGCCGGTGCTCACGGAAAATCAATGGATACTCATTCGAATCGCTGCTTAGTAAAATACCGTCCGCCCAGCCCCTCGGTTGAGCGAAGGCAGGCGAAAGACCACCGCACTCCGCTATGCGTGCGAGTTCGAGCATCGGTGCGGCGAGTCGTTGCGATGGTCGCGGCCAAGGTTGGGGCAGAAGCTGCCCGCGATCGCGATCGCAAGCGCCTTCTCGCACAGATGGCGCGGGAACTCATGGGATTCTGGCAACGCATAGGATCTGGTACGGGGAAAACCGGGCCCCTCGGGGATGGGCGTGAGAAATTGCAGACGCTGACCATCACCATTTGACTGTTGCGACTGCGCGGCCGACCATGTACGTGACCGCGAAATGTCTCGCTCCGGATCAGCGTTCATGAAATCGGACAATGCGCGGCCGCTGTCGCCGCATTTTCAGGTATATCGCTGGCCGCTGGCGATGGCGCTATCGATCCTACACCGTGTCAGCGGCCTGGCCTTGAGTGCTGGCGCTGTCCTACTCGTCTGGTGGCTGTTGGCTGCCGCTGAGGGACCGGCGGCTTACGAAAGAATGCAGCATTTCCTCGGGTCGTGGATCGGCCTGCTGCTGCTCTTCGGCTGGAGTGTGGCGCTGTTCTACCACCTTTGTGCGGGCGTTCGGCACCTTTGGTGGGATACGGGGAGGGGTCTCGATCTCCCCAGTGTGTATCGTGGCAACTGGGCCGTGATAACGGGAACCATTGCACTGACGCTGCTTGCATGGATTGTCGGCCTGTCGCGTTGCCAGCCTTGAGCCGTCTAAATCTAGTAGGCGTCACGAGCGCGGCTGAGCCAACGATCGCAGCATAATGGGCCTTCTGGAAACTTGGTCGCCGGCCGCCGCGCTATCGCCGGTTAGAACAAGCTCATTTGGTCAATTACGTCAGCCACCGCTGGCAGCACCTCTGGCTCGCTGTCCACAAGGATGACCGGAATCTCCGGCGCGTTAGAGCCATTATCGACGCTATAACTGAAGCCGTTTCGTTTCCCGCCGTTGGTTGGCGGGGTGCTACAACCATGTCGACGGTTGCCCTTCCGGATCGGCAGCAACGTCAGTCCGATCAAGTTCAGTGGTCTGATCAATAACCTCGTCAGCACGGGCGAGGATCGGCGGAGGAATGGTGAGGTCGAGCGATCGCGCGGTATTGAGATTGATGATTAGTCCAAATTTGCGGGGCGGTTCGACCGCCAGATCGGCGGGATGAGAGCCCTTGAGGATCTTGTCAACGTAACTTGCCGCTCGGCGGAACAGGTCGCCGTAATCGGCGGCAAACGAGATCAATCCGCCTTCGATGGCAAAGATCCGGAAGGAGTAGATCACGGGCAGCCGAGACTCCGCGGCGAGTGCAATAATCCGGGCGCGCTTGCAACGGTCCAGAACACTAACGTTGCTGCCGTCGGTCCAGCCGAGGGCCGAGAGAACCTGGCGGGCGCGTATGCGGCCTGGTCATGCGCCGCATCGAGGGCCGCCTGGTCGTAGTCGAGAAACACCGCCGGCCCTCGCTCAGGCATCTCTCTCCGCCGATGTAGCGCGGGCATCTTTTCCTGCGCGTCGGCGAGCGCCTGGTCGAGCGGCGGAAGGGGTAGGGTCCTACGCAATGGTCATGGTGAACTCCTATCGGCTGAGAACGATGTGGGTGGCGTGCTCGGTCGCCTGATGTTCGGTGACGCGGTAGCCGAGCGCCGGCAGGTCGATCCCAGCGAACATCAATTCGCCTTGCCCGAGCACGACCGGCGACAAGGCGAAATGCAGTTCGTCGATCAGGCCGGCGCGAAGATATTGACGCACCGTCTCGACGCCACCGCCGATCTTCACGTCGCGACCATCGGCGGCGAGTTTCGCCCGATCCAGCGCCGCCTCGATGCCCTCGGTCACGAAGATGAAGGTGGTGCCGCCTTCCATCTCGATCGGATCGCGCGGATGGTGCGTCAGCACGAAGGTCGGTGCGTGGTAGGGCGGATTGTCGCCCCACCAGCCCTTCCAGCTCTCGTCCAGCCAGGGACCGCGGATCGGCCCGAACATATTGCGGCCGAGGATGAAGGCGCCGAACCCATCCATCGAACGGTGTGCATGGGCCTCATCAACGCCGTCCGAGCCGCCGCCCTCGCCAGTCATTGCCCGGAAGGTGCGCGTGCCGAAGAACCACTGATGCAACTCCAGCCCACGCTTGCCGAGCGGATTTTCAAGACTTTGCTCGGGCCCTGCTCCGAAGCCGTCGAGTGAAATCGAAAAGCCTCCAACGCGCACTCTTGTCACAATGCCTCCACTGATTGCGTGTCCAGCCCTCGGGCCGCCAGTACCCGGTGGAAGTCGATAGCCGAAAGCGCCGCCCAACATGAACACAAAATAGATGACGGCCATCGTAACGAAGGTCTGCCAGACGCCGACCGAGGTCGCCGACCGGAACTGGTTCATCGGGATGTCCGCAAGCGGCGAGCCGATCATGGCACCGCCGCCGAAGCCCATGATGGCCATGCCGGTCGCCATGCCGCGCCGGTCGGGGAACCATTTGACCAGGGTCGAGACCGGCGAGATGTAGCCCAGGCCCAGGCCGATACCACCGATCACGCCGGAGCCGATCCACAGCATCCAGAGCTGGTGCACGATGACGCCGACGGCGGAGATCAAGAGGCCACCGAACCAGCAGGAGGCCGCCACCACGCCGGCCTTGCGCGGTCCAGCGCGCTCGGCCCAACCGCCCACAGCGCCGCCGAGGAGCCGAGGAAAATGAAAAACAGCGTGTACATCGGTGTCATATCGACGATGCGCCAGTCGCACGTCGTCATGAACAGCGACGAGATAAGCGAGGGCTCAGGGTAAGCGACGTACTTCTGGACGCCGATCGCGCGCGAGAGCGGAAGTCAGAAGACGCTGAAGCCGTAGGCCATGCCGATACAAAGGTGGATCGCCAGCGCGGCCGGCGGCACTAGCCACCGGTTGAAGCCGGCTTGCGAGATGATCCGCTCGCGATCGAGCAAACCTGGTTGTGCGTCTTTATTGATAGTTTCTATCGCGGTCATTGCATATCTCCCTGTTGAAATCTGATTGCTTTGAGTGAGGACTGCCTGCGCTCGGCGGAGGTCAAGCGGCTGCCAACTGAGCGCCGCATTGAACATCGCCGCACGAATGGGCGACGGGTCAACGATGATACCAACAACTTCGTCACACCGGCGAAGGCCAGTCCCATCGGCAACGTCGACCCGGCCTTCGCCAGGAAGATAATAAGGGCAGAACCTGGGTGAATCCTCTGACCGAGTCTAAAACGCGGTGTGGTGGTGGCCGGGTTGCCGCCGGCGCACCGAGCAGGCGGGCACCTCACATCTGCTGGTCCAGCGCGCAGTACGTCAGGCCCGCCACTGCGATATCGGCGGAGTCATGGCCGTCGGCAGGTCCTGGGTCAATTCTCCGACCCCGACGGCGATAACCGAATAGTGGCCAGATCACCCAAGCCCGCTCAAAGGCTCGTTTCCGTCGCCCGTTCTGGGGTTAGGTTGCTCGTCACGCCACAGCATCCGCAGCGCCCCCGCCGAAGTCATCAATCGAGAGGCCGCTATGGGACATGAGCCTGTATGGCGATCGGCGAGTGTGGGTCGATATCGCTACCAACCAGATCGGATTTCCAGACGGCGACAGATCGGCGGACGGTATAGCGAGCGGCAGAGATTTTGCCGTTGGCGAAGGTGCGGTGGCGGCGGGCCGCACGATGGCGGCGGCTCGCACGGCGGGGAGCCGGGCGAGCCATCATGGCTGAGGTCTTGCAATGTCACGTTTTCGCCCGGCCGGATTTTCGCAATGAGCGGACCGCATGGCGCCGGCGGGCCTCACGGAACCCCGCTGCACCTCGGAGCGCGGTCTCGCCATCGGAGGCGGGCGCCCCGCCGAGCGCTGCTTCACGGTGGAGGCACCGGCAAATCTGTGGCTCGGTGCCATCGCACGGAGCTCGCGTACTGGAAGATCGAATCCATCTCCCTCCAGCGGTGAGTCAACAAACTTTCGGTTCCTCTCAAGACGACGCCCGTTGTGGCCTCGAAACCGAAGCCTATCTCCGCCAGCGAGCCAGCATCGGACGCCGCGCTCATCAGGTCCCACGGATTGTCGTACTCACCCGGCCCGGCCCAACTCACATCCTTCCAAGTGACGTCATTCGACCAGGAATGGTTCAGCCCCGCGCCGTGTCCGAATTCGCGCGCGATTTCCAGCAACGCGACGTTGTCGCCGCCGAGCGCACCGGTGTTGGTTTTCGCATCCTCGAAGCGAGCGATGCTTCTTCGGCCCTTCGGCACGCGGGCGTGCTTGCGCCAACAGCCGATATAGGTCGCATACGCGGCGCCGTGCGCCCGACGGCTTGCTGCGGAGTGATCGTGCCAGGCCCAAAAAGCGGGAAAGTCGATTTCTAGCTCCACCGCGCCGCAAAGGCAGCGGCCAGACACGTGCCGGCCCGATAGGTTTGACGCGGCGCGTTCATTAAGGCTCTCCAATTTCATGCTCAACCTCGCAATGAGGAATGGCTTCCATACGCGAGCACCGGCCTATCCGGTTGTCCCAAAAGGGATCGCTTCGGACCCCCAGGGCATACGGCTGGGGGGTTGGCCTTATCAGGCCAAGGAATAGACTTGCAACGAGAACAGTGCGCCGGACAGCTCAGCCGATCATTCCAGTGATGATTGCTGTGATAAAGCCAATAGCCCCGAGCCAGAGCAAGTCGCCGGCGAGCGTCCCGCGGCTCGCGGAGAAAAGCGGGTCGATTCTTCTGTACATGATCGGCCTTTGGTGAATGCAGGCCGCTACCAACGATGGCGCGCCGGTTAGGTTCCTTCACGCTGACCGGGTGGAACGGGAGCGCATCGATATCGAGACTTTTGCCAGTGCTCACCTGGCGCTCGCGTATCCAAACTTGGATCGTGCGTCGTCTCAGCAGCGAATAAACGGGGACCGGCCGTTAACTGCTGCTAGTCAGCGGCAGCGATTTCCTCGACGGTAATGAGTTCGGCGTTGCGCGGACAGCGGTCGCGCATGCGGGCGGCGTGGGCTTCTGCCGCCTCACGCCAACGGAGGGTCAGGGCGCGACGCCGGTCCTTCGTCCACGCACCGTTATAGTAACCGACGACGATTTTGGTTTCGCGGTCGCGAAGTGTGACGTGGTAGATGGTCACAACGGCATGCCTCCCGAAGGTGGCTGTATTTCAATCGCACGAGCCAGGTGGCTGCGGTCATCAAACACCATCACGGGGAACAGGCGTTCCACGCATGCTCAGGAGGTCACACAAATGCCACGGCACAGGGCCGGGGCGACGGGATCGCGAGGTCTCTCGATTCGGGCGCGCCTAGCCTAGCGTCTGGTTTGGTGGTTTTGCCGGCGGAGGTGGCTGGGGCGCCATCGACCCGAACTTCGTTAGAATGCCCCGCAGCATCCGAATGCGCGCCGCCGATCACGAGCGGCTGTGCGAGGCGTTCCCAAAGGATTTCTAGGGCAGAAACTCGGGATGGCGCATCTCGGTCGCACCAGCTTCGATATCCTCGGCGGTCTCGTCAAAGCCTTGGGCCAAGCGACGGAGCATATCGTCCAAGTCGGGCTGCCACGTTACCTCGGCCAACCGCCGGGCATGGTCGGCTTCGTGGCGGTAATGGGATGCGCGGTCCATAAACTCAAAACACACCGGTACATGAATCATTCCCCGGCAGCCCGACGCCTTCGGTTCTCGCGCCGGTGAAAACCGAGAGTCGCGTGCGTCAAGTTCAGCAATTTGGTCATGGTGGTTTGGGTGGTGTCGGTGGAGAACCTACCGTGTCAGTCGCGGCCGTAGCCGCGCGGCGGGTCGATCATCTGCAACGCCTCAAGGTCGAGTTCGGCAATCGCTAGCAGCTTCTCTGCCAGCCTCGATCCCTCAAGATTGGCCGGGAGAGTGTCGAGCCAGGCGCGGTATTCGTCCTGCAGATCGATGAGCGCGGCGACCGCCGTCGCCCACCGTCTTGGCCGTGGCAGGATGCGCCGCAGCACCGCCGGAGGCGTGGTCTGCCTTTGCTGGCGCAGCTTGGCGCGGTGCCGCGCCTGGCGCTCCAGCGCAGAGTCAGGAACGAACCGTCGGGGGCGACTCAGGGGCCGTTGCGCAGGTAGGCCTCAGGCGCAGTCATAGACTGGCTCCGAGTTTACCGAGCCGCCTGGCAGCGGAGAAGCCCGTGGACCCGCCTTTGCAAAAACCGAGTTCGCAACCGACTCTCCGCTGGAGGGAAGTGGATTCGAACTACCGGTTCCGCATCGCGCGTTTTTAGCGCGCTGTCGCGAGATCGCCTTCGACTCCGCACGGCGCGTTCGTTCCCGCAGGGAACGAGCTGCGCGGCTCGCCCCCGGACGATCCTGCGTGAGCCCCTAGGGTTTCATCAACGTCAAATCGGCAGCGGTGCCGTCGAGCGTTGTTGGCGGCGTGGATTTGCGCACCAGCTCTGGTCTGAGCTTGGGAGGATCGCGCTTAGCGTTTTGATTTGCTCAACCCGGTCAAAACGGTGATCCTGGCCTCGCATCCGCCGGGAAATCTGGCGAATATTGGTTAGGGGAGAGGCTGCGATGAGCGCAGCGCGAGCGCGGAAGCCGATCGTCCATTTCGTTGGCAGCATCCCGTTGTCGGACGCCGAGACGGTGTTCCGTACCCTGGCGGCGGCAACCGGACCATACCTGAAGCGCCTGCCGGACGGCGAGACCGGGATCCGCAAGACATGGATTCGCTTTCTGCAGCAAGTGCTGGCCAATAACCCGGCGATCGAGGTGGCGAGCGATGTACCGCCGTTCAAATTTACCCAGTGGGACGGCAATCGACGCCAATACGCTCTAACGGTTTAGCGCCGAGAGAAGGGTTTGCGCATCGGTGAGTTCGGGGAATTGCTGGGTCGGTGGGAAGCCCTCGACCGCGGGCGCCAGCGCGGCGTATGCGTCGGCGTCGCGGTTGGCCGCGCGATAAAGCTTCGCCAGAGACAGCGCGGCGCGCAGTTCGAAGCTGCGCGCTTTTTGCGACTGCGCGATCGCGATCGCGGTCTGCAAAGACTGCTCGGCCGCCGCAGTGTCTGCCCGGTCGCGCTTCAGCAGGATCTCGGCGCGAATGCGATGCATCTCCGCTTCGTACGAGCGCCGCTCGGTGCGCTCCAACTCGGCGAGCGCGTCGTCCAGGCGCCGGAGCCCGGCATCAGTCTCGCCGGCACACGCTTCGGCTTCGGCCAGGGCCGCTTCGAAACTGGAGAAGACCCAATTCCTACCATGCTCCCGATGGATGGCGAGGCCACGTCGCATCTCAGCGAGTCTCGACTCTTCGGCCCCGTCGGACGAATTTGCCCAGCCCTGAAAAAATGCCGCCCAGCCGGCCCAATGGGCTGGGAGGTCGTGTCGAGACACGATGTCGGCCAACGCTTGGCTGTAGGTCGCGACAGCTTCGGGGTTGCGCCGAAAAAGCCCAAGAGACGCCGCGCGTAGCAGCGCATTTGCCATTGTCGGAGCATGCGCCGCCGACTTGGCATTGGTCAGGGCACGGTCGGCAAGGTTCAAAGCCTCGTCGACTCTCCCGAGCACCCACAGCGCCAAGGCATCGAAAATCTCCGCTGCGGCGCGCGGATCATTGCCGAACCGATTGGCGAAATCGCCATGGCGAGCCGGGTCGTAGAGATCGATGGTCTTCTGAAAATGCTCGTGGGCGCCGGCAAAGTCGCCGAAATAAAAGCAGGCGTCGCCGGAAGCGCGGTGCGCGATCAAGGTCTCGGGACAATCCGACCGAGCCGTCGCTTCGCGGAGGAAAAGCTCCGCTATTTCGCGCATCGGAGCGGGTTCGCAGCGGGACAAATGCCCCGAAAAAAGACCGTAATAGGCGGAGAAACGCTCCGAGGCGTCTTTCTCGTCACTCGCCAATTCGCGGGCGCGCGCAAAGGCCGCGCTCGTCTCCGGCGCCTGTTGTCCCTTGGCCCAGATCAGCGCATTGCCGAGGCTCGTCTGTAAACGCAGCCGGTTGCTGCTTGTCCTGGCGCTGGACGCCGTCACGGCGAGTGTGTCGGCCAACTCGATCGCCTTACCGAGGTGGGCGGCGCCTTCCTTGAAGGCGGAGCGGCGCAAGGCCTGGTCGCCGGCTTTGCCCCACCATTCGATCGCCGGCTCGTCGAGCCCGGCCTGGGT
>Ga0306921_10004259_pt1 | contig 14659 bp, 14 predicted proteins | sample sta12Cox44000080_FD_203760 | JGI IMG/M metagenome (GOLD analysis project Ga0306921, IMG submission 203760) | Lab enrichment of tropical soil microbial communities from Luquillo Experimental Forest, Puerto Rico - statoxic.12C.oxic.44.000.080 (v2)... | ecosystem: Environmental > Terrestrial >...
CGTCACCTTGCCGCCGGCCGAAAGCGACACCCATTCGATGAGCCCGGGATATAGTTCCACCCAGGCATTCTGGAACAATTTCTGTTTCGAGAAAGCGTCCTTGGCGTCGAGTATGATCAGCTTGGAATGCGGCTTTTTCGCCTTCAGGTAATGCGCGATCAGGCTCGCGCGCTCATAGGGGCCGGGTGGACAGCGATACGGGTTTGCCGGCACGCTGATGACAACGAGACCGCCATCCTCCATCGCCTCGAGCTGGCGCCGCAGCAGCAGCGTCTGGGCCCCAGCTTTCCAGGCATGCGGCATCCCCTCTGCTGCAGCCTCGTCGTACCCGGGCAGGGCGCCCCAGCGCAGATCGATGCCCGGCGCGACGATCAAACGGTCATAGGACAGCCGCGCCCCATCGGCCAGCGCCACCGCGCGCGCCTGCGGATCGATCCCGGTCGCCTCCTGCCGAGCCAGCTCGATGCCGTCGCCGGCCAGCTTGTCGAGCCTAAATTCCTGGGCGCGCAGCTCCCGCAACCCGGCGACGACCTCATTGCTGAACGGGCAGGCGGTGAACATCGCATCGCGCTCAACAAGGGTCACCGCGATGCGCCGATCGAACCGCTTCAGGGCACGGGCGCAACTGGCGCCGGCAAAGCCTCCGCCGATGACGACAACGCGCGGGCTCGCCTGCGCCCGCGCGAAGCGGACGGTGAACACTGCACACAGCCCAAGACTACCGTGCAGGAATCGGCGCCGCGTCGTCATTGCGCCGCGTACCAGGCGGCGATCGCCGCTGCCTCTGCCTGGCTAAAGCCCTTGGCGATGCGGTCCATTACCGTCGCCGGCCGTTGCCCGGCGCGAAACTGCTCCATCGCTGTTGTAATGTCGGCGGCGGGGCGACCAATGAGCCCCGGCACCGGTGTCTCGACGCCTGTGCTGACGGCGTGACAGCCGGAACACGAGCTGGCGCCGGGCGGCATCTCCGCCGCGGCCGCGACCGACAGCTGTGCAATGGCGAGCAAGGCGACGGCGGGATGCGCCGAGCGGCACCGCATTGGCGAAATCAGGTCGACGACCGCAAGTCGTTGTTCATCAGCGGGAGCGTGCGAATCCGCTTGCCAGTCGCCGCGAAGATCGCGTTCAACACCGCCGGCGCCGCGACGGCGATCGTTGGCTCGCCGACGCCGCCCCAGAAATCAAAGCTCGGCACGATGACGGCCTCGACCTTGGGCATCTCGTCCATGCGCATGACGTTGTAGGTGTCGAAATTCGCCTGCTCGATCGCGCCGTTGCTGACCGTGCATTCGCCGTAAAGCGCCGCCGACAGGCCGTAGACAAACGAGCCGGCGACCTGGCGCTCGATCTGCGCTGGATTGACCACATGGCCAGGATTCGTCGCGGCGACGATGCGGTGAATCTTGAGCCGGCCGTCGCTGACCGAGACCTCGGCGACCGCCGCGACATAGCTGCCGTAGCCCATAAACTGGGCAAGGCCCTGGAAGACGCCCGGCGGCGGCTTGCCCCAACCCGCCTTCTCCGCGGCTGCGTTGAGCACCGCCAGATGCTTCGGCTTCAGCATCTTGCGGCGAAACTCCAGCGGGTCCTGCCCGGCCGCATGGGCAAGCTCGTCGATAAAGCACTCGCTGTAGATCGCGTTATGGTTGGTGTTGACACCGCGCCAGAAGCCGGGTCGGATGTGCGGGTTGCGCATCGCGTGGTCGATCAGGATGTTCGGGATCTTGTAACCGAATTCGGCTTCTGGGCCGCTCGGGTTGAGGCCCTGGAAGACCACCGGGTCCATCCCGTCCTTGAGGTTCTGCGGCAGCAGCGTCGCCAAGATCGACTGCCCCGAGATCCGCATCTGCCAGCCGACGAGGTTGCCCATGTCGTCGAGACCACCACGCAGTTTGCATTGGGTGATCGGGTGGTAGAAGTCGTGCGTTGTATCCTCTTCGCGCGACCACAGCAGCTTGACCGGGACCCCCGGCATCTGCATCGCGATCTGCACCGCCTGGCGGGCGAAGTCGGTGTTGGCGCCGCGCCGGCCAAACCCGCCGCCAAGAAACATCTTGTGGACGTCGCACTTCGGGACGGGAAGACTGGAGACTTCGCTAATCGCGGCCAGGATCGCCTCGCCGTTCTGAGTCGGGCACCAGACTTCCAGCTTCTCGGGCGTGTAGAGCGCCGTGGCGTTCATCGGCTCCATCGGCGCATGGCTCTGGTAGGGGTAGCTGTAGACCGCCTCGACGACTTTTGCGGCACCGGAAATCGCCGCTGGCGCGTCGCCGGCCTTGTGGCCGACAAACGCCTCGCCCGCCGCCAGCCCCTCCTTCAGCGTCTCGGCAATCGTCGCGCTGGTGACCTGGGCGTTGGGGCCTTCGTCCCATTGGATCGGCAGCGCCGCTAGCGCCGTCTTGGCGTTCCAGAACGTGTCGGCGACGACGGCGACGCCGCTGTCGCCGACCGGCACCACCTTTTTGACGCCGCGCATGTTCTGCACCCTGGTGGCGTCAAAGCTCTTCACCTTGCCGCCCGGAACCGGGCAGTCGCGGATCGTCGCGATCAGCATGTTGGGCAGCTTGAAATCGATGCCGTAGACCAGGCTGCCATTGACCTTGCCGGCAGTGTCGAGCCGTTTTACCGGCTTCCCGGCGATCTTCCATTCCTTTGGGTCCTTGAGCTTGATCTCCTTTGGCGGATCGAGTTTGGCCGCTGTGTCGGCAACCTTGCCGTAGGTCGTCGAGCGGCCCGAGGCCTTATGGGTGATGACGCTGTTCGCGGCGCTGCACTCGCCCGCCGGCACGCCCCACGCCGCCGCCGCCGCTCGGACCAGCATGTCGCGCGCCGCGGCGCCTCCCTCGCGGACATATTGGTGCGACTCGCGGATGCCACGGCTGCCGCCGGTCGAGTAATTGCCCCAGACGCGCTTGCGCGCCGCGTTTTCTCCAGGGGTCGGAAATTCGGTCGTCACCTTCGACCAGTCGCATTCCAGTTCCTCGGCGACGAGTTGCGCGAGACCGGTCATCGTGCCCTGCCCCATCTCCGAGCGGGCAATGCGGATGACCACAGTATCGTCCGGTTTGACGACAACCCAGGCGTTGATTTCCGGCGTGCTCAATGCGCCGTCGGCCGCCTTTGCCTCGGCGAGGCCGAACGGCAGACGGAAGCCGAGCGAGAGCCCACCCGTCGCCGCGGCGCCGGCGAGAAACGAGCGGCGGTTGACGTCAATCGATGTGTTCATCGGAGCCCTCCACTCAGGCCTTGGCGGCGGCGTGGATCGCCTCGCGCACCTGCTGGTAGGTGCCGCAGCGGCAGATGTTGGTGATCGCGCTGTTGATGTCGGCGTCGCTCGGTTTGGGGTTGTCCTTCAGGAGCGCGGCGACGGCCATGATCATGCCGCTCTGGCAATAGCCGCACTGTGGCACCTCGTTGTCGAGCCACGCCTGCTGCACTTTGTGCAGCTTGCCGTCGACGGCGAGGCCCTCGATCGTCGTCACCTTCTTGCCGCCGACCGAGTTGACCGGGACCTGACAGGAGCGAGACGCGACCCCGTCGATGTGGACGGTGCAGGCGCCGCATTGGGCGATCCCGCAGCCGTATTTCGTGCCGGTCAACCCGATCGCCTCACGCAGCACCCAAAGAAGCGGCGTGCGCGGATCGACGTCAGCTTGATAAGTCTTACCGTTGACGTTGAGAGACACCATGCCGAACTCCCTTGGCCCTAAGTCGGGCCTCTCAAGCGGTGCGGCCGTGCGGCCGATTAATCAGGCGGGGCATGTCCAACCGTTCGAAATTAGATTGGCCGGTTGTGTCTGTCCATGGCATCTGCGCCAAGCCGATAATCGAGAGCGGTGCAACCTTTCCTGCGCGTTCGATCCGCGGGAACAGCATCGGGGTTCTCACTGAGGCCGTCGACTCCGTGCCCAGCGTCTCTGGATCGGGCCGCCATGGCCGCAGCGATCGCAACTCGGAGATAAGGTTCTGGCAAAGGTGAGCCTTACCACCCCGCGCCGACCCTCTTCGCCATCTTAAGCAGCGTCCTTAAGCAGCGTCCGTTGTGGGGCGGGACTGTGGGAAAACGCGTGGGATGAGGCGGCCGATGCGCTGTGTTTCCCGCGAGACAGTTGGATGCCGGGTAGATCGACTGATGCGTGCGGCTGAAGGCGGCGGGGGCTTGTCCTTTGCGAAAGGTGTGATCGCACAGCAGCCACAGGGCTGCCGGTTTCCTCTTCGACATATCAGCGATCGCCTGGTTTAGCATGCAGATCACGCGGGCGGCCTGTTCGTCATAGCCAGAGCACCGGATCAGCTCCAGAATATGCCAGGGGAACAGGATCTCGATCTCGAAGACGCCCTGGCCTTGAGCCTGTATCAAGGCGATGCCGCGTTCCATTTTATCCTTGTAATTCATGTGCTTACCCATTCTTTAACCCACGGCGGTGGAAGGTGCCCCTCTCTTTGGTAAGCAAAAATCAGTTGACCAGATGCTTGCCGAAGCGGTTCCACAGGATCGGTGGCTGCGGCGGTCTGCGGCAGTTGCCTACGGGATGGTGTTAGCGGCACTCGTCCCCTCTTAGTACGTAGTACTAAGGGGACTGCCGCAGCCATCCCTTCGCGGCAGTTCCGGCAGTCTGCGGCAGTTCCGGGCAATAACTGCCGGTGATAGAAATATGAAGCGGCATTTTCAACTAATTTGCTTACCAAAGAGAAGGGCACCTCCACCGTCGTGCTGCGACGGTCTGCGGCAAACGCACGTTCTTAACCAGGACGAACATTGCCGCGGAACAGCGCCTGCCGAGTTGACTTGGTAGTGGGGTCCAGGTAATCACCGCTCCGGAGCACATCCTTTTCGAGCCAGTCTTTAATAAGTTTTTTGCATTGCTGTTCCGTCCACGCGGGAAGGAATTCCTGCACAACAGGCCAGGCTGCGCGGTCTTTGGCTTGCGGCGCTGGCGAGTATCGCCGGCCGTCACCGAGGCCTTTGTCGATGGCGTCGATTATTTGGTTGGCGACGTGAATGGGAACGGTGTTTTGGGGTGCATACCAGCGTTCGACGGTTTGGACGTTGTCGCCGTAGGGGTATTGCTGGGTTGCGTTGCCGAGCGGCACGCCGACGAGCCTGAACCATACCGTATCGACGGTGGGCGGCCCGATATTGACCTTGGCGCTGTCCATGCGGACCAGCGAGCGGCGTAATTTCTCGTCGGCAACGCCGCATTCCTTGGCCATCTCCTTGGTCATCGGGGTGAGGGTGTAACCAAGCCGGCCGGCGTCCTTGGCGGCGCTGGCGCCGCGGCCCATATCGGCGTCTCCGGGCTCGCCCGCGCCCTTGCGGACGTGGTGCGAGATATCGACGGCAATATTGCGCTCGACCGCGAGCTGGGCGAGGTGGGCGCAGATCTGCTCGATGCCGGAGTTATCGTTCTCGTTGGTTGCGTGGATTTTGATAAACGGATCGAGGATAACAAGTTCTATATGATTTTCGATGATATATTGCTCTAGCCACTGAAATCCATAGGTGATAACCGGTAACCCGCTGTGTTGATCAACTGTAAATAGCTTGCCTTTAGTTATAGAGCAGCATAATAACCAGCCCTTCGCGTCCGCCGTCACATTATGATGTAGCAGCGCCGCCTTGATACGGCGCTTTAATTCAAGTTCGCCGTCTTCGAAGCATACAAACAAAACTTTTGCGCGTTTATGGACATGCTCGCCGGTAAGGCGCCTATCAGAGGAGACGGCGATGGCTTGCACGATACGGACTGCAGTTTTGCCGATGGCGCCGGCACCGACCAGGGACGAGGTGAAGCCCTTGCAGAAGACGGTGCCGAGCATCCATTCGCGGGGTGGTATGTGTTCGTCGAGAACATCGATCGCGTCCCAGACATCAGGTGAATCGATGGGCTCTTGCTTGTTGTCGGGAGGCGGAGAGATCGCGAAGATGCGTTCAAGTGTATCGAGGTGCTTGCGGCGCTCGACGTCGGTGAGGATGGGGATGCTGTGAAGCGCGCCGACGAAGTGGTGCCAGAGCGCGTGATCGACACCGTTTGGCATCGGCTTGGGGAGAAGCTCGGTGATGCGCTCGCGCCGTTCGTCATCCGTAAGATCGGGGTCTTCGAGCAGGTCGAGAAGCTCGATGTGGCCCGCGGCTTCGGCGTCATCCATCGCTTGGCGCAGCCATTCATCGGCGCTCATCTCGGTCCTCCCGGCCGGGGCCCGCGGCGCCGCCCGCGCTCGAAGCATTGCTGGACTTTTGTTACGATCTCCTGATAGGTCCACGGACGCCGAGGATCGTAATTGGCCATTCTCTGGCCGGCGTAGGAGAGGCGGGAGAGGGCCTCAGCGTGGCCTCCTATGCCGGCGCACAGCCGGCCGATCGAAAAGCACTCGTAGGAAAAGGTCCTTTCCTGCTCTCCTTTGGGTGCCGCGAGGATCGCTCGCTCAGCGCTATTGAGGGCGCCGGCGAGGATGAGCGACCGGCGATCATCGGAGGGAAGGTGGAAGGAGGAAGGTGCCCCTCCTTTTGGTAAGCAAATTCTTGCTTCTGGTTTCTTCGGCAGCAGCTGGGGCGGGACCTCGGCGAGCGGGAGGTCAAGGGTGTGATTTGCCTCCCAGCGGTAGCCGCTGTCGGGACTTGGCAGGACGATATAGTTGCCGGCGCACCGCCAGTCCAAATTAGCGCCGATGCCGCACCTCTGTGCGCCAGCGGTGCCGGGGAATGGGCCGGATGCCGGGATTGCGTAATGGAAGTGCCAGCCGCCGCGGGGTGTGGAGGCGGCCGGCGTTTCGAATTGTTCCGGGCTGACGTTGAGGGCGGCGAGGGTTTCGAGGCCGATCGGCGGGTCGACATCGAGCACGCAGTCGACTTCGCCGGTGACGGCGCCGATCAGAGCGGCTGGCCAGCGTGTCCACAAATTTGTAATGATGCCTGGATCGGTGGTCGCGCCTTCCTTCCAGCGGATGTGCGGGGTTCGCTTATCGGCGAGCGGGAAGACGCGGCGGCCGGTGGCGGCATATGCCAGGGCCCAGGCGGGCGCACTCATGGCAGCAGCGCCCCCAGCTCCCCGAGCGCCTGATTGACCAACGACGCCACGAACGCTTCGAATTGAGCCTCCGGCGCGAAATAGAGCCAGTGTGATCGCGGCGCTGAAGAGCGACCGAAGATCGCCCAGGTTTCCGGTAGGTAGAGTGGGGCAAGCTCGATTGCTTCTTCGCAATCGAGATCGCAATCAACGAGATCTCGCGAATGCTGCCCAATCGGATGGCGATGTTCATGCCGTCGCCGCAATCGGCGGGACCGAATTCGCGATCGGGCCAGCCTTTGGCGGTCGGTCGCTTTTGCCCAGCGAGCACGGGTTTGAGGGACCAACCGCGGGCGGCGTATTCGGCGAGTGTTGCGTTCATCCCGCGTCTCCGGCACCTCGGCGAAACTTGCGGCCTTTGCCGGGCGGCGGATTGGCAACTTTGCCAAAGGGCTTGCTCCGCTTACGCTCGACGTAAGCGTGGATGCTTTCGACGAGCGGCAAACGCCGTCTTCCGATTGCGATGCTTTCGATCGCCGGCCTGTCGGGATGGTCCGGGTCGGGGTCGTCGGGGTCGGGCTTGGTGACGAGAATCCAGCCGGTGCTCAGCCCGACGCCGAGCATTTCGCACATCGCCGGCACATCGACTGCCAGCTTGCGGACGGGGCTGTCCTGAGGGGGGTCGTCCACGGTCGCTGCTCTCCTCTTAATGTTGAGCAGCTGGCCAAAATAAGCAGCAAACAGGGCCAGTCAAAAGGTTCAGGTTTCAGCAAAACCGGGTTTCACTGAAACCCGGTTTCACTAAAACCCGGTTTCGGTGAAACTAACGCCCCCTCACCAGTTTTTGATATCTCTTGTAGGCTCGGTCGACTGACACTCCGCTCCTTTTCGGGTTGAGGCGAGAGCCGACGTCCTTGAAGGTTTCCTGCTCCTTTCCATTGAAAAACGGGAGGCGCGCCTCGACGAAGATGCCGATAAAGATGTCCGACATTGACTGCTTGGCGGCATTGAATTCGGAAGAACCCCCGCGTTTGGCGGGGGCAAGCCCAAGCGCCTTCGCGACCTCACGATCTCGTTCGGCGGGCGGGGCGGCCACCAGGTCGGCCATACGCCGGCTGACGTCGTCAAAGTAGTTGTCGACCCACTTGAGGCGCTCGGCGTATGCCGCGGGAGACAGATTCTCGGTCAGCCACGTCTTGGCCTGACGCGCCAGGAAGACGAAGGCGGGATTGCGGCTTGCGAGATAGCATCGCTCGTAGACGAGGATGAGCCCGAGGGTCCAGTCATCGCGTTGTAAGTGGGATAAAGGGTGCTGTTCCTCCCACGGGCGAGCTTCCTCGTTGGCCAGGAACTTCAGCGTTTGCAGATTTTCGGCGGCAGTCCACGCACTCTGTGCTTCGAGGAAAGCCCACGATACGGCTTCCTCAAAGGTTCGGTCGGGGGGTTCTTGAAGTAACGACCAATCTATGATTTCAGCCTCATTCATCGGCCGGCACCCGCGGCGAGCGGCACGACATTGTCGGCTTGCGGCGGCGAGCAGCAGAAGGTCGCCCATTGTTCGGCCAGCGCTCGACGGCGTGCGAGCAAGTCGGCCCGCTGATATGCCTGCTCGACGGCACTGCCGACCGTGTGTCCGAGCGCCAGCTCGATGATCTCGCGCGGGAAGTCCGTCTGTTCGGACGCCCAGGATTTGAACGACGCCCTGAAACCGTGAACCGTTGCACTCGGGTGCAGCCGGCGCAGCATATGCAGCATCGCCGACGCGTGGATCGGCCGCCTTGGCCGCTCGCCCGCAAAGACGAATGGATTGCCGGCGACCCGCGGCAGGCCTTCGATGATCTCCACAATGCGCCGCGACATTGCGATACGGCGGGGCTCTTTGCCTGCCTTTTGGCGTTCCACAGGAAGGGTCCATATTCTGGTCGGCAGGTCGACTTCACCCCCCTGCATGCCCAAGACTTCGTTGGTGCGGCAGGTCGTCTCGATCGCGACTTCCAGCGCCCGGGCGGCCGTTTCCGACTGGTCGCGCAACCGCGCCATGAACGCGGGCAAATCGTGGTATGGCAAGGCCGGGAGGTGCTCGACGCGATGCACCCGGCTCTGTCTCGGCAACAAGTTTTCGAGGTGGGACTTCCAGCGAAACGGGTTGTCGCCGGCCCGGTAGCCAGCGGTCGTCGCCCATGCCATGATCAACTCGCACCGGGAGCGCACCCGTCCGGCCGTCACCGGTTTCGCGTACCAGAGGGGCTCCAGTATCTTGATGGCGAGGCCGGTGTCGATCGCCTGCACTGGCAGGGCGCCGATCGCCGGGAGGACGTGATCGCGCAGGGTGTTCCCCCAGGCGTCGGCGTGCCGTGGGGTCCACCCCGCTCGGTGGGCCGCGATGTATGCCTCGGTCGCCACCTCGAACGTCGTCTCCCGGGCGCGTTCGAGCCGGCGGGCGCGCCGCTCTGCGATCGGATCGCGACCTTCGCGGACGATACGGCGGAGGCGCCGCGCCTCGTCATCCACCTCATCGAGGGAATAGAGGTCGTAGGCGCCGAGCCCCATGTTGCGGCCGCGGAACCGGAAAGCCCAACTCGCACCGCCGTTCCGCGTGTCGAGGTAGAGGTTGCGGCGCACCCGCGTTAGCGCCGGCGGACGGCGCAACAGCCTCTCGACTTGCTTGACCGTAAAATCGCGTGGCACCGGCTCCTCCGAGATAACTCTCCCACAAAACGGAGGCACAATATATAGAGGACGGTGGAGGATGGCAATGACTAGAATGCTATCTTCGCCGCGCCATCCCTACAGTTTTGGAGGACGCAGAAGAGCCGCAACACAATTTCTTGTGGACATCGCATCCGCAATGGGGCGGCTATGGCTACACCTGGCGGCGCGATCTCAACGCGATCGAGCCGGGGCACTTCGAACGCACCACATATCGCGGCCCGGTTTGGTTCGACAGCCCGTTTGCCTATCTCTTGAATCGGCGGAATGCTCCTGTTGAAGAGAGCCATCCCTGGCGGCATCTGCGGCGGCGTCTTGCCGGGCCTGAGGCGCAGCTCGATTTTCCCATTCTCAAGGAGCTCGCTGCCGGCGGCGCGACCGATTATTTCGCGGAGATCGTGGGCTTTGGCGCGGATGGCGACCCTTCCTGGGGCACCGGCATCGGCTATTCCTTTGCGAGCGATCAGCCAGAAGGCTTTCGCGATGACCATCTGCAGTTGCTGAAGGCGGTTTTGCCTGCCCTGTCGCTCGCGATGATGGCGCACGCCGGCCCTCTTGGCGCCGACGCAGGGCGGCGCGTTCATTCGGGGGCAATCGAGCGCGGCTCGGTCGAAAGCCTGCGTGCCGTGCTGTGGTACGCCGATATCCGCGGCTTTACTGCGATCGCCGAAACCACTGACGGCGGCGCGGTGATCGAGCTGCTGAACGAGGTTTTCGAGACGCTGACCGCATCACTGCGCCGGCGCGGCGGTCAGGTGCTCAAATTCATGGGCGACGGTATGCTAGCGACCTTTGCGCTCGATGACGGCGACCACGCAAGGGTCTGCCGCAATGCGTTCGATGCGGCAGCCGAGGCGATGCGCGCAGTCGAGCGGCTCAATGGCGAGCGCCGGGAGGCAGGAAAGCGCTCAGCCGAGGTCGACCTCGCGCTGCATATCGGCGAGGTGCTCTACGGCAATGTCGGTGCAGTCGATCGGCTCGATTTCACGGTGATCGGGCCGGCGGTCAACGAAGTCGCCCGCATTGAAACTTTGTGCGAACCGCTCGGCTGCAAGGTGCTGGTGTCTGCAGAGCTCGCCGCAGCAGTCCGCGATGTCCGCCGACTCGTCCCGCTCGGCCGCCACCAGCTGCGCGGCGTCCGCGAACCGGTCGCGGTGTTTGCGTTGCAACTTTAGGTTTATGGATGAATGACGGTCTCGGTGCGGCTGATTACGAAGGCTTCGTGCCGCTCGAGAAAATCGGCGACCACTTCTGTAAACGCTTCGGGCCGCTCGGTGCTGATCGCGTGCCCGGCGTCATAGACGAAGACGAGATGCGCGTTCGGGATCAGATCTTTATAAAGATGGCCCATCGTCGGCGGGATCACGGCATCCAGCGTGCCGAAGAGCACGAGCGTCGGTGTGGAAAGCTCCGGCAGCCGCCGCTCGAGGTCCGGGTCGCGCTCGGGCCCGCGCAGCCGCTGCACCAGCGCCCGCGTCTTTGCCTGCACGGCCGGGTGCGGCGCGGGCAGCGGACCGAGACGCTCCGGGTGAGCATAGAGTCGCCGCGCCATCTCCTCAGGGGTGCCAGAAGGGGCTTGCACGCCTTCCGGGCGGATCGCCGCGGGCGCTTCGAGGACGAGGGCCTGGACCCGCTGCGGTTGCTGCAATGCCAACCACAGCGCGGTCTTGCCGCCAAAGGAAGTGCCCATCAAATTGAACGCGTCGAGGCCCAGCTTACGGGCCGCCCGCGCCATCGTGTTCGCGAGTTCCGGCATATCGCGTGTTTGCGTGTTCTCTTGCGACTCGCCGAAACCGGGCATCTCGAACGCAATCACGCGGAATTGGCGACCGAGCAGGTCATGCGCCGGCGTCAGGCGTAATCCGCCGGCTCCATGCAGGTGGACGAGTGGTGGTCCTTGTCCCGCCTCCATGTATCGGATGCGAAACCCATCAGCCTCGACAAACCCTTCTTTAAACATCACCTGCCCCTGGAATACATTTCAAGTTTAAAAGAAAATACTGACATTCTTGGCCATCAGCACATTCTGGTCGAGGATGATCTTACGAGTGGCGATCTTCCACGCGCTGGCGACGCGGCGCAGGACATCACGCCGCGCCCCAATATAGAAATCTTGCTCGGTCTCCGCCCGGCTGCGGTAGACCATGAAATTCGAGTGGACCCTGACCTCGCTCGCCGTGTCACCGGGTTCCACCTCGATATTGGTGATCAGGTGGCGCGAGCGGGACGGCGGGTCCTCCGCCCAGGCCATGCCGGTATCCAGCCGCGCGACGCGCTGGCTCAAAGTCTGCTTGGTTTCGTCGAGGATCGCCAGCTCGTCTTCCTTGGTCAAATCATCTTCGACGTAGCGGTCGGGGTCGAGGATCGCGATCGCCTTGCTCGACTTCGGATAGCGGTTGCTTCTACTGCCCATCCAGTAGCGGACGTCGTCGGTCAACAGCTCCAGCCATTCGTGAAAGCGCCGCTCGTCCAGTAGCCGGGCTTCGCGGTAGAGGAACTGCTCCACCTCGCGGGTGACGTCTTCATTCATGCCCGGCATGCCCGGCTCCCGCCCACCCGTTGCTGCGCGGCACCTCAGTCCAGCTCTCGGCCCGCATCAATTGGGCCCAGCGGCCATAGAACTGGCGATGATTGCTTTCGCTCATACGGAAATCGCTGGCCCAGGCCTGGAGGTCCGCATCGAAGCGTTCGTGCCCCAAACCCATCTGCGTGTTCACCGACATGCGCCGCGAGACGACACCGCGGCAGGTGCGGGTGCACTCCTGCCAGTTGTCCATATCGTCCTGCTCGAAGGTGCCGGACGGGCTGAAGCCCCGCACACCGGTCAGTCGCATCGCTTCTTTGATGTGCGGCGGCGCCGCTTTGTCGATATAGACCCACGACCACACTTCGGTCTTGTCAGGACCGCGCGGGTGCCAGACGCGGAATGTGCGGGAGGTGGCGCGGAGCATCGAAAAATTCGGGAAGGTCGTGCCGACGATCGGGTTGATCCGACCCGAGCGGGGCCCGAGACGCTTCTCGACCTCCGGGCGGATTTGCCTCTCATATTCCAGAATCTCTGGGATCGGAGGGTCGGCCACGTCGTTGGGCCCAAAGCAGATCAGGACGTGGCCGTTGCCGGGGGATACCAAGCTTCCCTCGGTCTCCGGCTTGGCCGCCGCACCCGAGCTGAAGTTGGTGCGGACGGCGGAAAGATGGCTCCACTGCACGTGGTAGGAATCGCCGCCGAAGTTTTCGGCCGGGAATTTCCAGTTGCACGGCATGACCCATTTATGCATGCCGCCGATGACTTCCACACCCCCTTCGCGACGGTCAAAAAACGCATCCAAATACCAGGTCATCTCGCCGAGATACTCTGGCAGCGGCGGTGCCTCCGGGTCGAAGGTGGCAAACAACAATCCCTTGTAGCTGTCGAGCTGTGCCACCGGTTGGAGGCCCCACTGGTTGCGCTCCAATTCGCCGTAATATGCCTCTTTGAGCCACGGCACGCCGACCAGCCGGCCGTCATTGCGGTAGGTCCAACCGTGATAGGCGCAGGTGAAGCTGGCGGCATTGCCGGAATCGGCGCGACACAGACGATTGCCGCGGTGGCGGCAGACATTGAGAAAGGCGTGGACCCGGCCCGCGCTGTCCCGCACCACCAGCACCGGATCTTCTCCCATGTAAGTGGTGAAAAAATCGCCGGGCTGCGGAATCTGGCTCTCATGGCACAGGAACAGCCAGCAGCGGGCGAAAATCCGCTCCTGCTCCTGCTCGTAGATCTCGGGCTCGATGTAGATGCGGCGGCCGACCAATCCGCGATCGGTATCGACCAGACCGGCGATGTCTTGCGTCATAACAACTCTCCTCAGGCGTCGGCCATCAGCTGCGCCCAACGCCGATAGAACCCACGGTGGTTGCTCTCGCTGTAGCGGTAGTCACTGGCCAATGCCCCCAGGTCCTCGTCGAAGCGCTCAAGCCCGAGGCCCATTTCGTAGTTGAGGGGATAGCGCCGGGCGACCACGCCGAGTCCTGTCTGGGTGCAACCCTGCCAATTGTCCATGTCGTCCTGCTCGAACGTGCCTCCAGGACCAAAGACGCGCGCTCCGGCGAGGCGCAGGGCTTTTTTCACCTCTGGCGGCGCCGCCTTATCGACGAAGACCCAGGCCCAGACCTCGGTCTTGTCGGGTCCGCGCGGATGCCAGACCCGGATCGTGCGCGAGGTTGGCCGCAGCATCGAGAAATTCGGAAACACGGTGCCGGCGATCGGTTTCCCGAGGCGTAGCCGGCCGCCGAGACGCTCCTGCATCTCGGGCAGGATTTGCGCCTCATAGGCCAGGACCTCAGGGAGCGGCGGATCCGCCTCCATATCGGGCCCGACCGTCATGATGCTGTGGCCATTACCGAACGACAAAGCCCTGCCTTGTGCGTCGGGCTTCACGCGAAAGTCGCCGCCCGATCCGGTCCGCACCGCCGATAGGTGGCTCCACGATACGTGATAGCCGTCGCCGGCAAAATTCTCCGCCGGGAACTTCCAATTGCACGGCATGACCCATTTGTGCGTGCCGCCGACGAACTCGACGCCGCCCTGGCGGCGGTCGAAGAACGAGTCCAAGTACCACGCCGCTTCGCCGAGATATTCGCGGAGGGGCGGCGCCTCGCGGTCGAAGGTGGCAAAGAACAGCCCCTTGTAATCGTCGAGCTGCGCCACCGGCACGAGGCCCCAGCGCTCTCGATCCAATTCATCGTGGTAGGCTTCCTTCAGATACGGCACGCCGCTGAGCCGCCCGTCATTGCGGTAGGTCCAGCCGTGATAAGCGCAGGTGAACGTAGCGGTATTACCGGTGTCGGCGCGGCACAGCCGATTGCCACGATGGCGGCACACATTCAGGAAGGCGCGCACCTGGCCCGCCGTGTCGCGGATCACCAGAACGGGATCTTCGCCCATATAGGTGGTGAAGAAA
>Ga0306921_10004261_pt1 | contig 14657 bp, 14 predicted proteins | sample sta12Cox44000080_FD_203760 | JGI IMG/M metagenome (GOLD analysis project Ga0306921, IMG submission 203760) | Lab enrichment of tropical soil microbial communities from Luquillo Experimental Forest, Puerto Rico - statoxic.12C.oxic.44.000.080 (v2)... | ecosystem: Environmental > Terrestrial >...
CTGAAAATACTGGCGATGCTAGCGCACCAATTCCTTCATCGCGCTTTCCAACCCCTCAATGGTGATCGGATACATGCGCTGCGAGAAGATGCGGCGAATGATGGTGGTCGATTCCGAATAGTCCCAGTGCCGCTGCGCCACAGGATTGAGCCACACCGCATGCGGATAGGTGCGGACGATACGTTCGAGCCAGACCGAGCCCGCCTCCTCGTTGACATGTTCGACCGAACCGCCCGGTACCATGATCTCGTAAGGCGACATCGAGGCGTCGCCGACGAACACCGCCTTGTAGTCGTGCGGGTATTTGTGCAGCACGTCCCAAGTCGGCGTGCGGTCGGTGAAACGCCGCCTGTTCTGCTTCCACACGCCTTCATAGAGGCAGTTGTGGAAGTAGAAATATTCCATGTGCTTGAACTCGCTTTTCGCCGCGGAGAACAATTCCTCCACCTGCTGGATGTGGGAATCCATCGAGCCGCCGATGTCGAAGAACACGAGCACCTTGACTGCGTTGCGCCGTTCAGGTCGCATCACCACATCAAGATAGCCGTGATTGGCGGTCTCACGAATCGTCGTATCGAGGTCGAGCTCGTCGGGCGCGCCGGTGCGGGCGAACTTGCGCAAGCGACGGAGCGCGATCTTGATGTTGCGGATGCCGAGTTCGACATTGCCGTCGAGGTCCCTGAACTCGCGCCGATCCCACACCTTCACCGCGCGAAAATTGCGGTTCTTCTGCTGGCCGATCCGCACGCCTTCCGGGTTGTAGCCATGCGCGCCGAACGGCGATGTGCCGGCGGTGCCGATCCACTTGTTGCCGCCTTGGTGGCGGCCCTTTTGTTCCTCAAGCCGCTTGCGCAACGTCTCCATGAGCTTGTCCCAGCCCATCGCCTCGATCTGCTTCTTCTCTTCCTCGGTGAGATATTTTTCCGCAAGCTTCTTCAGCCATTCGGCAGGAATCTCTGCCTTTTCCATGGCGTCGAGCAGATTTTCCAGTCCCTTGAAGACGGTGCCGAAGACGCGATCGAACTTGTCGAGGTTGCGCTCGTCCTTCACCAGCGCAGCGCGCGACAAATAGTAGAAATTATCGACCGTCTGCTCGGCGAGGTCGGCGTCCAGCGCCTCGATCAAGGTCAGATATTCGCGCAGCGTCACGGGGACCTGGGCGTCGCGGAGCGAAGTAAAGAATTGCAGGAACATGGGTTACAGATTGCCCCTCATAGGATGAACGTCAAGGGCTGGCGCGGGCCGAGGGCTTGGACCAAGCGGCTTTTTCATTTAGAATTGGATCTTCGGGGCTTTTGGCAGGGCATTGTCCATGGGTATCATCGCGGCACTCGTGATCGGCGCCATCGCCGGCTGGCTCGCCGGCCTGATCGTGCGCGGCGCGGGTTTCGGGTTGATCGGCAACATGGTGATCGGCATCCTTGGAGCGCTGCTCGCAAGCTGGGTGCTGCCACAGCTCGGCGTGGTGCTGGCTTCGGGTACGCTGGGAGCGATCCTCAACGCCACCATCGGCGCTGTCATTATACTCGTCATACTATCGCTCGTCAGGCGCGCCTGACGCATCGCCCCATTCCGGCAGCGAATGCTGTTTTTGCGGACATTTCCTGCTAAGGCAGGCTGTTTGCTGGGCTAAAGCGCATAACGAGGCCAGGACTTATGAAATTTACCGGTACCAGGGACTATGTCGCGACCGACGACCTCAAGGTCGCCGTCAACGCCTCGATCGTGCTCGAACGCCCGCTGCTGATCAAGGGCGAGCCTGGCACCGGCAAGACCGTGCTGGCCGAGGAAGTGGCCAAAGCGCTGGGCGCCCCTCTTCTGAGCTGGCACATCAAGTCCACGACCAAGGCGCAGCAGGGCCTTTACGAGTATGACGCAGTGTCGCGCCTGCGCGACAGCCAGCTCGGCGAGGCGCGCGTCTCCGACATCTCGAATTACATCAAGCGTGGCAAGCTGTGGGAGGCGTTCACCTGCGAGACGCGCCCGGTGCTCCTGATCGACGAGATCGACAAGGCCGACATCGAGTTTCCCAACGACCTGTTGCTGGAGCTCGATCGGATGGAGTTCTTCGTCTACGAGACCGGCGAGAACATCAAGGCAAGACTGCGCCCGATCGTGATGATCACCTCCAACAACGAGAAGGAGCTCCCGGACGCCTTCCTGCGCCGCTGCTTCTTCCACTACATCAAGTTCCCCGACACTGCGACCATGGGCAAGATCGTCGACGTGCATTTCCCCGGCATCAAGAAACGCCTGGTTGAGGAAGCGCTGCGGATTTTCTTCGAGGTGCGCGAGGTGCCGGGATTGAAGAAGAAACCCTCGACCTCAGAGCTTCTGGACTGGCTGAAACTTCTGCTCAACGAAGACATCACGCCGGAGATGCTGAGGGAGCGCGATCCGCGCAAACTGATTCCGCCGCTGCACGGCGCGCTCCTCAAGAACGAGCAGGATGTGCATCTGTTCGAGCGGCTCGCGTTTTTGAGCCGGCGCGAGGTGTAAGTCGGTCCTCCGCGGGCAGGGTGGCGAACGCGATGCTGTGGTGGGACAAGGCTTCTAAGGGTCGTCGCGGTGCGCTCGCACCAGATGCGCTCGATTGCCGCCGGCACCGCCTGCCAGCAGGATGCGCATCCATAGCGCCAGCAGCCGAAACGGTCTCGACCGGATTGGCGGCGGGCGTCCGCAAGTGAACCTTGGAAGTGGCCGATGCAATCGCAAGGCTGATCAGAATCGCCTTCAGCGTCGCCAGAGAGCTCGCGCCCAGCCGCATCACTTTACATTAAGGTGCCGGCCCGGGGCGCTCGAGATCGACAGATCTGCGCAGATATATGCCGATTGCGATACCTGGTATGATCGCAACCAATTGGATCCGCTAAGATCCAGCCGGACCTTGGTTCCCCGCCAAGGCTCAGGCAAAAAACGGATGCGGAGCGCCCTTTTCGCCGTTTCGTGCCACGGTCTCAAGCGCAAGGCCGATGTCGGCGTCAGACAGGTCGAGCCCGAACCTATGGTGCAGGGCATCGCTATAGTCGGCGGGATTTGCCAGCGTCCGCCGCTCGATATCGCCATTGGCCAGACGAACATTGAGTCGGGCGTTGAACAGCGTCACCCGAGTCCTGCCCGGTCCAGGACGTGCTGCAATAAGGTTTCTGCGGTGAAGGCTCTCTGGATGGCTTGCCGCATACCAGTTGCAGATTTCGTATTCGGCATTGAGACGCGGCAACAGCACGACGCGATAGATATGTTCCCAGCGCTCACCGAGCTTCGACTGCAAGGTGAGCTCATCGCCCATGCGGATGAAACGCATTAGTTCGTGCGGCGTATCCTGCTCGATGTCGGGCGCCAGCGCGAGCGGCGCGGTGGGTGCTAGATTGCCGAAGCCAACGTCGGCGAGATATCGCCCTTCGGGCAAATTCACCTGAAGCACCATGTGGAACATGGGGCGCGGCGCGTCGATCGCCAGGCCCCGCACCACCCTCGCCTGCAAGCTGATGACATCGAATCCGAGTGAGCGGAGGCCTGCCCGGAACAGATAGTTTTGCTCAAAGCAGTAGCCGCCGCGGCGGTTCACAATCATCTTTTGCTGCAACGAATCCAGATCGAGTTTTGGCGGCCGATCGAGCAGCACGTCGATGCTCTCATAGGCAATCGCCGCGGAATGCGCTGCGACCAGGCCGCGCAGCGTCGCAAGCGTCGGTGCGCTTGATCCCTTATATCCGATGCGGGTCAACCAAGCGTCTCGATCCAGACTGGCCGCCGACATGCGCCACTCACTCGGCAGCGGTCGCGGTCACGACCGCTTCCGGCGCGACCTGGCCGCGGATCAGGTCGGACGCCTTGTCCGCGATCATCAGCGTGGAGGCGTTGAGGTTCGCCGAGATCATGCGCGGCATGATCGAGGCGTCGATCACGCGCAGGGCCTCTAGGCCGTGCACCCGCAACTGGTCATCGACAACCGCCCAGCTGGAGTCCGCCGGACCCATGCGGCAGGTGCAGCCGGGATGGAAGGTCGTGGTGCCGCGCTGGGTGGCGGCCTCCAGGAACTCGTCGTCGCTCTGCACGTTCGGCCCCGGAAAATCCTCGTAGTCGACGTAAGGCGACAGCGGCACGGACCTGAGCAACCGCCGCGCCAGCTTCATGCCGGCGACGACGACGCGGCGGTCGAGCTCGGCGGTCAGGTAATTGGTCTGAATAATCGGCGGCGCGAACGGATCAGCCGAGCGAAGCCGGACATAGCCACGGCTCTCGGGACGCTGCTGCCAGGATGCCACTGTCATGCCGGGCTGATCCTCGAGCTCGCCCTGCACGCCCTCCTTGTAGCTTGCCGGCGTGAAGGTGAGCTGCAGGTCGGAGCTCTCGGTGGTCTCACCGGAGTGCCAGAAGCAATAGACCATGGTTGGCGACAGCGACAGCAGGCCGCGCCGCGTGGTCGCCCATTTCAGCGCCTCCACCCAGAGACGCCAACCCTGGCGAAGTTCGTTGATGGTCTTGATGTTCTTCACACGCGCGACCGAGCGCGGCGCATAATGGTCCTGCAATCCCTCGCCCACCCCCGGCAGCGCGTGGCGCACTTCGATGCCATGCGAGCGCAACAAGTCCGCAGAACCGACGCCTGACAATTGCAGCAGCTGCGGCGAGTTATAGCTGCCGCCTGAGAGGATGACCTCCTTGCTCGCGCGAAGCTGCATCGGCGTGCCGCCGCGGCCGCCCTTCATGTAGCGCACGCCAACCGCGCGCTTGCCCTCGAAGATGATTTGAGTCGCATGCGCGTGCGTGCGCACCTCAACGTTCGGCCGCTTGCGCGCCGGATGCAGGAAGGCGGTCGCCGCGCTGACCCGTAATCCGTTCCGGATCGTGCGCTGGGCATAGGAAACGCCCTCCTGGATCGCGCCGTTGTAATCGGGGTTGCGCGGGATGCCGAGGCTCATGGCGCCGGCCATGAAGGCCTCGCAGAGCTTATCCTTCCAATCCATCGTGCTGACGGTGAGGGGACCGGTGCGTCCGCGATAGGTGTCCTCGCCCCAGCCGATGCGGCGTTCCATTCGCTTGAAATAGGGCAGCACATCCGCATAGCTCCAGCCGCGATTGCCGAGCTGCGCCCAGGTGTCGAAATCCTGGCGCTGGCCGCGGTTGTAGATGTGGCCGTTGATCGACGAGGAGCCGCCGAGCGTTTTGCCGCGCGGCGCGTAGATGCTGCGGCCGGCGGTGAACGGTCCAGGCTCCTGCTGATAGGCCCAGTTGATGCTGCGCATGTGGAAGGTTTTGATGAACCCCGCCGGCAAATGGATGTAGGGATGCCAGTCGCGGGGCCCGGCCTCGAGCACACAAACGGTCGTGGCTTCATCCTCGCTCAGGCGGTTGGTCAGCACGCTGCCGGCAGATCCGGAGCCGATGATCACATAATCGAACGTTTCCATCGTGATGGTCTTTTGGTGTTGTTTGACGCTAGCCGATCAGCGCGGCTTCTCATTCAGTTGATAGTTCAAATGCGCCTTCACCGTTGGCCATTCGGCGGCGATGATGCTGTAGACCACAGTGTCGCGCAGCGCGCCGTTCGGCGCAATCTGGTGACTGCGCAAAATGCCGTCCTGCTTGGCCCCAAGCCGCTCGATGCCGCGGCGACTTTGGTGATTGAAGAAATGGGTGCGGAACTCTACCGCAATGCAATCAAGCTTTTCGAATGCGTGCGCCAAAAGCAGCAATTTGCACTGGGTATTGACCGCGCTGCGCTGCACACGCTTGGCATACCAGGTCGAGCCGATCTCGACACGCCGATTCGCGGTGTCGACGTTCATGTAAGTCGTCATGCCGACAATGTTGCCGTTTGCGTCGAACACGGTGAAGGGCAGCATGGAGCCCGAGGCCGCAAGCGCGAGGCGGCGGTCGATCTCTTTGGCCATGTTCTCGGGCGTCGGCACGAAGGTGTACCAGAGCTTCCACAGCTCGCCGTCCTGGACGGCTTCGCGCAGTCCATCGTGATGGTCCTGCGACAGCGGTTCAAGCCGCGCGTATTGGCCGCTCAAGGTGACGGCTTCAAGCCAGGGCACTGGTCGATCTCACTTGTTCAAGAAATTCAGCGGCAGGCCGCCTCGCGGCCAGCCCATCGCGACGAGTTCGCCCTTGCCGGAGAGCGTGATGTAGGCGGTCTTCAAATCCGGCCCACCGAAGGCGATGTTGGTGGTGACGCGGTCGCCGGTCGGCACCTGCTCGACAATGCTGCCATCCGGCGCAATCACGGAAATGCAGCCCGAGATCAGGGTGGCGACGCAGACATTGCCGGACGCTTCAAGGGCAAGCGAGTCGAACATTTGGTAGCCACCGAGCCCTGCGACCGGCCTGCCGCGTTCGCCGCGATAGATCACCTCGCGCGGCTTGACTGTGCCGGGCGCCGAGAGATCGAATGCCCACAGTCGCGCGGTCGGCGTCTCCGCGACGTAGACGATGGTCTCATCCGGCGACAGGCCGATGCCGTTCGCGGGCATCAAGCCAAAGACACCTTCAACGATCTCCTTCATGCCGGGCTTGATGTAGTAGAACGCGCCGACATCCATGTCGCGGGCGCGACGCTTGCCGAGGTCGGAGAACCACAGGCCACCATGCCGGTCAAACACGAGATCGTTCGGTCCTTTCAGCGGCTGGTCACCGCACGCGTCGACCACGGTCTCGATCTTGCCGGACTGCAAATCAACCCGCTGGATTGAGCCGCCGATATATTGATCCGGCGCCGGCGGTCCTGGCATCAGCATGCGGCGCGTCGGGATCCAGGAAAACCCGCCATTGTTGCAGACATAGATTTTGCCGTCGGGGCCGAGCGCCGCGCCGTTAGGGCCGCCAGGAATCTTTGCGACGACCTCCTTGCGGCCATCAGGCCAAACCCGCGTCAGCCGCTGGCCGCGGATTTCGACCAGCACCACCGATCCATCCGGCATCGCCACCGGTCCTTCTGGGAACTCAAGATCGGTGGCGAGCACGCGCATCTCGGGCATCGGAAAACCTCCCGCGTTGTTCTCAAGCTGCAGTCGGTATCCGGGGCGTCCCGCTTACGCAGCATTGTGTTGCGTGCCGTTATGGCAAACTCGCCTCCGCTTGCCAAGCAAGCGGAGGCAGCCGCACGGCATCCTTGCGTTCAGACCGTGATCGGTATCCAGATCTGCAAGCCCCCACCGGTCGCGGGATCGAATTTTTCGCCACAGCGCGCGAAGTTCGGCGCATCGGCCGTCTGTAATCCCAATGCCGGCAGCCAGTGGTTGAGGTGTTGATGGAAGCGCTGCCACAGGCCGGGAAATACTGGCGCGCCGTTGTCGTGGCTGAAGCGATCGCCTAGGCCGGCGATCAGCATGGCCTTGCCAGTTTCGAAACGCCGCCGAGCAAGGCTACCGAGTGCGGTGGAATCCATCAGGATCGGCTCCTGAAGTTCTAACTGGTCGCGCCATGTCGTTGCGCGGACCGCCTCGGGCGTGACCCAGAAATGGTCGCGGAACGCGAGAACGCTTCGTGCGAGCCGCAATCGGCATCCAGCGCGACATTGAGACTATCAGGCGCGCCGGCCGAAAGCGCGCGCGCCGTTTCGCTCAGGCGGCGAACACGCATGTAACGCATCACCGAAAAGCCGGTCGCGGCTCTAAACGCCCGCACCATGTTGTAACGCGAGACGCCGCCTATGACGGCAATGTCCTCAAGTGTCAGCGGTTCGGGGAGATGGCTGTTGATGTACCGGAGCGCCCTTTGAGCTCGATTCATTCAATTCAGGCCTTGATGCGAAGCGCGACATCAAGCGCATTTGAGGACATCGGCGCTTGACGATCCTTGCGCTTGCAAAGCCTTGAGTGGCAACGGGAACCACACCATTCCACTTCCGCCCCACGGAAAAAACTGGCAAGCGGCGTCGCTGGCAACATCAGGCCGGTCGTGCATACTCTTAAAGCTCGGATTGATCCGACGGCTCGATGCAAGCTGCCGAATCTGAAGACGGCAAGTGCTGCGGGCAAAGCGTGTCAGGGAGGAGACCATGCATAGCCGTGTCCTGAACGACGCCAATAAGATCTTGAAGACGATCGCACTGGGATTGCTTGGTACGGCGCTTGCGAGCAGCGCGCAGGCGCAAAAAAAATACGACCCGGGCGCGACCGACACCGAGATCAAGATCGGCAACATCATGCCCTATTCTGGGCCGGCTTCGGCCTACGCGACCATCGGCAAGACGGAGGCCGCCTATTTCAACAAGCTCAATTCGCAGGGCGGCATCAACGGGCGCCAGATCAATTTCATCTCCTATGACGATGCTTATTCGCCGCCGAAGACGGTGGAACAGGCGCGCAAGCTGGTCGAGAGCGACGAGGTGTTGTTGATCTTCAATGCGTTGGGCACGCCGGGCAACAGCGCAATCGAGAAATACATGAACACAAAGCGGGTGCCACAGCTCTTTGTCTCGACCGGCGCGGCCAAATGGAACGATCCGAAGAACTTTCCGTGGACCATGGGGTGGCAGCCCAACTACCAGACCGAGGCGCGTATCTATGCGGCCTACATTCTAAAGAACCATCCGGGCAAGACCATCGGCGTGCTGTATCAGAATGACGATTTCGGCAAGGACTACCTCATCGGCCTGCGCGAGGGTCTCGGCGAGCAGGCAAGCAAGCTGATCGCAATCGAGAGCTCGTATGAGACGTCGACGCCGACGGTGGATTCACAGGTGGTGCAGATCAAAGGCACCAACCCCGACATATTCATCAACATCACGACGCCGAAATTCGCGGCCCAAGCGATCAAGAAGATCGCCGAGCTCAAATGGACGCCGATCCACTTCCTCACCAATGTCTCGGTCTCGATCGGCGGCGTGATGCAGCCGGCCGGCTATGCGAACGATCAAGGCATCCTGTCGACCGCTTATCTAAAGGATCCCAAGGATCCCGAATGGAAGAACGATCCGGCGATGAACGAATGGCGCGCGTTCATGAACAAATGGTATCCGGAAGGCGACCAGGACGACGTCTCGACTGTGTTCGCCTACGGCGTTGCCAAGGGACTTGAACGGGTGCTGCGCCAATGCGGCGACGATCTCACCCGCGAGAATGTTATGAGGCAGGCCGCCAACCTCAATTTTGAGATTGGCATCTACCTGCCGGGCACGAGGATCAAGACCAGCCCGACCGATTACGCGCCGCTGGAGCAGTTGCAGATGATGCGCTTCAAGGGCGAAACCTGGGAGCGCTTTGGCCCGGTGCTGTCAGGCGAGAAGAACTCGTAAGCGTTGGGGCGATCGGGGTGGGCGAGGTGCACGGGTCTGCCCACTTCTGCCTCGACCGATGCGGTGGGCACGGCGTGAGCGCGTCCTGTCCACCCTGTCATCTTCCTGCCGCCACGTCCGCGCTCACGCGAAAGCCATGAAGGGAAGAACAGATGCTCATCACCGACATCCGCGCCCACCATCTCCGTATCCCCTATGAGGCGGGCGTGGCGCGCTTCCCGCACGGTGGTTCGGGACTTCAAGCGCTCGACATGGTCGTGGTCGAGGTCGCGACGGATCAAGGCATCGTGGGCTGGGGCGACGCCTTCAGCTATTTCTGCCCGAAGACCATTTGCGCTGCCATTGACGAGATGATCGCGCCGCGGGCGCGCGGCCGCGACGTTCCTGACGCCGCAGAAATCCCTGCCTTCATGGAACGGATCCAGCGCGAGCTGCATTTGTTCGGCCGCTACGGCATCACGATGTTTGCCATCTCGGGCCTCGATATCGCTTTGTGGGACATCGCCGCCAGGGCGCATGGCGTCCCGCTGCATCAATTGATCGGCAGCATCAAGCGCAACAAGATTCCCGCCTATGCGAGCCTGCTGCGCATCGGAAACGAGCAGCACATCGCGGGCGAATGCGAGACGGCACGACGACTGGGTTTTGGCGCCATCAAGCTGCACGAGATCACATTGCCCGCGGTGTATGCCGCGCGCAAGACGATCGGCGATGGCGTGGCGCTGATGGTCGACATGAATTGCCCGCTCAACGGCGCCGAAGCGATTGCCTTTGCCAAGGCCTGCCGCGACGCGAAACCGACCTTCCTGGAGGAGCCAGTGTGGCCGCCGGAGGACTTTGCGACGCTTGCCGAAGTCCGCACCAAGGGTGGACTCGACATTGCCGCAGGCGAGAACGCCTGCACGTCGTATCAGTTCCGACAGATGATGGCGGCGGGCGCGGTGAGTCACGCACAGCCCTCGGTCATCAAAGTCGGCGGCATCACGGAATTCCTCAAGGTCGCCGATCTCGCCGACGAGCTTGGCGTCAAGATCGTTCCGCATTCGCCGTATTTTGGACCGGGCTTGCTTGCAACGCTGCAACTGTTGTCGCTGCGCAATGAAGGCTTGATCGAGGTATTCTACCTGAAGCGCGCCGCCTGCCTGTGGCGCGACCGTATCGCGGTCGATGCGGATGGCTGCATCGAAGTGCCGACGGGAGCAGGGCTCGGCTATGAGCCGGAGGTGGCGGTCATGGAGCAGTACCGCGTCTCATAGCGGCTGATCATGCACGCTACTTACTGTCCTTCGCCGGAGCCTCGTCCTTGGCCGGCGGCGCGTCGGCTTTTTTCGTCAGCTCATCGGTCATCTGCTTTTGCGCGGTCTTAAGATCAGCAACCATATTCTGCAGACTTGTGACTGCTGCCTTCAGTCCCTCGATCTGGCGGTTGGCGGCATCGATCTTCTGCTGATGATCGGTGGACAGTTTGGTGATCGTCCTTTGCAGGAAGTCGACATTGCTCTGCAGGCAGGAGGTACGTCGCTCCATGGTCTTTTCGACGGTGCAAATTTCGATGCCCGGAATGTCCTGCGCGCGGAGTTCCACCTGTGCCAGCATCAAGCACACGACTGCCGCAATCGCGGCGAACAAAATCCTCACCTTCATCAAATCCTCGTCCAAAAAGCCGCGCGCTCCTCACGGCAAATTGCTCAACTGTGACGTCCACCGCTGGGAATACCACACTGATACCTCATTCCAGCGCTGTGTTTTTGTAAAAGGCCGAAGGCGGGGGCGCGGGGACGAACGGGCGCGCGAGGGCGCGCCGCTCAAACAGGGAACATGCTATGGCAACGCGCGAACGACGACTGGCCGAATTTGATGGCGCTGGGAAGCCGCCACCGGGCCTGCCGGTACAGGTGCTTTGCGAGGATCAGAGCGGTACCTATCAGCTGCCGTTCGCCTGCCACTATGTCGATGGGCAATGGCGCAACCACGAATCCGGCGGCGCATTGGAGGCAACCGTGGTGGGTTGGCGGTTGCCACGATTCTAGGGCTTTGAGACGAGTACGATGGGGAACGGCTGTGTCAAATTGCGACTGGTTCGGCCGGCGCGTTAAGCTTTGGAACGCGGATCGAACGGACCGCGTCCGAATCAGGGGTCGCCCACCGTCCGCGCCTGTTCACGGCTAGCTGTCGACGCCGTTTTGATCCGGGGCACCACATCGAGCATGACCGCAGGCGACCTCTGGCTGCGACCGACGAGAAAGGTTAACATTTCCTGCGACGACATGGCATCACATCGACGGCGTGACCGCCGCTGCTGCTACGACCTCATGGACGGCTTGCGCCAGGCTCAAGCCCGGCAAGCAGATAGGCTGTGCGGCGCGCCTAATATTCGACCTCGAGCTCTTCGATCTCGGCGGGCTCTGCCTTCGCGGCGTCGACCCACTCGACCATTTCCGGCATGTTCATGATTGCGTCGGCATAGGTCTTCAGAGCCGGCTCGAGTTTTACGTCATAGGTCATGAAGCGCGTCACGACAGGCGCGTACATCGCGTCCGCCATGGTGCGCTCGCCGAACAGGAACGGCCCGCCGGATTCGGTGAGGCATTGGCACCAGATGGCGCAGACCCGATCGATGTCGGCCTGCGCCCGCGTCCAGATCTTGAAGCCGGGAAAATGCCCTTTCAGATTGACCGGCAGCGAGGCGCGCAACGTCGTGAAGCCGGAGTGGATTTCCCCGCAGATCGAGCGGCAATGCGCGCGATGGATGCGATCGGCCGGCAACAGGCCGGCATGTGGCATGGTCTCGTTGAGATACTCCGCGATCGCAAGCGTATCCCAGATCGTGGCGTCGTCGTGCCGCAGGCACGGCACCAGAATTGTCGGAGACAGCAAGAGGATCTCGGCGCGCGCGGACGGATCGTCCGGCGCAGTCACGATCTCCTCAAACGCGATCCCGGAAAACTTGGTGAGCAACCAGCCGCGCAGCGACCAGGAGGAATAATTCTTGCTGCTGATGGTCAGTGTCGCCTTTGCCATATGGCCCCTTCTCTCAAACCTCTCTCAAAGCTGTGTTCAAGCCCGCGCGCCCCGCCGACACGGCAGCCGCAAGCAGCCATAGTCTACGCGTTAGGCGTTTTCTGCAGCAAGTCATGTGCCAGTTTCGGCGGCGATTTGACTCCGCTTTGGCTTCGATTTTGCATGGCAATATGGGCAGGGGCGGACCCGGATGATGGCGATGTTATATCAGGCCTATCAGAACCACATGGACCTGACGGAGCCATGGCGGGCGGGGGCGGCTTCGGCACTGAAATATCTCAATCTGGTTCCACGGGGCATGTCCGACAGGCTGGTCGCGCGGCTTATAGCCGCGCTCGAACTGATTTCGCGCTCGTCGCTGACCTATACGCGGCCGGCCTATGGCATCGACCGGGTGGACGTCGGCAACCGCGAACTCGCGGTCACGGAAGAGGTGACCTATGCGACGCCGTTTGGCTCGCTGTTGCGTTTCAAGAAGCAGGATGGACCCGAGCAGCCGAAGGTGCTCTTGGTGGCGCCGATGTCCGGGCATTTCGCGACGCTGCTCCGCGGCACGGTGAAGACACTATTGCAGGACCACGACGTCTACATCACCGACTGGCACAACCCGCGGGACATTCCGCGCCAGAACGGCGCCTTCGGGCTCGATGACTACGCCCAGCACCTTATTGATTTTCTCGGCCGGCTCGGAGCGCGCCCGCACTTGGTCGCGATCTGTCAGCCGTCCGTGTCGGCGCTGGTCGCGGCGGCGATCATGTGCGAGGACAACCACCCTTCACGGCCTGCGACACTGACGCTTATGGCCGGACCGATTGACACGCGGATTCAGCCGACCAAAGTCAACAAATTTGCAAAGAGCAAGCCAATCCAGTGGTTTGAGAACAACCTCATCAACTTCGTTCCCTTTCAATGCAAGGGAGCGCTCCGAAAAGTCTATCCCGGCTTCGTACAGCTCACCGCCTTTGTATCGATGAACCTCGAGCGGCATATCAAGCAGCACCTCGACCTGCACAATTATCTGGTGAAGGGCGAGACGGAAAAGGCGGAGGCCATCAAGACGTTCTACGATGAGTATTTCGCGGTCATGGATTTGCCTGCAGAATTCTACATCGAGACCGTCCGCGACGTGTTTCAGGAGCACCTGTTGCCGCAGGGCAGGATGACCTTCCGCTCCCGCCCGGTGAACCCGGCCGCGATCAAGCGCATGGGGCTGATGACGGTCGAAGGCGAACGAGACGACATCTGCTCGATTGGACAGACGCTTGCGGCGCAGGAGCTTTGCACCGGCGTCCGCGCCTACCGGCGGGTGCATCACATGCAGGCCGGCGTCGGGCACTATGGCGTGTTCAGCGGCAACAAGTGGAACAACGAAATCTATCCGCTGCTCCGCGATTTCATCCACGTCAATTCGTGACGGAATGGCGCCTAAGGTGCAGCCGCCTTAATGCAGCCCGGCGCAGTGTCGCCCACGGGGTTTCGCCGAACGTCTAGCTGTAGACTGCGGCTGCGCGCATGGGTGACGCCGAGATCGAAGGCCCATATCGATGAAACGCGCATGAGGTAGCGCAGCCTTCAACTGTGTATTGAGCTGTGCCAGGCGCAGATCGAGCAGCATCTCTAACAGCGACATCCGAACTGGCGCCGAAAGCCAAGTTGCAATGCGCGGTTGCCGATGCCGGCGTCTGCGAGCAGGGCAAGGTTGAGCGGGTCGGGCCGCATGCGCCACGAGACCATCGCGCCCGGCGCAGCCGCTGCGGCAGCCTCTCGGCCTCGCCGGAGAAATCGTCTGATCGCCTCAACAGGCTGTGACGCTGGCCAGTTACTAGGCAATCTGCCCGGCGTTTCCGCCGCCTGCAGCCGCCACCGAGACGGATTCGTTTATTGGATAGACAAGCCCCCGCTCGTCGTCAGATGCTCGGCGCCACACACTAACCCGAAGGGAGGACATCATGCCGGCACTAGAGAAGGGCATCACCCGGAATGGCGAGGGATACCTGGGCAAGACCTGGAATATCTTGGGTCAGGTCTACTTTCCCAAGGCGGTCACCGACTCCACCTTTGCTTTCGAGACCAACAGCGACCCCGGTCAGTTCGTGCCGGTGCACGTGCATCCGACCCAGGACGAGTTCATTCTGGTGCAGGAAGGCGTGCTCGATCTAAAACTCGACGGCGTCTGGGTGCAGGCGAAGGCCGGCGACCTCGTGCGCATGCCACGCGGCATTCCGCACGGCTATTTCAACAAGTCCGACAAGCCGGCGCGCGCGCTGTTTTGGGTGTCGCCGATGCAGAAGCTGGAAGCGCTGTTCGACAAGCTGCACAACCTCACCGATCCGGCCGAGGTCGTGCGCATCTCGGCTGATCACGAGGTGGATTTCCTACCGCCTGACGCCAA
>Ga0306921_10004263_pt1 | contig 14655 bp, 13 predicted proteins | sample sta12Cox44000080_FD_203760 | JGI IMG/M metagenome (GOLD analysis project Ga0306921, IMG submission 203760) | Lab enrichment of tropical soil microbial communities from Luquillo Experimental Forest, Puerto Rico - statoxic.12C.oxic.44.000.080 (v2)... | ecosystem: Environmental > Terrestrial >...
AAAGCGCCGAAAAAAGTAATCGTTTCATTGCCCCACTTCCCCGCGGGAAAAGATAGTGCGGTGCCAAGATGGGAGTCTTGTGATCGTGAGCCAACAATTTGCGATTTCGCGCCAAGGCTACAGCGGCATCTTGCGGATCGTGAACTGCCCTAGGCGTCGAGCACTCCCGATCACACCGACAGCGGTCGCGGTTTTCGTGAGAATGAAGGCGTTGCCGGAGCGCAGCCGCGTGTTTGATCCGCAGCCGCCGGACAGATGGGAATATGAAGCGTGCAAGGCGTTTCGGAAACTCCACGGCAAGTCAGATGGCGCGCATGAGTGCCGCGCGTTCGAACCGCCCGCGGCTCAACCTCCCGATGTGGAGCCTTATTGCTGGGACCCGCCTTGTTCGGACCCGCCGAAATGCGTGCGCGCGTGGTGGCTTCCGCTCGCGCCGCCGCCTTGTCGTGAACTGGTCGCGCGGAATTGCCCCTGAACGTTATATCGAGCGGCATCGGCAGGGGAACGGCCATGAAGCACGCGAGCTGGTTGGGGCTGACGCATGATGTGTCAGACGTCTGCGGCGGCGGTTGACGGCTGCAGCCGACCAGGGTCAAGGCCAGCGCGCCAATAACAGGCGTCCTCACACAATCCTCCCGGAGAGGCTGAGTGCCGCCGCAGCTCTTGCTGCCTTAAAAAAATTTCGCGCTGACGCTCCATCAATGATGCCTGGAAATTAAAGGCGCATTAAATGCGGGCCCGTTCGCAATCCGAAGGTTCGGCATGGTTAATCGTTGGCCCGCGAGATGCACTCTCCGCGAGCCCGCCAGCAAAATCAGCTTTGATTATTTCTGGCCGGACTGGTTTTGATTCTGGGCCGCGTTCGCCTTGTTGGCGTCGGACTTGTTGGCTTCGTGATGACCGATCACGCAGCCGGCCGCCGCGCCGAGCTTGCCGTGCCCTGCCATGTGGCCAGCCACTCCACCCACCACCGCACCCTTGATGCATCCCTTGGCATCGGCCGCGGATATTGAGGCAGTAACGATGGCGGCCGCAAAGGCCGTCGCGAGCATCCACTTCATGGCTGTTCTCCGAATGTGAAATTCGAAGGTTCAATTCGCTCTCACGGACGCCAGTTCCGGGCAGGTCAGATTTTTTAGGGCACTGGGCGCAGGCGGTATGGAGTCGTTGCTGCGGCGCGTCAGGGCGGCGGCGGCGCCAAGCGCTTGCCGAGCTTCCGCCTGGCGCGGTCCGAGACCTGGCGAAGGCGAATTTCCCGCATCGCTTGCGCAAGCTCGTAATCGGACATCGGCCGTGCCGAAATGGTGAGCCGCCGTTCGAAAAAGCCTTCCGAACCCAGCCCCAGGCGCTCGCTCCGGTGCACGCCCAACAGGCGATGAATACGCATCAAGAATCGAAATTCCGTCATGAGGCCTCGCACACAACAGTCGCGGCGGGCAACCGCGACCCACCTCACAAGGATCCTCCCAGCCCCGCCCTGATTTCCTCGCCTGAAAAAATCGATTTTGAAACCTTGCTGGCAGGAGGCGAGTTTAATTGGTCGAAGGTTCGGCCAAGGATCAAACGATACGGCTTTCAAAATTTTTTTGAGCGAGCATGAAAGAGGCCCACCAGGTCCTGATCAGAAACCTGAACGAGCAATCCCGCCTCGAGCAGGAGGATCTCGCCGAAATCGGCACTTTCCAATGTGCGGTGCGGGATTTTGAGCCGAACGAGGATTTCATTCATCAGGGCGAGGAGCCGGAATTTGCCGCTCTGGTCGTGTCCGGAATGGTCGCGCGTTATCACCTCCTGTCCAGCGGCCGAAGGCAGTATCTTTCCTTCCACCTGCCCGGCGACCTGCCCGACGCCCAGGGGCTCTTCATCGAAAGAATGGACCACGCGTTATGCGCGATGGGTCCGGCCAGCGTAGGATTCATTCCACACCGGGAGTTGCTGAGGGCGTTCAAGCGGCGTCCTAATCTGGGCATTGCGATCTGGCGGGAGACGCTGCTCGATGCCGCGATCTTCAGGGAGGCCATCACCAACAACAGCGCAAGGCCGATGCCGGTCCGAATGGCGCATCTGTTCTGCGAACTCTTCTATCGCGCCCGTGGCTCGGGGCTGAGCCGCGGAAACCGATGCAGCGTCCCGATCAGCCTCGTTCAGCTTGGCGAGACGCTTGGCATGGGCATTGCGACGGTCAACCGGACGCTGCGGGAATTGCGCGCGACCGGCACCGTCGATTTCCGCGACGGGAACCTGACCATCGTGAAATGGCGGGATCTGCAGCGGCTCGGCGACTTCAATCCCGATTATCTTCACATGAAAAGACATCGCTCGCGCGAATGAACGCGGCCTGGTTCACTTCTGCACAGAAAGTCCAGTTGCAATTCGTGCTGCCATGGGGAGCCGCATCACGCGGCCGCGTAGCGCTTTCAGTTCCGCCAAAGGAACAAATCCTTCGGCTTCGCGTCAAGCCGCGTGCCTTGAGCGATCTTCCGCCTCATGCGCGCCGGCATCGACGATGACGCGGTCAAGGTTCGACGCGCTCGCCTCGCACATCACTTGCGAGACGATGTTGCCCGACTTCCCGAAAGCGCAAGCCAGCGATTCGAACTGGGCCTTCGCGCGATGCAGCGTCGTGACCGGCACGAGAATATGGCTATCGCCGCGGGCCTTGTTCGCAAGATCGGATCGCGCCGCGGCCAGTTGCGCCTCGGCTTCCTCGGCACGGCGAAGCAACTCACCCTGCTTTCTTTCCGCCTCAAGCGTGAGTTCGCTCAGCTTCAGCTCGGCTTCCGACAATTGCGATTTTAAGGCAGCCATTTCGCTCTCAAGCGCTGCCGCCTTGCCTTCGAGCGCTGTGCGCAACTCCAGATTGGCATCGCCCCGAGCCCGCTCAATGCTGAGAAGTTCGCTCGCCTCCTCCACCTGATCCGTTTGCGCTTCCAGGAGTTGCGCCGCGCGCAGCAGATTTTCCGAATTGTTGCCGTTCGACATCAAATCGGCAAACCGGTGCAGGAACCGCAGGATTTCCACGGTTTCAGCAGGCGCCTGGGATATTGTGATCGCAACAGTCATGAAATTCCAAGAGGAAAAAATCGCGCGCATTTGATCGAGACGAAGTGCGCCTGAAATAAGGCTCGCAGGTAAAAAACGGCGAGTGATGATTTGTTGCAACTACAGGCGAGCGACGCGGGCCTCTCGTCACCAAATTGCCGCAGCTTTTCAATTTTTCCTGGCTATCTTCTCGCTCATGCCATCGCCAGCTGCTGTCGCGAGCGCATCAACAGCATCGCCATGATGGCCAGGTTAAGCACGTTCCAGGCGAACCCGTTGACGAAGGCTGCCGCGTAAGAACCGGTCGCATCGAAGATCACGCCTGACACCCAGCCGCCGAACGACATGCCGAACACGGAGGCGAAAATGACGATGCCGACGCGGGTGGCCGCCTCTGCCGCCGGCATGGCCTCGCGCACGATGATCGCATAGCTCGGCACGATACCGCCCTGGAACAGGCCGAACATCGCGGAAATAACGTACAGCGAGGTGAGGCCGTCGAAAAACAGATAAAACAACAGTGCAAAGGCCTGAGCGGCAGAGCCGACCATCAGCGTCCGGATGCCGCCGATCCGGTCGGCGAGAAAGCCCGATCCAATACGGCTGACGATGCCAAATCCCATCATCAACGACAGCATCTCGGCACCGCGCGCCACGCCGTAGCCGAGATCGCCGCAATAGGCAACGATATGGACCTGGGGCATTGCCATCGCCACGCAGCAAGAGATGCTGGCGATCGAAAGAAGTACCGTCAGCGTATTGGTCGACAGATTGAGATCGACCTGCGGTGGCGGCGCATTGGCGTGATCGCGCGTCCCGTCACTTCCCATGATCGCGCGCAGCACCAACAGCAGGATCGCCATCGTCACTGCGCAGAAGATTCCGATCGCGATATGGGTCGAGCGCCAGCCCACCGACTGCGTACCCCAGTTGACCAGCGGCGGCCAGATCGTTCCGGCGACATAATTGCCGCTCGCAACGATGGTCACCGCCAGACCGCGATAGCGCTCGAACCAGTGCGAGGCCTCCGCCATCAACGGCGCAAAGGTCGCAGACGTGCCGAGCCCGATCAGAAAATAGATCGCGTTGAATTGCCAAAGCGAGGCTGCGAGCCCCGCAAGGACGAAGGAGGTGCCGAGAAACGCGATGCTCAACGCCATCGCCGCCACGATGCCGAAACGATCGGTGATCCTGCCGGTTACGACCCCGCCGAGCCCAAAGCCCATGAAGATCATGGTGGTGGCCAGCGACACGGCGCCGCGCGTCGCCGAAAATTCCGCCTGCACGATCGGCAACACGACCACAACCGCCCACATGCCGACGGCTCCGATCGAGGCAATCACCACCGCAATGCCGAGTTGAATCCAGGCTTTGCGGGAGTCCGGCGTGAAGGCGACGGTATCGGATTTTCCGTGGGGAGCGTGCACGACCGCAACTTCGTGGGCTGGTGGCCAAAGGTCAACCCACATGGCGCGATATTGGGCATGCAGATGCACAAGAACCGGGCCTACCCCTCTGATGTGTCCCGGCCAAACGAGCAACGCGAGCGCGAGCCGGGACCCATAACCACCGGCTTTCGGGCTTGCTGCGGATATCGGCTTACCCGCTGCACTGACGAGCCGCAGCGTATGGGTCCCTGTGTTCGCAGGGATGATACGCATATCGTCATTGCGGCATATCATCCATTCGCACCAGTTCGCCCTGTTGGCCCGTCCCTCTGGACGGTGCTGACGCAGCTTGCCCCCTTCGTCGTGGCCAGGCGAAAGCGTGAAGACGCGCTTTGCGCTTTTGCGCGGGCATGACGAAAGGAGAACTGCTTAATCGAGCCCATTAACCCTTTCCTAACCATAGACCGGGCAAAAATTGCCGAGTTAGCGCAGCCGCGTAGAACGGGGGAGTGCCCGTGGACGCCAGTGCGGTGCCTCACTTTCGAAACGGCGGCCCTGCGGCCGCCGCCCAGACGTTTGGCGCGCGTGAACGGCATTCGCGGGGGGAAGCAAGTACCATGGTCGATGTCACGGCGGGTCAGGGAGCAACGACACCGGCGAGCGGCTTTCCAAGCCTGACTGACATCGGCACCATGCTCAAGCGCGGCGATCTGGCGCTGGCATTCGGCATCCTGACCATCCTGGTCGTGCTGATCCTGCCCCTGCCCTCGATCGTGCTCGACCTGTTTCTCGCGATCTCGATCATATTGTCGATCCTGATCCTGATGACCTCGCTGTTCATCCAGGCGCCGCTGGAATTCTCGTCGTTCCCGACCGTGCTTCTGATTTCGACCATGCTGCGGCTGTCGCTCAACCTCGCCTCCACGCGGCTGATCCTGTCGCGCGGCCATGAGGGCACCGACGCCGCCGGTCACGTGATCGAGGCGTTCGGCAGTTTCGTGATGGGCGGCAATTTCGTGATCGGGATTATCGTCTTTGCGATTCTGGTGATCGTGAACTTCGTCGTCATCACCAAGGGTTCGGGACGCATCGCCGAAGTCGCCGCGCGCTTTCACCTCGACGGCATGCCCGGCAAGCAGATGGCAATTGACGCCGATCTTTCCGCTGGCCTGATCGACGAAAAGATCGCCAAGGAACGCCGCAAGGCGCTGGAAGACGAGAGCGGCTTCTTCGGCGCCATGGACGGTGCGTCCAAATTCGTGCGCGGCGACGCGGTCGCCGGCCTGCTGGTGGTGTTCATCAACATCATCGGCGGAATCATTATCGGCGTCGCGCAGCAGAGCCTGACGTTTGGCGAGGCCGCCCACACCTATACGCTCCTGACCGTGGGCGACGGCCTGGTCACGCAGATACCGGCGCTGATCGTCTCGACCGCGGCGGGCCTTCTGGTGTCGAAGGCCGGCGTCTCGGGTGCGGCCGACAAGGCGCTGATGAAGCAACTTTCCGGGTATCCGCAGGCGCTCGGCATGTCGGCCGGCGTGATGTTTGTACTCGCGCTGCTGCCGGGCATTCCCATGATCCCGTTCCTCGCCCTAGCCGGCGGCGCGGCGGCGCTTGCCGTTTCGGCGCGGAAACACAAGCGCGAGACCTCGGCCGCCGCCGCAAGCGCAGCCGCGGCTCCGGCGGCAGCCGCAAGCGCTGCCGCCGAAGAGCCGATCTCCACGGCGCTCAAGATTGACGATCTCAAGATCGAACTCGGCTACGCGCTGTTGCCCCTGGTGAATGGCCCCGACGGCACCGACCGGCTGACGGAGCAGATCAAGGCACTGCGGCGTTCGCTCGCCATCGAGATGGGTTTTGTGATGCCGTCGGTTCGGATTCTCGACAACGTGCAGCTCGAGGCCAACACCTACATCATCAAGATCAAGGAAGTGGATGCCGGCACCGGTCGAATCTGGCCGAACCAGTTCATGGTCATGGATCCCGGCGGCAACCAGGTGGACGTCCCCGGCATTCACACCACCGAACCCACCTTCGGATTGCCGGCGACCTGGGTCGACGCCAGCCTCAAGGAAGAAGCATCACTGAAGGGTTACACCGTGGTCGACGCCGCGACCGTACTTTCGACCCATCTCACCGAGCTTCTCAAGAGCAACATGTCGGACCTGTTGTCCTATGGCGAGGTGCAGAAGCTGCTGAAAGACCTGCCGAAGGAGCAGGGCGAACTGGTCAAGGACATCGTGCCGTCCCAGGTCACGATCTCCGGCATCCAGCGCGTTCTCCAGCTGCTGCTCGCCGAACGTATCTCGATCCGCGACCTCTCCACCATCCTCGAAGGCATCGCCGATGCGCTCGCCTTCTCGCGCAACCCTGCGACCATGGTCGAGCATGTCCGCGCCCGCCTCGCCCGCCAGATCTGCGCCCAGAACACGACGTTCAACGGCTACCTGCCGCTGATCGCGCTGTCGGCCAAATGGGAACAGGCCTTCGCCGAGTCACTGATCGGCCAGGGCGAAGAACGGAGTCTGGCCATGCAACCTTCCAGGCTTTCGGAATTCATGACCGTCGTGCGCGAGCGGTTCGAACAGGCAGCGCGCGAGGGCGAGTCGCCGGTGCTGGTGACCTCTGCGGGAATTCGTCCCTTCGTCCGCTCGCTGGTCGAGCGCTTCCGAGCGCAAACGACGGTACTTTCGCAGGCCGAAATCCATCCGCGGGCCCGCCTGAAGACGGTCGGAAGTATCTAGGTATTCGACCACATCGGGCCGGTGGCGCGGCCGAAGCGAAGCCGCCGACAGGCGTGTTTTTGCGCCACAGGCAAATGTTTTCTTGTTTCACCTTGCTTCCATGCCTGATTTCGCCCATAGCCCGGATTAAATAGTAAGATATTGCAAAACTTGCATTTTTTTGGGCTTCAGCTAAATTCTGTGGAAATCTCGATCGCAGGAAATCACGTGTGATCACTGCCTTGTGATCATCTCTTTGGAAACGGACGGCGATTTCCTACGTTTCTTTGAGCGAGATCATGAACCTGTCGGCGGATGCGTCATACCAATTCCGTAAGGCAGGCGGGAGGCTTCCGTGAATCATTCGATCTACAGCGCAGATCGTTCGACCCACCTCAAGATCGTGGTGGTTGCGCTTGTGGCTGGAATGGCCGTGGTGGGCTTCGGTATTTCGGCTCGCAGCTCTTCCGATGACGGCTATGCGCAGACCGCGCGCGTCATCAAGGCCGGCAAGCCCGTTGCGATTACCAGTTCGAACACGTCGATGGTGAGGTAATAAACAGTTTCGCGAATTCACGTGGTCCTTTACCAGCCCCCCAAAGAGCCACGTGGATATTTGGAAGACCCAACTACCCCCAAGTTGGCAGACGACCGAAAACGCCCGCTCCCCACGGGCGTTTTCTTTTTGTGACCGCCGCTTCACTCGCGACGAGCAACAGCCTCGAACAACTTTATCCGATGGCCAGGCCACGCTGGTGGCCTGGTCTCCAGTTGTGGATAGGGTGGAAAAACCTGCCAGAACAATTGTAGGTTGAACTACCCAGAGTAGCGTGAAGTACCACCGAGGGTGGCTTGGGGGCGCGACCGCTATTTTGTACCGACGACGCCTTAACTTGTAGTTGGCGCCAAATTTTATCAGCGCGCGCGATCGCTGAAGGTATTCGCCCCTAAAATCAATGGGGGATCAAAATGAATAGCTGCAAACACCGGATCTACGTTACGGCAATTTTGGCCGCACTGGCCGGCCAGTTTATCTCGCAAAGCAGTGCACTGGCCCAAGCTTCCAATCCCGACGCAACAAAAACTGGGAGCGCTCCGCCGCCGACGGATACACCCGCTCCGGCCAAACAGAATTTCGGAGGCCTCTCCTTGGGTGTCGGCCTCGGATTGACACTTAACTTGGACAAGGTGAGCCGCGTAACGTCGGCATCTCCGGTCAATGGTATCGTGAGAGTCACCGGAACGGGTGACGCGGTCGCGGGGATCGTCCTGGAAAGCCATTACTTCTTCGTCCCCAATTACTCTCTCGCGACGGTACCGCAAGGGGCATGGGGCCATGGACCCTTCGTGGCCATTGTGGCCGGCAGCAGCGGCAGCAATGTGATTTCTGCCTATGCGCTGGGCTGGATGATTGGATTACGCGAACCGACCTGGACCTACACCAACAACGCCTGGAAGGCCACGTACGGATCATCTAGCTGGAATTTCGGGCTTGGCGTTCGTATCGATCCATCAGTGCAGGTTCTGGGAGATGGCGTCGTCGCCAACTTACCGTTGCCTGCAGGCGAGACTGCTGTCCGTTTCAAAAACGTGCCCAGCTATGGGTTGATAATGGTCTCATCCTTCAGCTTCTGACGCTTGACAAGTCGGTAGTGAAGCTAGCCGGGTTTCACTGCCGGCCACGCCGGTGGCGCGCTAAATCGGAGGAAATTAGTCTTAGCGCGCCGGCGGCGGCACGGTTTCGATCAGCTTGCCGCTGAACACCGGCGCGGAAGTCGGAGCGCCGTCGGGCGAGCCTCCCGCCTGCTCGACCGTCACCGCGAAGGTCGCGCCCTTGACCATCTCGGCGTCATAGGACGAAAGCACCGGGCGCGAGGTGAACTCGCTTGCTCCGATCACCCCAAGCGAGCGCGGTTTCGGCAGCTTGTCGGAAATCAGCCATAGCTCGAAACTCCTGCCGGGCTCGGCCGACGCGCCCACCTTGCGAACCGTGAAATTCTTGGTGGCGTCATCGACGGTGAGGATGAACGCGGGCGAGCCGCCTTCCCTCTGCAACACCGCGACATATTGGGCCGACGCCGCCGGCGCGGGCGGGGCTTTCGCCTCGACGATCTGGGTCCGCGGCCGGGGACGCATGCGATCGGGGAGCAGATCCGGCATCGAAAGCCCGACACCGATGATCGCAACCAGCGCCGCCGCGATTGCCGAAGCGACACTGGCGATGCGCCGCCAGCGCCTGGCATTCGCAACGAGGCGAACGATATTGGAGTCTTCCGCCGGCCGGCTCTCGACGAAAGCGGCGGGCCCGGGCATGAGCGCCTCGGGAAGCACGAGCGGAGCCTGCGGTTCGGAATGACTTATCGCGGCCCTGATCCTTTCCCAGACCTCGGGCCGCGGTTCGATCGACCCGACCATCTGGTTGAGAGCGCCGAGCTTGTGCTCCCATGAGCGGACCATCGCCGTGAAGTCGTTGTCGGCGGACATCATGGCCTCGACCCGCGCCCGCTCGTCAGCGTCGAGAGTGCCAAGCGTGTATTCCGCGGCGAGCGCGATATCGTCGTCGCTGTGAGCCATCATTTCAAATTCCGAGGCACTCCCTGATGTCCATCATGCTGCGCCTGAGCCATGTCTTTATCGTACTCACCGGCGCCTCGAACTTCTCCGCCAGCTGCTCGCGGCTCCAGCCGTTGTAATAGGCCAGCAATACCAGCTTCTGCCGATCCGGCTCCAGACGGCCGATGCATTCGAGCAGCCGCTTCAACTCTTCGCTCATTTGGCGGCGCGCCAGCGGATCGGGCTGGTCGGCAGCCACTTCCATCGCCGAAGGTTCCTCCTCGATCGAGACTTCGCCGCGCTTGCGCACGACATCGATGGCGCGATTGCGCGCAATCGACACCATCCACGTGATCGGCGATGACTGCCCCGGATTGAATTGCCCGGCGCTGTTCCAGATCCTGACGTAAGCTTCCTGAATGACTTCCTCCGCGAGATCCTGCCGTCGCAAGATACGAAGAACCACGCCGAAGAGTTTCGCGCGCGTGGCGGCGTAGAGGCGCTCAAAAGCGGCCTCATCGCCTTTCGCCACCGCGGCAATCAGCCAGACCAGCTCAGCTGGCGTCAGCATTCGGCGTCCCCAAAAATCGCGCTTGCCCCATCGCGTCTTTTCACCTCGGCGGCGGTCGTCCAGCCCGCGTCGTATCACATCTTGGGCCAAATCGTTCCAACAGGCCAGCGAGGGCAGCCCTGTGGAAGGGGCCGGCGAGCGCGAGAAAACGCCCGAAACGAGCCTGACGAAAAAACCCGGACCTTGCGGTCCGGGTTTGGCAGCCCAGTTGGCCGTAGAGGCTGAAGCTTCAGGCGATTCCCAGCCGGGCACGCATCAGCCCGATGCTGTCGAGATCGGCCTGTTCCCGGGCGTTCTCTTCGGCCCGCTCGCGAGCCTGGTCGCGCTCGTCCAGAAGCTCGACCTTCTTGAGCTCGTCGAAGGCTTCGCCCAACAGGCTTTTGGCGTCTTCGAGCTGAATGCGCAGCTCGTCGGCGGAACGGGTCAGGTTTTCCCGACGCTGAATCGCGGCCTTGGCATAGGTCGGATAGGCGAAGTGGGAAGGATCGTTGATCCCGGCGCGTTCCTGCTCGCTCTGGATTTCACGTTCGAGGTCGACCGACATGCGCTGGAAATCGGCGATCATGGCTTCGATCTGCGCGACTCTGCGGCGCTTTTCGTCGACCTGAAACTTCTTCAGGCGGATCAGCGTTTCACGTGACTTCATCGACTCATACTCCCCAGAAGTCCCAATTCTCGATACGGGACGGTGGCGCCCCCAAGGGCCCAGCCGGCATGACAATCTGGCGCGGATGATGGCCTGACAAAGTTAGCGTTCCGTTTCCAAATTCCCAAGGATCCGCTCGAGTTGGCGATAACCTTCGTTAAGGCCGGTCGCCTCGTCCTTGCCCTGACGCAAAAAGGCCTCCAGCGGCTCATGCAGGGCGATCGCCTCGTCGACCTCCGCGCTTGAACCGGCGCGATAGGCTCCGAGCCGGATCAATTCCTCCATGTCGGCATAAGTCGACATTACCTGCCGCGCCCTGGTGATGATGCCCAGATAGTCCGGATTGGCCGATTTCGGCATGGTTCGGGATACGGATTTGAGTACGTTGATCGCGGGAAAGCGCCCGCGCTCGGCGATCCTGCGCTCCATCACCACATGACCATCGAGAATGCCGCGGACGGCATCCGCAATCGGCTCGTTGTGGTCGTCACCATCGACCAGCACGGTGAAGATGCCGGTGATGGTGCCAAGACCAATTCCGGAGCCGGCGCGCTCGAGCAGCTTCGGCAATTCGGTGAACACGGTGGGCGTGTAGCCTTTCGCGGTCGGCGGCTCGCCCGCCGACAGGCCGATCTCGCGCTGGGCCATGGCAAAACGCGTGACCGAATCCATCAGGCAAAGCACATCCTTGTCCTCGTCGCGGAAATACTCCGCAATCGCGAGCGTCAGATAGGCCGCCTGCCGCCGCATCAGCGCCGGCTCGTCGGAGGTGGCCACCACCACGACGGAGCGCGCCAGGCCCTCTTCGCCGAGGTCGTCCTGCAGGAATTCCTGCACCTCGCGGCCACGCTCGCCGACCAGACCAATGACGGTGATATCGGCATCGACATTGCGCGCCAGCATCGACAACAGCACCGACTTGCCGACGCCGGAGCCGGCGAAAATGCCAAGCCGCTGGCCGCGGCAGCAGGTCAGAAACGTATTCAGCGCCCGCACGCCCAGATCGAGCGGCGCGCCGACGCGCTTGCGCGAATGCGCCGGCGGCGGCGAATTGCGATAGGGCACGGGTGAAGCTCCGACCGGCAAGGGGCCCTTGCCGTCGATCGGCTCGCCCATTGCATTGAGCACGCGGCCCAGCCACAGCGGCGACGGCCGCACCTGGCTTGCGGAATTGGCGATCACCGCGCGACAGCCGCGCCGTACTCCTTCCAGCCCTGCGAACGGCATCACCACGGCGTTGCTGCCGGTGAAACCGATCACTTCGCAGGGGATGAAGCGATTACCGCCAGTATCGATGACGATGCGCGCCCCGACGCTCATCGCGTGAATGGGGCCGGCGATCTCCACCATCAGGCCGCGCACGCCGACCACGCGGCCGTAGATGTTGATGCCGTCGATATCGCTGATCTGTTCGGCGAGTGCCTTCATTGCAAAAACCTTAAGTTTTCACGCATTTGGCGCGGACCCTTAACTTCGTGTTTACCCGCATCGTTAATCATTGCGTCACTGTCTTTGGTGACTGAGGACGCTCGACCGTGAGACAGACGGAAGGGCGAGTCTTGAGAGTCGGTTAACTCCGCCTCTTAATGTTGAGCTTGAACGGGAATGGATACGAAAAGCTGCTTCTGTGCAACATCTTAGGGCGATTCGAAAAAAATTGCACTGGGAGAGCTTGCGAACCAGAATCAGATTTTGTTAACCATATGCCGTCAGGATCCGAATCAGTTGTTCAAAGGCGTTTTGAGTGCCGCAAGTGCGGCCGACCTGACGCCCGGAGCGGCGACTATAGGGGACTGGCATGCGCGTATTGCTGATAGAAGATGACAGCGCCGTCGCGCAGTCTATCGAACTGATGCTTAAATCCGAGAGCTTCAACGTCTACACGACGGATCTTGGCGAGGAAGGCGTCGATCTCGGGAAACTCTACGACTACGACATCATCCTGCTCGACCTCAACCTGCCCGACATGTCCGGCTACGACGTGCTCAAGCAGCTCCGGGTCTCCAAGATCAAGACACCCATTCTGATCCTCTCTGGCCTCGCCGGCATCGAGGACAAGGTCAGGGGTCTCGGCGTCGGCGCCGACGACTACATGACCAAGCCCTTCCACAAGGACGAACTGGTTGCGCGCATCCACGCCATCGTGCGCCGCTCCAAGGGCCATGCCCAGTCGGTGATCCAGACCGGCGATCTCGTCGTCAATCTCGACACCAAGACGGTCGAGGTCGGCGGCCAGCGCGTCCATTTGACGGGCAAGGAATACCAGATGCTGGAGCTGCTTTCGCTCCGCAAGGGCACCACGCTGACCAAGGAAATGTTCCTCAACCACCTCTATGGCGGCATGGACGAGCCGGAACTGAAGATCATCGACGTCTTCATCTGCAAGCTGCGCAAGAAGCTCGCCAACGCATCCGAAGGCCGCACCTTCATCGAAACCGTGTGGGGCCGCGGCTATGTGCTGCGCGAGCCGCACGAGCACGAAGAGCGCATTCCCGCCTGATCGGCTTCATGGGAGCCCGAGTGGCTCACTTCTCCCAGACTGGCCCCGCCGCGAATGGCGGGGTTTTTGTTTGCGGGGTTCACGCCACCGGCGTCGTGGAGAGCGCGGCGATAATATCCGCTCCCTTGGGCACACCGAGCCCGGTGCATGCGTTCCAGCCACCGCCTGCGTCATAGCCCATGCCCTGAACGCGGTTGTTGCCCCGCTCGATGAGGCGGAAGGCACCCGGATTGGAATAGAGCGCGGAATTGAGATAGCCGATCGGCTCGCCGCGCGCGGCGTTCACCATCGCAATCAAAGCAGCCCACAGCGGGGTCGCGGCACTGGTGCCGTCCTTCACGACCTCGGTGTCGTTGACGACGATGCGATAACCCGGCGTCGATGCCGCAGCGCCGGCGACATCGGGGACACCGCGCCGCACGTTGCCGTCGTTGAGCGATTTCGGCAGCGCCAGTTTCTCCTGATACACCGGGACCGGAAACAAGTCGCTGATCCCGCCGCCCGTGCCGCTGAAGCCCTCATTCCAGACAACCTCCGAGGCGATCGAGGTATTGCCGGCGCCGAGGATGGGGCTCGTACCGCCGCAGCCAAGCGCGTAGGGGCTCGATGCGGGAAACCAGACATGAACCTTGCCGTCGGTCAGTCCGGCCGTTGCCAGTTCATCGCCGGACGCGAACAGCATGCTAACGCGCAAGCGTATCGCATCGGCCAGGGCGGCCTGCATGGCCTCATAGCCTGTCTCATTCCAGAACTTTTCGGCGCTGCCCCAGCTGACGGAAATCACCTGCGGACGGTTGATGTCGTCGAGCACGGCCTGGTGAATGGCTGCGACCAGGCTGTCCCTCGAATTGCCAGCGAAATAAATCGCGATCTTCGCCTTCGGCAACAGAGCGGCCAGCACCTGCAGATCGAGCGCGATTTCCTGTTCCGCCGCCGTCATGCCATCGCCGAAACTGTTGCTGTTGCCGGCGACCGGCACGTCGACCACGACGGGCGCCTCCCGCTTCATGGCTGCGAGCGCCGCCTTTAGATCGGCGGCAAGATAACCGCCGCCAAGCGCGACGATGCCGACGCTGACCGACGACACGTCGAGATCGAGTGGGATGCCATAGAGCGCAGCCATCTCGGTTGGCCACAACCCCGAACGCGTTCCGCCGCCGGCCTGGGCCTGCAGGCGATACGTCGGCACCATCGGCCGCTCGTCGAAGCCGAGAACGGCGCGCGTCCAGGGC
>Ga0306921_10004264_pt1 | contig 14655 bp, 14 predicted proteins | sample sta12Cox44000080_FD_203760 | JGI IMG/M metagenome (GOLD analysis project Ga0306921, IMG submission 203760) | Lab enrichment of tropical soil microbial communities from Luquillo Experimental Forest, Puerto Rico - statoxic.12C.oxic.44.000.080 (v2)... | ecosystem: Environmental > Terrestrial >...
AGTAACAATATTACCGTTGAACCGCTCTTTGTGAATCTGGCTGGCGGTGATTTCCATCTTCAATCCAATTCGCCCTGCATCAATTCTGGAAACAACAGTTATGTAACCAGCAACACCGACCTTGACGGCAATGCACGCATCGTAGGCGGCACGGTGGACATCGGCGCTTATGAGTATCAAACGCCGACTTCGGTTATTTCTTACGCCTGGCTTCAGCAATATGGCCTGCCTGTTGATGGAACCGCGGATTACACGGATTCCGACGATGACGGCCTGAACAACTATCAGGAATGGATTGCCGGCACCAATCCCACCAATAGCCTGTCCGTTCTGGTTATGCTGTCGCCCGTGCCAACGAATAAGCCTTCAGGCCTGATCCTGGGCTGGGAAAGCGTGAGCAACCGAACTTATTTCCTCCAAACCAGCACGAGCCTGGGAGCGCAACCGGTTTTTTCAACCATCCAAAGCAACATCGTCGGCTTGAGCGGTATAACGAGTTATACGGATACCAATGCCGTCGGCAACAGTCCTTATTTCTACCGCGTCGGTGTCCAACAATAAGCTCCGGCCGCGACCGCAGGTAGGTTGAATATTACCCGTTTTTGGCCTAAAAAAAGGCAAAAAATCCCCGTTGCAGGAACGGACTTTGGGAGTATGTTGCCTTTAAGCCGGCGGGGATGGTTCCGCCGCGTACTTGCGTATTCAACGTTTTGAGATACTGTTTCAATCATGGCTTTAACGAAAGTTAGTTCTACGGTGCATTTCATTTCGCGCGGTGCAACGGTGGGCGGGCGCGGAGAAACTGCCAGTGGTCATTGGGTCCCCAATACGGATGTTTACACCACCGACGGCAGTCTGGTCATCAAGGTGGAGTTGGCTGGCATGAAAAGTGATAGCCTGGAGATCACAGTGGAAGGCAACCGCCTCCGCATTGCCGGCACCCGTCCGGATGGCTGCAGGGCCAATAAGTGTAATTTTTTGGTGATGGAGATCAGTTACGGGCCGTTCGAGAGTGTGCTCGAACTGCCGCCGGGCTATGATCTCACCCAGGCCAAAGCCATCTATGTAAACGGTTTTCTGCGGATTGACGTGCCCGTGGCACAACCGCACTCCAAGACGACCAAAGTGCCGATTGCCGAGGGGAACTAGCTGCTCGCGCGAACTTTTCCTGCGCGGCGGCATCTTATAGTATAAGTGGCAGGAACGACGATGACATCGCCGGAGACAGAATTTGTCAGCATTTTGGGCACCGAAAATTCCGGACCGCCCCCCCGAATTTCTTCACGCTCCCTCCCGGACACGCTGCCCATCCTGGGTTTGTCGGACATTGTCATTTTCCCCAGCGCCCTCGTCCCTTTGCTGGTGGAAACCGGACCCAGCCTGAAGCTGATTGACGACGTGGTGGCCGGTGACCGGCTGCTGGGCGTGGTCTTGCAGCGCCAGCAGGAGGTCGTCGAACCCAAACCGGAGGATTTGTACGACGTCGGCTGCGTGGCGCGCCTGGTCAAAATGGTAAAATTCCCCGACGGCACCGCCCGGGTGCTGGTCGAAGGATTGTGGCGCATTCACGTCCGGGACTTTTCCACATCCTCGCCCTATTTATCGGCGCATTTCGAACTGCTCCGCGACGAAACGGAGGACTCCGTCGAATTGCAGGCCATGCTGCGCAGCGCGCACAAGCAATTCGATGAAATCGCCAAGCTGTCGCCCGCGCTTTCCGACCAGGTCAAGATTGCTGCGTTGAATACCGAACACCCGGGCCATTTTGCCGACCTCATCGCCGGGAACCTGAATCTCAGCCTCGAGGACCGGCAAAAGCTGCTGGAAACGGTTTCGGTCCGCGAACGCCTCCAGAAACTGCTGCCCATGCTCAATCGCGAGCACGAGGTACTCACGCTCAGTTCCAAAATTCAAAACGACGTCGCGTCGTCGATTGCCAAAACGCAACGTGATTTTTTCCTGCGCGAACAGATGCGGGCCATCCAGCGGGAACTGGGTGAGGGCGAACCCGGCACCGGTGAGACCCGGTCACTGCGCGAAAAAATCGACCAGACGCCGATGCCCGACGAGGCCCGCAAGGCCGCCTTGCAGGAGCTGGAGCGCTTGCAGCAGACGCCGCCCGCCGCGGCGGAATACGCGGTCGCACGCAACTACCTCGACTGGATCCTGAACCTGCCGTGGGAAAAGGAGACCGAGGACAAAATTGATTTGAAGGAAGCCGAGCGCATCCTGGACGAACAACATTTTGGTTTGACGAAAATCAAGGAGCGCCTGCTGGAATTTCTCGCGGTCATCAAACGCCGTAAACAAATCAAAGGGCCGATTCTTTGCCTCGTCGGTCCGCCCGGTGTCGGCAAGACCTCCCTCGGCAAAAGCGTGGCCGACGCGCTGGGCCGGAAGTTCGCGCGCATCGCCCTGGGCGGCATGCGGGACGAGGCGGAAATCCGCGGCCACCGCCGGACTTACGTCGGCGCGATGCCGGGCAGAATCATTCAAACCTTGCGCCGCATTGAAAGCCGCAATCCGGTGATTTTGCTCGATGAATTGGACAAGGTCGGCGCAGATTTTCGTGGCGACCCGGCGGCGGCGTTGTTGGAAGTGCTGGATCCGGCGCAGAACCACACGTTCACCGATCACTATCTGGATTTGCAGTTCGACCTCTCGCGCGTGCTGTTCGTGGCCACCGCCAACTGGCTGGAACCCATTCACGCCGCATTGCGCGACCGGTTGGAAGTCATTGAGCTGCCGAGCTATACCGAATCGGAAAAACTGGAAATCGCCAAGCGGTATCTGGTTCCCCGCCAGATCGAAGAGCATGGCCTCACCCGGCAGGACATCAAATTCACCGACGCCGCGCTGCGCAAACTCATCCGCGAATATACCCGGGAAGCCGGCGTGCGGCAGCTGGAACGAGAAATCGCCGCGCTTTCGCGCAAAGCCGCGCGCAAAATCACTTCCCGCAATGGCGCGACCGTGACCCTCAAACTGGATGCCAACGGCTTGAAGAATTACCTCGGTCACGCACCGTTCATTTCCGAAACGGCGGAGCGGATTACCGAATATGGCATTGCCACCGGACTGGCTTGGACACCGGTGGGCGGCGACGTTTTGTTCATTGAAGCCACACGGATGCGCGGCAAGGGCAACCTGCTCCTGACCGGTTCGCTGGGTGAAGTGATGAAGGAAAGCGCACAGACGGCGGTAAGCTATTTACGCAGCCAGGCCAAACTGCTTGACCTGGATTTGAGCAATTACAACAAATTCGACATTCACATCCATGTGCCCGCCGGCGCGACCCCCAAGGACGGACCCAGCGCGGGCGTTCCACTCGTCGCGGCCCTGGCGTCATTGCTGACGAAACGACTGGTGCATTCTCGGCTGGCGATGACCGGTGAAATCAGCCTGCGCGGCCGTGTGTTGCGCGTGGGCGGTATCAAGGAAAAGGTGCTGGCTGCCGTGCGATTTGGCATGAGGGAAATCATTCTGCCGGATCAAAACCGGGCGGACTGGCTGGACGTACCGACCGAGGCACGTTCGAAGCTGAAAGTTCATTTCGTCCAGCATATCTCGGACGTTCTGCGGCTGGCATTGGAACCGAGGTAGATTCTTCGTTCTTGCCCGACCCTTCCTCTTGTCTTATCCAACTGGATTGAGCCAGGTTGAGACAATGAAGTTTTTTGCCATCAGTACCTTTGCGTTGATTTTGCTGACTGCCGCTGGTGCGCTCGCAAAAATGACGAACGACTTTGTCGGAGCTGTCATTCAGGGCCGTCAACTCGCACAGCAAATCCTGGAACAGCGGCCCGCGAACAACTTCACAAACACCGGTGTCTTGAAAATTCGCGATGCGAACGGCAAAACTTTGGAGGTTCCGGTACAGTGCGCCGTCGTCGTCACAGCCACCAATTGGTGGAGTGATTACCAGGCGTTTCTTACGAATGGCACGGAAACCCTCCGTATCGTTCCTTCCTCGGTTCAGGCAAATCAGGAATTGATTGGTGGCCCGGATTCGAAAATATCACAGCCCGTGTACGTGGTTAACCTGACGAATGAGTACAGCGGACCTTGGATTTTCTACAGTCACAATTTTCCAACAACTGGAAGGTCAAACGATGTACGATTATCAAATTCGATAACAACTTCTTCGGAAACATCTTTTGCCGGGTCTGATTTCTCCATCGGTGATTTGGGTCTGGAATTCTTTCATTGGCCGCAGCAGAAAATCCTGAAACACGAAATGCGGCGTGGTCGGCCATGTCAGGTCCTCGAAAGCAGAAACCCGGACCCATCCCCCGACGGCTATTCGCGGGTCGTCTCGTGGATCGATAACGAAACGCTCGGCATCGTCCAGGCCGAGGCTTACGACGCGAAAGGCAAATTGCTTAAGGAGTTTTATCCCAAGAGCTTCAAAAAGGTGAATGGTCAATGGGAACTGCAGGAAATGGAAATCCGGAATGACCAGACCGGCTCGCGCACCCGGCTGGAATTTGATTTGAAACGGCTGGATTGATTGGGAATAAGCCTTCAATAACTCTTCAATAAGTCCTCCGGCCGGGCGCTTGACTTTGACAGCCCAGCGACTCAGGCTCACTTTCACGTTATGCGCGCCACGTTCCGCCTCATATTTTTAACCATTTGCGCCGGTTGCATCTTCAGCGCCGGGCCCGGCTACATGGTTTTTGCCACAGAAACCAATTCGACCACCGCGCCCGTACAACCGACGTTGAATAAAACCGCGCAAGACACCTTGAACGCCTTTCTTCAAATTCAAGACCAGCTGCACAGCACCCAATTGCTCATCGAAAGCAACCGGGTGGCCGCCGCCGCCGAAGCCCAGCGTAATGCGGCGGAAATGGCCGCGCGCATCCAAGTGCTCGAACAGACCGTGGCCACACAACGCGCCAGTGAAATCGAGGTGACGCAAAAGGCGCAGCGGCTGACCTTGATTCTGGCCAGTGTATTTGGGGTGGTGGGCCTGGCCGCCGTACTGTTCATGGCCTATTTCCAGTGGCGCGCCGTCACCCGGCTGGTCGAACTGTCCAAAGTGCATCCCTCCGCCCTGGCGCTGGAAGAGCGGAGCTCAACGGCCATGTTGTCGGCGGGCGAAGCGGTCGCACCGGGGCGGGCGGCCGTGGAATTTTCAAACGCGCGCTTGTTCAACGTGGTCGAGCGGCTGGAACAACGGCTGCTGGAACTGGAACATACCGCGCGCGCGCCGACGGCTGAATCCGTTCCCTCCGCCGTCGCTTCCCACAACGGCGAGGCGGCGCCATCCGATCAGGACCGGCAGATCGCCGGCTTGCTGACGGAGGGCCAGTCGTTCCTCAACAACGACGAACCGGAAAAAGCCCTGGAGCGTTTTGACGAGGCCCTGTCACTCGACCCCAGGAACGCCGAGACATTAATCAAGCGGGCGGGGGCGCTGGAAAAACTGAACCGGTTCGAGGAAGCCATCAGTTGTTACGACGACGCCATTGCCGCGGACGGTTCCATGACGATTGCGTACCTGCACAAGGGCGGGCTGTTCAACCGCATGTCGCGCTACGAAGAAGCCCTGCAATGTTACGAGCACGCGCTGCACACGCATGACCAAAGGACCGCCGGGGTGAAAACCGCCGCCTAATTCGGCGTGAAGGCAATGCGGTTGTGGACGCGTTCGACTTCCAACTGGTGACGAATCATCTCAATCTTCAGTTTGAGCAATTCGCGGTTTTCCTCGTTTAACGCGCTGAGTTCCTTCTCCAATTCCTGAATCCGGGCTTCGTAGGAATGCAATCGCTCTTGCAGCGGCGCCTGCACGGAATCGAACCGGCGGATCATGGCAGCGATTTCCACGGCGGCCTCCTCCTGCGCCTTGAGCAATTCGCGGCGTTGCGTGGCCAGTTCCTGGATCACGGTTTCCTTGAGCACCTGCGCCAGATGCGGCGCCAAACTGGCCCGGGCGGCCGCCTGGGCCTGATCCGCGCGGCGTTCGGCATCAAAAGCGCGCTTCCGCCACACCTCAACCTCGGTATTGGCAGGCGTGACCGCGGCGGGCGGCGGTTGCACCAGTGACCGCGGACGGAGCATCAAGGGGGAAGGCTGTTCCTTGAGGGCGATGGCGATGATTTCATTGGCGACCGCCGTGCCGTCCACGCCGCAAACCGGGCACTTGACCGGCGCCGGCATGCACCCGTTCAGTGGATACACATCGAACGCGTATTTCTGGCCGCAACTGCAAACAATTTTTACGGGTACTATGGCGTGCATCATTCAGGCGCCTGCCGGTTTATCGCCACTGCGTCGGAGGAAGTCAAGCGCAGACCCAAATCGGCGCCCGCACAACCTTTACCACAGAAATGATTTTTGTTCGCCAAGCCGTTGATTGTCCGCCCAGAGCGTCACGCGCCAGGCGACCAGCTCGCCAAAGTTCTTATAGTCCCCACCCCCCAGCGTCAGCGAATCCCAGTGCCGGAAGAAATGCGGTGTAACGATCTGTTCGAGCGTGGACTGGCGGGGCATCCCATCCGGGCCAACACCGCGCAGTTCAACCAGCAATTTCAGCTTTGCGCCGCCGGTCTCCGACGTTTTCCACAGAACATCAAACCGGATGGCTGAACGCTGATTTGTATGCCGGCGTAAATAAGCCTGATACGCATCGCGGTCATAAAGACTTGGCGACAGGGCCACCTGGCCTTTGAGGTCGAGAAAAAATGGCAGGACCTTGACGACGCGGCCCGTGGCGGCATCCCCGGCCATGACCGTTGAAAGCGAACCCAGCAAAAGCAAAGTGGTCAGGAGCCGGCGCATAAGGAAACGATAACGGGCAACAGCGCGAACTCAACAGCAATTTCCGTTATTCCCAGTAAAAACTGAGAATTTGGATATCGGTTGGCGAATTGCGATAAAGAATTGCGACGTAGTCGCGATGATAATCGCCAATGCGGGCGGTCACGTGAACTTCGAAAGTGGAGCTGCGCACGGTACAAAGGTTGGCCGCGGCGGCCGGGGCGCCCGCGGCAGCAATCCCGCTGGGGTTGGTAAAGGGCGTGTCGTCAGACGTGCCATCCTCACCGTCCGGCCCGGCGCGCTGTTTGATGATATTTTGGGCGGTGGTTTCGTCCACCCCCGGAAGCATCTGCAACACGTTCTCGTCAGCCGTGTTGACGTTGATGCGTCCGATGGAAAGGGCGGTGAAAATATTCGTCAATCCGAACGGATAATCCGGAACCTGAAAAGGTGAATTCACAAAGCCGAGTTTCTGCTGAAACCGGGCCGGCGCCTGATTGGTGGGACTGCCGCCCCAATAAATTTCCGGGTGATCCCGGATGCCCCGGATCAACAACAACTCCGAAAGATCATCCATCGGCGCATTCTTGGCATAGTACGGCGGGTCCAGCGTTTGATAATAATCACTTTCCGCCCCGCCGGGACGGGGACTGGCGGCCGAGCCAATCCAATCCAAAATGGAATCGGAGATGACCGAAATACCATCCGCACCCACGCCCATCAGGGTGAGCGCCTGCTGCAACTCTCCGGGATTGGCGTTGACCGTGTTGATGTTCACCTTCCGTTCGAGATCAATGATTTTGACCGAAACGGTCCCTTCGCCGACCTGGTAATTGTCCAGCGAAAGCCCGGCCAACGGGCTGTTGGACTCGGCGAGGCCACCGGGCCCGCCGGCCCAGACCTGGTTGAGCGCGTCATAGGGTTCATTGGGAATGGTCATTTGTTCGGACAGGACCCAGCGCGCCAATTCGACACCCGACCGGCCCAGCCAGAGTAATTCCTGATCGTGGTCGGCGTTCTGCGCCAATTTGGTCTCCACCTTCATGGACGTCGCCAAGACGGCCGCCATGACGGACAGTATAAAGATGGCGATCATCACGATGACGAGCGCGATTCCGCGGGTTCCGGGCTGAACAGGAATTTTCATCAGCGGGGTAAAATGTTTTGAACAACGCCGGCGCCGGGCTGCACCACGGCGGGAACCATGACCGAGGGAATGGAAACAACTCTCGTGACGGACAGAGTCGGGCTCGTGTCCCCAAAATTGTTCAAGGTATTTCCGCCCAGCACGAGGGTAAAACGCACCATCGTGGGGATTTGATTCGTGTTGTCCCACTTGTCCGACCAGTCTTTCTGGGTCAGATCCCAGCATACCGTGGCAAAGCTTTTCACGTTGCGGGCCAGTACCAGCGGGTGTTCCTGCTCGTCCTTGTCCATGTCCATGAGAATCGGATTCTGCCGCAGCACCAGGTCCTTTTCCATGTCCGGTCCGGGCTCGACCGTGAAGGTCACCCGCCGCAGATTGAATTCGCCGAACCGCCCGTTGCGCGGGAAATCGTCCGGCAGCCGTGCGGTAAAGCTGAGCAACGGCTCGTCGCCGTTTTGAACCACAAAGGTATAGTACTGCTGGGACGCCTGATGGGATTGAACGCACATCAACGCGCTTTCAATCGTCCGCACCGCCACGCGCCGGCGCTGGGCCTGCGCGGCAGCCTCCTGGCCCACCCGGGTGGCACGCAGGATGAGCGTCCAGGACGAGTAAACGGCCACCATCACCAGGCTGAAAATGGCCAGGGCGAGCATGATTTCGAGCAACGTAAAGGCACAAACAGGACGAGAGACGGGGAACGAGGGACGGGAGCAGGCAACCTTTCGCCGCCCGAGTACCTGCTCTCGACTTTCGACTCCCGACTCTCGATAAAAGAATCTCATCTGGCTACCGTGGCTCCGTCGAGGCTGCCCGCCGGCGAATTGGGGCGGAACAACAGAATGCTCATTTTGGAAAGGACCGGCTTGTTGCCGTAGTCACTTTGTATGATGAAATCCGCCTGGAAAAGCTTGTTGGTCTGGACTTCATGAATATCACAAGTCCAGGTATAGCCCTGATACGCATTGCCCAACAACTCATCCAGGCCACCCGAAGTTAATTTCTCAACGATTTGGTTTGTCTGCGCAAGGTCGGCCGCCAGTACTCCCCCATCCACCATCGGCCGCTGCAACCGGCGGGCATTGGCCAGGGAATTGGAGACCAGTGCCAGAATCACAAAGGTGGCCGTGCAAAATGCGACCATGGCAAACATCACCTCCAAAAGCGTAAAGGCGCCGCGGCCGGTCCGCCGCCGGTCCGATGGGGTTTTCATTGTATGGCCTCCACGGATACCAGACCGGTCGTCACCTCCAGCGTCATTTTCCGGTATTGATCGATGGAATGGATGATGAGGGTCATCTCATCGCTGGTGCCGTCCGGAAAAAAACGCACCCGCGCCTCGCTCGCATCCTTGTATTCCGACAAATTGACATCAAGCATGTCAATTATGATGCTGTCGTCGAACTTCGTGGAGTTCAATGCGGACGCGGTGGCGGGGGCGCCCGCGTTTTCCCGGCTCGAAGCTTCCGGCGACGTGAATCCGTCCGTTGATTTGGGGGCAGCCACGCCGGACAACATGATTTCGCCGGACCGGGGGCGGAAAACCACGCAGGTGGTCACGCCGTGTAAAATCGCCTGGGCCCGGGCGTTGTAGCAAATGGTCATCACGTCATTGACCGCCTTGCGCAATGGTCCCTGGTGCATGGTCCGCAGAATCGCCGGCACACCGATGGCCATCATCAGGCCAAGAATGGCGACGACCATCATGACCTCGAGCAGGGTAAAGGCCCGTTCCTTCCGGAGGTGCATCGCCTGCTCCTGGTTGCCCGCTCGCGACTCTTGACCGGCTTGCATCAAAGCCCTCCCGCGGAGGTGCCGATGCTGGAAATCATCGAGAACATCGCACCCAACACGGCCACCAGCAAAAACCCCACCACCACGGCCATGCCGATGATCAGGGTGGGCTCAATCAGGTTGGTCAGCACCCGTAAGGCAATGTTCAATTCGCTTTCGTAAGTTTCGGCCACATTGTTCAGCGCGCCGGCCACGTCGCCGGTGTCTTCGCCGATTTTTACCAGGTCCACCATCAACTGGGGAAACACCTTGCTCTGCGCCAGCGGTTGGGCGAGTGTCTTGCCGTCCGTCACCGCGTCGCGGGTTTTGGCCGCAGCTTCCTTGATCACGCAGTTGGGGATGACCTGCTCGGTGATTTTCAGGGCCGTGAGCACCGGCACGCCGTTCTGCAGCAACGTGCAAAGGGTCCGCGCAAACTGGCCGTAGAGATTCAGGCAAATCACCCGGCCAAAGAGCGGCAACTTCATCTTCCACTCGTCGACCCGGCGCCGCCCGGCCTCGGTCGCCTGAAACCGTTTGAACAAAATGACGGCCAGAATGAGAACCATGAGCATCAGCCACCAGTAGTTTTTGAAGGTGTTGCTGATGCCGATCAACAACTGCGTCATGGGCGGCAGGCGGGTGAAGCCCACGCTGCCAAAGATGGACATGAAGCGGGGCAGGATGAAGGTCATGAAAAATATGACGATGCCCAGGCCCACGGTGCAGACCACGGCGGGATAAATCAGCGCCGAGGTGAATTTCGCCTGCACCTGGGCAAATTTTTCGAAATGGTCAGCCATGCGCCGAAGCACGTCCACCAGCGCGCCGCTCTGCTCGCCGGCGCGGACCATGTTGACATACAAATCGGAAAAAATCCGCGGCTGTTTGGCCATGGCGTCGGACAGGCTCCGGCCTTCGGTCACTTCCTGCCGGAGCTGGCGGCTCACATCCGAAGGAATGCCTTTGGCCTCCAGATACGTCATGCTCTGCAACGCCGTCGCCAGCGGCATTCCCGCTTGAAGCAAATTCGCCAGTTGCTGGGTAAACGTGGCCAGTTCCTGCAATTTCGGTTTGCGCTTCTGTTGCAGTTGCGCGCGCACCGCCGGCGGCAGGAACGCCAGCAAATCCACTTTTTGTCCGGGACGCTTCTCGCTCGCCACCGGCCCTCCCTTCGAGGCGTCCACCGCCACCGGAAACAGCCCCAGTCGTTCGACCTGGGCCAATGCCGCCGCGCGATCGGCGACGTCCAGAACGCCTTCGACCAGTTCCCCGCTGCGGCGGCGCGCGCGATATGAAAATTGCGGCATAGCTTCCCTTTACTAAACCCGTTATCGGCCAAAAGTTTCAGCCGCCCGCGGGTGGAGCGGGGGGGTTGCACCGCCACGACGGTATCCTGCCGGATCCAGCATTACCTCCGTGTAACCGATATCCTGCAACGCCCCGGTCACCTTGGCGGAAATGCCGTCTGCCAGAAACCGTGGGATCTCTCCCGGCCCGAGTTCGATGCGGGCCAGATACCTCAAGTTCAAAGTTCGAGGTTCATAGTTCAAGGTTTCAGGCGTGCGGGAACTGCTGCCGGTTGAACTTTGACCTTTGAATTTTGAACTTAGCTCATGGTGTCGGACCCGCACGTCGTGAAAGCCCAGATCCCGCAAAATATTTTCCGCCGCCTCGATCATTCGCAGTTTTTCCGGTGTCACCGGCTCGCCATGCGGCACGCGCGAACTCAAACACGCCATCTGCGGCTTGTCGGCGGTCGGCAACCCCAGTTGCGCCGATAACTGCCGGATTTCCGGCTTCGTCAGACCGACTTCCTTGAGCGGTGCGCGCACCTGAAACTCCGCTGCCGCCTGCGCGCCCGGCCGGAAATCGCCCGCGTCGCTGGTGTTTTCGCCGTAGGCAATCACCGCGAACTTCTCTGCGCACGCAATCGGCGTCAATTCCCCGAACAATTCGTGCTTGCAGAAGTAACAGCGATTGCCTGGATTGGCCGTGTACCGGGCATCTTCAAACTCCCGGGTTTGGACAACACGCACCGGAAAGCCGGCTTGTTTCGCCACCGCCAGCGCCCCGGCCAGTTCGCGTCGCGGCAAACTCGGCGAATCAGCGATGACAGCCAGCGATCGATCACGGAGCACCTCATGGGCCACGCGCGCCAGGAACACGGAGTCCACCCCGCCCGAATACGCCACCAGACAGGAGCCGTACTCACGGAATCGGGCACGCAACGCTTCAAGCTTGTCCGCGACCATGGCTTAACAGTGGCATTTCTCCCGGCGCTTGTCGAGCCGGCCGCCCGCGAATCAGGCTTGACGCGCGCGGCGGTTGTGGTTGTCTTTGGACAAGATGAAAACGAAATTTTTTGCGGCGCTCGCGGCCCTCGCTTTGGCGGCCGCCGGGTGTATCACCACCGTGAGCGATACCAACGTTGCCGGCAATCCCGTCGGGAGGGATGCCGTGTCCGGCGGCTACCAACGCTCGTTGGACGAGGTTTATGCCGCGGCGGTCAAAGTCATCAACACCGACGGCACGCTGGTCACCGAATACATCCCGCACGATACCACGAATACGGTACGGGCGTTCAAAGGGCGGGTGAACGACAACACAGTCTGGATGCGGGTCCAGGCGGTAACGGTGGAACCACCGCTCAGCGAGATCACCGTCGAGGCCCGCACCAAATGGGGCAATCAGGACCTCGATATGGCGCACCAATTGGAAAAGGAAGTCGCGCTACAACTGGCCAAGTGAGCCGCGTTTTAATCCGATATTCTGCTCGTAAACACCGAGCTTCACGCCCGGCGTCGCTTTTCGTCCTTTAAGTTCGAGTTTCAACCGCGCCAGCCGGGCCCGCGCCAGTTCCCCGGCGGCATAATCCGGAAAGCGTTCGATGATCCTCTCCAGGGTTGCCCGTACCGTCTCGTAATCCGCGCCGTGTTGAACCTGCAAATCCGCCAGCAGATTCAACCAGTGCGCGACCCGCTTGGCGGGCTGATTGGACATCTCGATCAACTGGTTCAATTCGCCGGTCGCCAAATCCAGGCGCTGGTAATGCTCGGCGTAAATGACGGCCAGCTTCTCACGCGCCTCGGTGTCCAGCGGATGCTCCTCCAGATGTTTCAAGTAGGCGGCCGCCAGTTTGGTCGGGTCCGCCTCGGCCGGGCGCAGATGTTCCATTGATGCCAACAGACCCACGCTTTTGACGCCTACCGGCACAGGCATCGGTTGTCGGTCCATTGAGGCCAGTGCCACTTTTTCGGTTCCCCCCAGATGGGCGATGCGCTGGGCGGCCTGCAGCGACAATTCCGTGTCCGGAAACCGCGCGTTGATTTTCTCCAGGGCGGCGCGCGCGGCGTCAAAATCCTGCGCCAGCTTGATATGCCAGTCGGCGAGATGATTCATGGCGGCGGCAAACTGCCTGGGCGGTGGATTGGGCTGGTCGCAGAAATGGTTCAGCGTTATTTCCGCGGAGGACAAATCCTGCAAATCTTCGGCCTGGATGGACGCCAGCAGCATCACGCCTTCGAAATCGTTCGGGAATTTTGCGAGCTGCTCGCGAACGGCCACCACCGCCTCCAGAAATTCGCGCCGCCGGCGCCGGGCCTGGGCAATGGAATAATACGGCCTTGGCTCGGGCGGTTCAATGCCGCCGTCATACAAACCTGTCAGCGGCCGGGAAATGAGTTCGCTGATGTGCGGCGTCCATACGATCGACAGGACGACGCCCATGGCCACGACGAGAATTGGTCCAAAGATGTTAATCCGCGGGAAAGCCCAAAAAACAGCCAGTACCAGGAGAATGGTAAACGCCCATTTGAAAATGATTTTGGCCGGGTCCTCCGCGCGCTTGAGCGCCCGCATGGTAAGCCAAATGAGGCAGGCCAAACCGGCAATCGATAAAGCCACCTCCACTGAAATTGTAACGGCATGGCTCATGAACAAAACTCAAATCAGGTTGCTCCGCCGTTTCGCCGGATATGATCCGGATGCCGCGCGCGGCTGACGGCTGTGTCATAGGAAATCAAACACTTGCAGTAGAGATCGTAAAGGCAATTGTCCATCAGGATCATGCCCTCCTTGCGTCCGGTCTGGATGGTGTTTTCCAGCAGATGCAGCTGGTTCTCGCGGATCATGTTGCGGACCGCGCCCGTGGCCACCAACAGTTCGTAGGCCAGCACACGGCGGGTCCGGTCCGCCGCCGGCAGCAGGTCCTGGGAAATAATCCCCTGCAACGCATTGGCCAGCTGGAGAATAATTTGCCGCTGCGCGTTGCCTTCAAAAACCCCGATGATACGTTCCAGGGAGTGCGAAACGTTCGGCGAGTGCATCGTGCCCAGGACCAAGTGGCCGGTTTCCGCCGCCGTCAAGGCCGTGGCGATGGCCTCGTGGTCGCGCATCTCACCAATGACAATCACGTCCGGGTCCTGCCGCAGCACATGAAACAGGGCGCGGTTGAAGGAATGCACATCGGTCAGCACTTCCTGTTGCACGACGATGGCGCGCTTGTTCTCATGGACAAATTCAATCGGGTCTTCAATCGTCACAATTTTGCACCGGCGTTCCCCGTTGATGAGATCCACCAGATAATTGAGGGTCGTCGTTTTGCCCGCTCCCGTTGGTCCGGTGACCAAAACCAGGCCGTTGGGTTTGCGCGCCAGATCGTCCAACTTTTCGGGCAGACCCAACTCCTCGCGGCTGGCAACTTTGTCGCCGCAAAAGCGGAGGCTCATCTCCGGGTGTCCGTTGCGCCGGTAAAAGGTGGCCCGCACCCGCCCCGCCACGCTGTGCAGGATGGAGATGCACAGCTCCCATTCCTGTTCGAATTTTTTCTTCTGCTGTTCGTTAAGGAGGCTGTCGGCCATGGCGTTGATGTCCTGCTCCGTCAACGCGTCCTCGTCGGCGATGATGATTTCACCGTTCACACGAAAGGCCGGCGGCACGCCGGTCACCAGGTGCAGGTCCGAGGC
>Ga0306921_10004265_pt1 | contig 14651 bp, 12 predicted proteins | sample sta12Cox44000080_FD_203760 | JGI IMG/M metagenome (GOLD analysis project Ga0306921, IMG submission 203760) | Lab enrichment of tropical soil microbial communities from Luquillo Experimental Forest, Puerto Rico - statoxic.12C.oxic.44.000.080 (v2)... | ecosystem: Environmental > Terrestrial >...
CTCCTGGCGTACACCCTAGTCGTCCGTTGCCGCGACATAATCTCCATTTGCCTTGTACCTCTGATTTCTAACCAGCAACCCCATGGAAGGAAACCATGCCAACAGATGTAGTCATGCCCCAGATGGGGGAATCGATTTTCGAAGGGACCATAACCAAGTGGCTCAAGCAACCCGGCGACAAGGTGCAGCGTGATGAGCCGCTGTTCGAAATCTCTACCGACAAGGTTGACGCCGAAATCCCGGCTCCTGCGTCGGGCACCTTGCAGGAAATTAAGGTGGAGGCCGGCAACACCGTCCAGGTAAATACGGTCGTCGGCGTCATTGCCGGAGACGGGGACGGCGCGGCTGCGCCGGTAGCCGCCAGAGCCCAGTCTGCTGCCGTGGCCGCACCCAGCCAGGCTGCCCAGCCCCCTTCCCGCGAGGAGCCCGCGGCGAAGAAGGAGCCGGCTGCGGCGCCCGCTCCCCCGGCCGAGACCGAGAGCGAAGTGGGTGAGCAAGGCCGCGTCCGCTCGAGTCCCCTGGTGCGGAAGATCGCCAAGGACAACAACATCGATTTGGCCAAGGTCCCCGGCACCGGTCTCGGTGGACGCATCACGAAGGAAGACATAGAAGCCTTCATCGCCAAGCACGCCGGAGCTGCGGCCGCAGTTGTGCCGGCGGCCGCACCATCTGCACCGACCCCGGCTTATGAAGCTCCCATTGTTCCCGCGGTTACAACTCCGCTGCAGCCGGTAGGCGGGGTAACGCCCGGCGAACTCGTTCCCATGACCGCCATGCGCAAGAAGATTGCTGAGCACATGATCATGTCCAAGCGCACCAGCGCGCACGTGCATGGGGTCTTCGAAGTCGATGTCACCCGCATCGTGAAGCTCCGGGAGAGGATGAAGGGCAAGTTCGAGCAAGCCACCGGTGTCAAGCTAACGTTCACGCCCTTCTTCGCCCGTGCTGCGGTGCACGCCCTGCGCAAGTGGCCCATCGTCAATGCCTCGGTGGAAGGCGAGAACATCCGCTACCACTCTTCCATCAACCTCGGCATTGCCGTGGCGCTCGACTGGGGGCTGATTGTTCCAGTAGTTAAGAATGCGGAGGAGCGGAGCTTCGTCGGCTTGCAGCGCGCGATCACCGACCTGGGGGAGCGCGCGCGGGGCAAGAAGTTGAAGCCCGATGAGGTACAGGGTGGAACGTTCACCATCACCAACCCTGGGATCTTCGGAGCGAAGTTTGGCATGCCGATCATCAACCAGCCCCAGGTGGCGATTATGGGCGTGGGCGGAATCGTCAAGAAGCCGGTGGTGGTTACCGACAAGGACGGCGCCGACTCCATCGCGATTCGCTCGATGATGCACCTCAGCATTGGCTACGACCATCGCATCATCGATGGCGCCGTCGCCGACCAATTCATGGCAGAGGTGAAGAAATTCCTCGAGAACTGGAACGAAGAGCTGCTTTAACGCTAGCCGGGAGGTAACCCTCAGCGGCAGGGCACCTGCCGCTGTAGTTTTCGGCCCGGTGCACTTCGGGATAGCCGGATAGCGCGATTTACCGACCGGCGTCGTACAATCCGCAGATATGGAATTCGTGGGCCAGGGGTCGAACAAGTGGCTGCGCCAGCAAGGCAGTACGGGGTGGACACCCGTACCGGCCATGCCAGCGGGATGGTTCCGTTCCACTTTCAGCGAGGCTCCAGATCCGGGCCGGGTAACGCAGAATGCCGGACCGGTGCTGGTAATGCCGCCGGCCAAACCTCCAAACCGGCCCCGCCGCTGGTTACAACGCTTGTGGTTGGTGGTATTCGTGCTGTTCTGTCTCGAAGTCGGCATTATCCTGACGGTGCTGCCCTGGACGCGACTGTGGAGCGACAATTCGCTGCTGGTTCCCTTCCCTGCGGTCAAGGAGTTTCTAAGCCAGAACTTTGTCCGCGGCTTGGTCACGGGCCTGGGACTGGTTAACATCTGGATGGGCGTAGTCGAGGCGATTACCTATCGCGAGAGCCCCCGGCAGTAGTGCTCGCATACCCTTGTAAGGCTCCAACTGATATATCTATCTTCATGGAGATCGACAATAAGGACGTCCCGGCGCCTCATCCCAACCAGCGTGCGCCTCTAGCCTACGAAAACCACAAATTTCTCAACGGCCCTGATGGACGCGGCCTGCGTATTCTGGCGGAGTACCTCGAACCGTTGTCGAAGTTCCGGCGGGAGCGCATCCAAGACACCATCGTGTTCTTTGGCTCGGCCCGCTTTTACAGCCGCGAAACCGCGGAGGCGGCTCTGAAGGCGCTGCGAGCCTCGGACCCGGGAGCTCCCCGCCTGCGGCAGCGCATCACACGTGCCGAGGCCGACCTCGACATGTCGCGTTATTACGAGGGGGCGCGGCAGTTGGCCTTTCTCATCACCAAGTGGGCCCAGACGATCAGCCAGCCCCGGCATCGCTTCGTGGTTTGCACCGGCGGAGGCCCGGGGATCATGGAAGCGGCCAATCGCGGCGCCCACGAAGCGGGCGGAAAGACCATTGGGCTTAACATCCATTTGCCCTTCGAGCAGGTACCCAACGCCTACATCACTCCCAATCTCAACTTCGAGTTCCATTACTTCTTTATGCGCAAGCTATGGTTCGCCTACCTGGCGAAGGCGATGGTGGTATTTCCCGGCGGATTCGGGACCTTCGACGAGATGTTCGAGTTATTGACGCTGTCGCAAACTGAAAAGCTGGCAAAGCACATCGGCATCGTGGTTTACGGGCGAGAATACTGGGACCGCGTGGTCAACTTCCAGGCCCTGGTCGACACCGGGACCATTGCCTTGGAGGACCTGAATCTCATGCACTGGGCGAACAGCCCGGAAGAGGCCTTCGATTTCCTGCGGGCCGACCTTTCACACCATCATCTGGAGCAAGCCAATTCCCACGACACGGAACCTGAGATCGCCAAGACCCGTCTGCATCGCCAAGACCCGTCTCTAAAGACCATTCCTTAACGGCCATCTGAGAACGTCGCCCTGCTTCACCGCCGCTCGCGGCGGCCCCGAGGCGACCCCGATCGCCCCTTTTTGTAGCTCGCACGAAATCTTTATCCATCGTAAACTGATGGCCGCATGCAACTGGGACTCGAAGTAGTTGGCAGAAGCGACGTCGGTCGCGTACGTCAGTCCAACGAGGATTGCTACGGCTTTGATCTCCGCCAAGGAGTCTTCGTGGTGTGCGACGGTATGGGAGGTCACGCCGCCGGCGAGGTCGCCAGCAGAATCGCGGTCGATACCGTGCTCTCTTATTTCCGCGACCAGGAACCGATGGCGGCGAATGCCGACCTGGCGGACGCTCCCCTCGGCGCCCAGTTGCTCTCCGACGCGGTGAACAAGGCGAATGAAAGCATCCTGCAATATGCCGAAGGGCACGCAGGTGCCTCCGGCATGGGCACCACTCTGGTAGCGGCCCGCTTTGCCGAGGGTCGATTCACCATTGCGCACATCGGCGACAGCCGCATTTACCTGCTGCGACAAGACAGCCTGCTGCAATTGACGGAGGACCACTCTTTGGTGATGGAGCAGGTCCGCCGAGGCATCATGACGGTGGACGAGGCCAAGCGCTCCACCGCGCAGCACATCATCACTCGCGCCCTCGGCACGGACGACAACAGTCCACCTGACCTTGCCGAGTTCCCTGCCGAGACGGGCGACATTCTGATGCTGACTACCGACGGCGTGCTGCGTCACCTGGAAGACGGACAAATTCACGACGTCCTTAGCCGCGCGCCATCACTGCAGACCGCCTGCGACGAGCTGATTGACCAAGCTTTGGCCGCAGGCGGCGAGGACAACGCCACCTGCCTCCTCATTAGGGTGAAGAATGAGGACCCCGGCAGCAGGCACGCTATCAGCAACTGAGCATCCACAAAATCCCTGCTACACTCGACTGTTTTGATCGGCCAGCTGCGGGCGGGCCAGAGGCAATCATGGAGATCATCAATGTGGGGGTGATTGGCGCCGGAACCATGGGCAACGGTATTGCCCATGTCCTTGCGAAGTACGGCCATACTGTGCTGCTGGTCGATATCGAGCAACGCTTCCTCGACCGCGGCCTGGAGACGATCCGCAAGAATCTTGAGCGCGAAGTTGGGAAAGAGAAGATCACGGCAGAAGTCCGCGATGCTGCCATCGCCCGAATCGCTGCGACGACGGACCGCGGGCGCTTGGCAGGGTGCGATTTCATTGTCGAGGCAGCCAGCGAGCGTTTGGAAACCAAGTCCGAGCTGTTCCGCGATCTCGACCGGCTGTGCCGCCCGGAGGTGATCCTGGCCTCCAACACCTCCTCCATCTCCATCACCAAGCTGGCTGCGGTAACCAATCGACCAGACAAGGTCATCGGCATGCACTTCTTCAATCCCGTGCCGGTGATGAAATTGGTGGAGATAATTCGCGGCTTGGTTACCTCTGATGAAACCTATGCAACGGTGAAAAGGCTGGCAGAAAAGCTGCAGAAGACGCCCGTCGAAGTCAAGGATTCACCGGGTTTTGTCTCAAACCGCGTTCTGATGCCGCTGCTGAACGAGGCGATGTACACTGTGATGGAAGGCGTCGCCACTCCCCAGGCGGTGGATGACGTTTTCAGGCTGGGCATGGCGCATCCCATGGGGCCGCTGGCGCTGTCCGACCTCATCGGCCTCGACGTCTGCCTCGACATCATGCGAGTGATGCACTCCGGCCTGGGCGATCCCAAGTACCGCCCCTGCCCCCTGTTGATCAAGATGGTCGATGCCGGCTGGCTAGGCCGCAAATCGGGGCGGGGATTTTACCAGTATTAGGGTCGGGTACGGGTTACTCGGCTCCGGTTCAAGCCTTTGGGGTGGCTCATTCTGTTGGACAGGTCGGGCGGGTTTGGGTCCGCCGCGGTACATCCACAACCCACGTCACCATGAAGTCCGGTACCAATCCACTCTATTACGTGTTCGCGCTGGCCTGCGGTCTGTTCTCCGGCTGGGTCAACCAGGTAGTGGACGATGCGCTGCTCACGGCGCTGTGTATGCTTGCATTTGCCATGCTGCTCGCGGTTTGCAAGCCCCTGCACCCGTGGCGTTGGGTGTTGCTGGTATGGATTGGCGTGCCGATCGTGCTGGCCTACTACCAATTTATCGTGAAATGGCCCCACAATCGGGGACAGGTGTACGGCGCATTTCTGCAGGTACTGGCCGCCAGCGCCGGCGGTTTCGGCGGGCACTTCATGCGCAATATGATCGACCATGTATTCCGCAGCCGGGATGACTAGCAGCTCTCCCGGTCATACTCAAGGCACTCCTCGCGGGTGGCCGTCTTCGACCGGTTGTTGCGGTTGATGATGCGGCGATAAATTATGCCATCACTCGCCGCAGCGAGGCGTTTCGGACCATCCACCACAATCCCGCCCTATATTCGTGAACCGCACAGTGCTGCAAGCGACTGGCTGCACCTTGTACAGCGTGCTATCCGGAGTGGACGTGAAGATTGGGCGTGCCTACGTTGACCGCAGAGCATTTTGGGAGAGACGATCCACCTCCGCCAGAACCAGCGCCTGATCGCGGCCCGGGGAATTGCGACGCGATCTCACCAAACGAGCGCAGCTTCAACGATCCTCTGCACACTACCGCAGCGTGGATAAAACCCATCTTCGAGCAATTCTGGACCGGGCAGACCAAGCCCTCCGTGCTGCTTAACCCGGCTGCCGGGCAGCCGGTACGGTGGCCAAGGCAGGAACCCGACTCGCTACGAACAGGGCGCTGCCCCTCCAAAACATCGACCGGCACCGTCGCCCCAGCCCCTGATGGGTGACAGCTTCCGGCTAATCGTGCACGCCGTCCATGAACGCCCGCAGCTTGCGCGAGCGCGATGGATGACGCAGCTTGCGCAGCGCCTTGGCCTCGATCTGGCGGATGCGCTCGCGAGTGACGGCGAACGACTGCCCCACTTCTTCCAGCGTGTGCTCGGAGCCGTCTTCCAGACCGAAGCGCATCTTGATCACCTTCTCCTCGCGCGCCGTCAGCGAACGAAGCACCGTCGCCGTCTGCTCCTTGAGGTTGACATTGATCACCGCGTCGGCCGGGGAGACCACGCCGCGATCCTCGATGAAGTCCCCGAGATGCGAATCTTCTTCTTCGCCGATCGGTGTCTCCAGGGAAATCGGTTCCTGCGCAATCTTAAGTACCTTGCGCACCTTGGCCACCGGGATATCCATGCGCTTGGCGATCTCTTCCGAAGTGGGCTCGCGGCCAAGCTCCTGCACCAGCTGCCGGGAGGTGCGGATGAGCTTGTTGATGGTCTCGATCATGTGCACCGGAATACGGATGGTGCGCGCCTGGTCGGCAATGGCACGGGTAATGGCCTGTCGAATCCACCACGTGGCATAGGTCGAGAACTTGTAACCGCGGCGATATTCGAACTTGTCAACCGCTTTCATCAGGCCGATATTGCCTTCCTGAATGAGGTCGAGGAACTGCAGTCCGCGGTTGGTGTACTTCTTGGCGATGGAAACCACCAGGCGCAGGTTGGCCTCGATAAGTTCCCGCTTGGCGTACTCGGCATCGACATCGCCCTGCACGATTTCGCGCTGGGTGCGCTTCAGCTCGGAAAAATTCGCGCCGGCGTCATGTTCCATCCGCTCCAGGTCGGAGCGTATACCCCGCACCTGTTTGCGCAGTTCCTTGCGCTGCTCCTCGGAGCGCGTAGCTTCGGCACGCTTCTCGAAGTTGACCGCCTGCTTGTCGAGTCCGCGCATGCTGTCGACCGTCTTGTTGACCCGGTCGATGAGGCGCTTGCGCTCGGTGTTAGTGAAGCCAAGTTTACGAATGACCTTGGAAATCTCCACCTGTTCCCGGCCTAGAGCCCAACGCGTCTTGCGATGCATGCGGGCGTTCTTCCTGGGTACGATACCGGCGAGCTTCTCCACCAGCTGCTGCGACCGCTTGTAGTGCTTGTTCAGTTCGTCAATCCGCCCGGTGATGTCGTTCAGTCGGTTCACCAGCACTTCTTCGGTGATCTCGTCTTCGTCGAACAGCACCACTTCCTTGATGGAACGCACGCCGCGCTTGAGATCTTCACCCATGGCGATGATCTCGCGGATCACGATGGGCGAACGCGACAGTGCTTTGAGCACGCGAAGCTGGCCGCGCTCGATGCGCTTGGCGATCTCCACTTCGCCTTCGCGGGTGAGCAGCGGCACCGTCCCCATTTCGCGCAGGTACATGCGGACGGGATCGTTGGTCTTCTCCAGTGCACCGGGCGTGAGGTCGAGTTCGACGTCTTCGCCGGCCTCGATATCACCCTTGTCGAACTTGTCGAGAGCGCTGGGAGACTTCGGGCCTTCGAGCACGTCGATGCCCTGACCGCCGATCGTCGTGATCAGATCGTCGAGATCGTCGGGCGAATGAACATCGTGCGGAATAAGGTCGTTGACCTCATCGTAAGTGAGATAACCCTTTTCTTTTCCCACATCGATCAGTTTTTTAATGTCGTCAAATTTGTCGTCTAGAGCCAAAGCACAATTTCCTCGGCGCCTTTTGTGAGGCGCTCTTGTTCAGTGCACACCACGGGCGGGAACGGTACGAAGGTACGAATTATGCGGAAACCTTCCAAGTATAGCATATCCAACGGCCTAGTCACCTAGCGCCGCTGGCCACTATGCCGCCCACCGCCGGTACGCACCAACCACTAGATATAGATGAGGGCGAGGCTTGATTTGTTGCACCCGGCGGTAGGATCGAGGGGCCTGGGGCAGTCCTCACGGATGGCTTGTAAGTCTTTTGTTTAAAGAGCGTTACAGAACTAGATCCCGTTTTCGGCAGCTGAACCCATGGCCCGCCGCAGTTTGATTCGTTCCTGCAACAGCCGCGTCGATAGAGCCGCATCGTTGCGCCCCTCGGCGTCCTTCAACTGGTGCTGGAGGTCGTCCAGCCTGCGCACGATCACCCGTTTACGCAGTGAGCGAACAGCGTTCTCCAGCAGTTCAGGGGTGAGTGGTTCATGATCCTCCATCAGCACCCAGGCGACGAGACGGCGATGGTTTGCCTCGAGCGGCAGGCTCACGGGGTCGAGCAACTGCTCGTGGGCAGTGAGCAGGGCGTCAATCAGCGCCTGGGAAGCGAGGCCTTCGTGCAGGCGTTCCCGGGTAAGGAAATAGTGCACCTGGCGGGCAGGCTCGAAGTCCGGGTCATGGCCTTGGCGAGAGGTTTGCGGAGAATGCACCAAGTCGCGGCTGGCCAGCGCGCGTATCAGCACCCGCTCGGCGTCGGTGAGTTGCGTCGCAACCGGGGAGTTGACTTGTGCGGTTGAGCGCGTGGTTGCGGCATGGCGCAGCTCCTGCCGCAGCAGCTTGGATTCGATGCCGATGCGATGTGCGATCTCGCCGGCAATTTCGTCGCGCACGATACGGCTGGGCAGGCGCTGGATGTGCGGCAGCAGATAATTCAGCGCTTTCACTTTTCCTTCCGCCGTGCGCACCGGGTGCAGCACTCGTGCCCGTTCAATCAGATAGTCGAAGTATTTCTGCGAACGGCTGAGTGCATCAGTGTAGGCGTTTGCACCCTTGTTGCGAATGTAAAGGTCAGGATCGAAACCCGCCTCGAGGGTTAATATCTTGATTTCGAAATCCTCGCTCACCAGCAGGGCCAGCGAACGCTCCGCCGCCGCTGCGCCTGCCGTGTCGGGGTCAAAGTTCACCACGATTTTCTTGCTGAAACGGCCCAGCACGCGCGCCTGCGGCTCGGTGAAGGCCGTGCCCGAGGTGGCAATGACGTTGCGCAAACCCGCCGCATACACGCTGATACAGTCCATCTGCCCCTCCACCAGGATGGCATAATCGAGCCTGCGAATCGCCTCCTTTGCTTTGTCGAGGTTGAACAGCACCCGCGACTTTGAGTAGATCGGCGTCTCGGGCGAATTGAGGTACTTTGGCCCTGACTTCTCGTCGCTGGCCAGCGTGCGCCCGGTGAAGGCGATCACTCTTCCCTGCTCGTTAGCAATGGGAAATATCACCCGGTTGCGAAATTTCGAATACAGCGAAAGCATCTGTTGTGGGGGTTCGTCCTCGCCCTTGTCCTTCCACGAGAACAGCCCCGATTCGCGCATAGTCTCTTCGTCAAACTGCCCGCGCAGGGCGTCGCGCAGCAGAAACCCTGACTCGGGAGCGTATCCGATGCGAAACCCTGCAATTGTCTCGGCGTTCAATCCACGCGTGTGCAGGTATTCGCGGGCGTGGGCTGCTTCCGGTCGCTTGAGCTGCTCTTGGAAAAATGCGCCAGCACGCTCCTGGATCTCGAGGAGGCTGGCGCGCCGCCTCGCCTGCCGTGCCTCTTCCGGCGAGGAGTAAGTGAGCTTGGGGAGCGGGATACCGAGTTTCTCTGCCACCATGCGCACGGCTTCGAGGAAGGTGATGTTCTCGATCTTCTGGACGAAGGTGAAGACATCGCCTCCGGCGTTGCAGCCAAAGCAGTGGAAGAACTGGTTGCCGGCGTGCACCGAAAATGATGCTGTTTTTTCCTGGTGGAAGGGGCACAGTCCCTGATAATTTTGCGCCCCGCTCTTGCGCAGCTTGACGTACTCGCCCACGATGCGGACGATGTCAGCCTGCTGCTTGACGCTGGCAGCAAAATCCCCGGGAACAGCCACGGAGCTAGTGTGCCCTACCATACCTTGGCGTGCATATGCTCAATCGACGACCGGGTGTGATTTAGCTGTGGAATTCGAACGGAAAGCGGTGCAGGTCGGTGGAAGATGGAGGTGGAACTTCGACCGTCTCGCATTGCCCCCGCGACTCACGCCGCGCTGCAAAGCCCTCCGGCAGCGCTGGGCTGTGTTATGTCCTATTGCAAGGCGACCACCGTTCGCTACAGCCCTGAACCGGCGATCAGAATCGCTGAGGTAGGTTTGTCGGAGCCGGTTGCGTCCTCAACCGTGACGGCGAATGCCTTTGCGAGAACGCCCTCCGGCATCACCTGGTCCATCATCATGGCGTTGCCGTGTGCGTCGGGGTGAAACATCCCTGCCGGCATGGGTGCGCCTTCCATCGGTATCAGCCACAACTCGTAAGCCTTGCCGGGAGGAACGGGCGCCAGCCCGCCGGCCACTAGCATGAGCCGCTTCTGCGACGGGCTGTAGATAGCCGTGGCATGAGGTTTGCGGGGCTCCGACTGCGGGCTAAGCGCAACCTGCACTGCGTCAGGGGCGGACAGCAGTCGCAGCTTCGCTTCGGCCTGCGCCAATTGCGTGGATGTGCTCTGGTAGAGCCCGGCCATCTTCCGCAGGTTCTCGCGTAGCTCGCCGTTCTCGCGCCACAAATTTCCCACGGCAAACAGCAGCGCCAGAGCCCCTACCGCGGGAATGAGCGCCCAGCTCAAACCCCGCCGCGCCGGGGCTGAGGACGGGTGCGACCTGCCTCCTCGTGGTTCGGCGGCGACGGCACGCATCAGGCGGTCTTTGCTACGAGCGGGAGGCCGCGGTCCCGAGGTGCTCAGAGCAAGCAGTCCCAGGTCGCTACGCAGCGACTGCACCTCGCGGCGACAGGCGACGCAGGTCTCCAAATGCTGCTCGAACTCCTGGCGTTCGCTGGCAGGCAGCTCGTTCAGCGTGTAGAGCGCAAGGTCCTCGGCGTACTGTTCGTGGGTTCTCATTCCGTCGTCATTCCGCAAATCGGGCCCGCAACGTCTGCAGGCCGCTCCGTATGCGCGTCTTGATGGTGCCCAAAGGTTGTCCTGTCTTTTCCGCGATCTCCGAATGGGTCAATCCCTGGAAGAAAGCCATCTCCATCGCGGTGCGCTGCTCGGCGCCCATCTCATTCATCGCGACGCGAACTTTCTCGATGACCAGCGAGCGCTCGGTCTCATCGCGCGGATCCGAGCCGCCGGTGATCACACAGTCTTCGATGTCGGTCTCGGGTTTGCGTTGCCGCAGCCGGTCGATGGAGCGGTGCCGCGCAATCACCGCCAGCCACGCTGTAAGGCTGCCGCGACTGCTGTCGAAGGCACCGGGCCGGCGCCACAACTGCAGAAAAATGTCTTGCAGTATGTCCTCGGCGGCTCCGGTATCTTGCAGGATGCGCAGCGCCACTCCATAGACAATGCCGGAATACCGGTCATAGAGCTCAGATAACGCCTGCTGGTCGCCGGCGCGCACCCGCGCTACCAGCCGCATGTCGTCCCCTGCATCTGTCGGCGTTCCCGGGCTCTTGTCCATCGGTTCCATTGATTAATACGTCGTGAAGGGGCCGACAGATTGTGACAGACGGCGGCGGGGACGCGCAACGCTCACAAAAGCAGTCTGCGGATACATGGACAGACGGCGATAAGACGTGGATTCGAAGAGGCACGAATCTGGCCGTGAAGACCGCCGGCAATTCGCCGGGGAATTACTTCTGGAATCGCATCTCTACCGTTACCTGCACGGGCACCGGGGCGCCGTCCTTTTTCGCTGGCGAGAACCTCCACGTCCTCACCGTGGTGACCGCGCTCGCCTCGAACGCGGCGTTCGAGCTGCGCAACACGTGCACCAGCTCGACTCGCCCTTTGGAGTTGATTCCCACCTGCATCACCACAACGCCGTTCGCCTCTTCGTCCGCCGGAATCTCGGGATATTTGGGATCGGGCGCATGTCTCGCCCTGGGGGGGCGCATGTCGTTGCTGACACGCGGGTAAGCGGCAAAAGACTGGTCGTCAGGGACGGTCATGATTGCGCCGGTGGAGACTTTGGAGGAGGACTCGCCAGCTGTTTTGCCCGATTGCGCGAGGCTGAAAGCTGTAAGAGTGTGGATAAAGATTGCGAGTGCGATCAGCTTAAGAATAGGCATGGATTTCTTGGCGTGATACACCCCGTATTTCTCATGTTAACCGCACACCTGCGAATCGGAAAATGTCCGCGGTGTTATCGACTCCGGCTCGATGCCCTTCACCAGGCTTCGGGCAGAGAACTTTCTGCGATTAAGTCTGTATCACAGAGGAGACAGTCTTGAGCTGTGCTTTTGCGGCGGTCGCCGGACACAATCCGCACACCAGAACTACCGCGTGTCGAAGTCTCGTCGCTGCACCTCTGCCACGGTCGACGCCGCCCGCTTATAGTAAACTGAAACCTCCAAGAAGTGCTCCCTCCTGCTCTTCCCACGCTAGAAAGGACCTGTAGTCTTGAGCAAGGGCATACGCAATATCGCCATCATCGCGCATGTGGACCACGGCAAGACCACGCTGGTGGACGCTATGCTCAACCAGAGCGGCATCTGGCGCGCCAACGAGGCGCACGTGGAGCGGGTGTTGGACTCGAACGAGCTCGAGCGCGAGCGCGGCATTACCATCCTGGCCAAGAATACCGCCATCTTTTACCAGGACATCAAGATCAATATCGTCGATACACCCGGCCACAGCGATTTCGGAGGTGAAGTGGAGCGGGCGCTCCAGATGGTCGACGGCGTGATGCTGTTGGTCGATGCCTCGGAGGGCCCGTTGCCGCAGACCCGCTACGTTCTGAGCAAAGCGCTCGAAGCCAGGCTGCCGCCGATTCTCGTCATCAACAAGATCGACCGTCCCGATGCCCGCCCGCAAGAGGTCCTCAATGAGGTCTACGACCTGTTCATCGATCTCGATGCGGGCGAAGACCAGATCGACTTTCCCGTACTGTATACCGACGCCAAGGCCGGCATAGCGTCCGAGGTCCCCGATAAGGCGGGGGAGAACCTACAGCCGCTGTTTGAAGCAATCGTGAAGACCATTCCTCCACCCGGCGGAGACGCCGACGGGCCCCTGCAGATTCTGGTGGCCAACCTCGACTATAGCGACTACCTGGGACGGCTGGCGATCGCGCGGGTCTTCAACGGCACGCTGCGCACAGCAGAAGACGTGGCCATCGCCAAGCGCGACGGCTCGCTTGAAACCGTCAAGATCACCAAGCTGTTTTCGTTTTCCGGGTTGAAGCGCAACGACATCGAGGCGACCGAGCTGGGCGACATCGTCGCAGTCGCGGGCGTGGCCGGCATCAATATCGGCGAGACCATCACCAACGTTGAGAACCCGGCGCCCCTGCCGGTAATCACCATCGACGAGCCGACCATCGCCATCCAGTTCATGGTGAACACCTCCCCGTTTGCCGGACGCGAGGGACAGTACGTCAGCTCGCGTAACCTGCGCGAGCGCCTGGAAAAGGAGTTGCTCACCAACGTCTCGCTGCGCGTGGAAGCGACCGACACCAACGACTCGTTCAAGGTGATGGGGCGGGGGGAGCTGCAACTGGCCATCCTCATCGAGATGATGCGGCGCGAAGGCTTCGAGCTTGCCGCGGGCAAGCCCGAGATCGTCACTAAACAGATCGACGGCAAGCTGATGGAGCCGGTCGAGCGCCTTACCATTGACGTGCCGGAGTCGTTTGTGGGTGTGGTGATCGAGAAGCTGGGCACACGCAAGGCGCAGATGCAGAAGATGCATAACCACGGCTACGGGCGGGTGCGCATGGAGTTCACTGTGCCTAGCCGCGGCCTGATCGGGCTGCGCAGCGAAATGCTCACCGATACGCGCGGAACCGTGGTCATGAACTCGTTGTTTGAGGGTTACACCGAGTGGCAAGGAGAGATTCCCCATCGCGTGACCGGAGCGCTGGTGGCCGATCGTGCGGGTACCACCACGGCTTACGCGCTGTGGGGGCTGCAGGAGCGGGGCGAGCTGTTCGTGGGGCCGGGGATTGAGGTGTACGAAGGCATGGTTGTGGGCGAAAACGCACGTGACAACGATCTCGATGTGAACATCGTGCGGGAAAAGAAACTGACCAACATGCGCTCGTCCACGGCTGACGAGGCCATCCGGCTCGTGCCCTACAAGAACCTCAACCTGGAGCAGGCCATCGAGTTCACCGCTGACGACGAGCTGGTGGAAGTGACGCCGAAGTCGCTGCGGCTGCGGAAGAAGATCCTGCAGCAGAACAAGCGCCCCCGACGCCATGCGCAGCCCATGGGGGTTGAGGCGGATTAATTCCCGGCTGCAGCCGCAAGCCGTCAATTTCCTTGCCGGGTGGAAGACTGCTTCAGCGGTGCATGCCGCCACGGCTGAAGGCCCCTGCCCGGAGCCGAGTCTTGAATTTACCGTGCACGGTTTCCAAAAACGATCCGGGCGAATCCGCTCCCTATTGTTTGACCGGATACTGCCGGAACAGCTTCTCTACCGCCGTATTCACCTGGTCCAACAGCTTCTCTCTGCTGTCGCTGAGTTTCTGGTTGGCGATGCCTCGCCAGACTAATTGCCTTTGCTTGGCGTCGATCAGATCGATCACCAACTCCCCTTTAGGTATAACCACCGTGGTTACAGTACCGGGAATGTTGTGCCACAGAGTAATTCCCGCGTTCATGGGAGGAATTGCTCCCCCGTAGATGGGATCGTGATAATGGGCGGTGAAATCGGTGTCGATTGCACCGTACATCTGCACGTAGAGATCCGGGTTGCTGTCGATTTTACTCAGCCCGCGCTTGCCGAGTTCCTCCTGGACAGCAGCCTGGATCGCCAGGCGCAGCATCGGTCGTGGCGAGTTGTCCACGGGATCGATGGCGTAGGTCTTGAACCTCGGGAAGTCGACGGACTTGTCGTACTCGACCTTAATTTTTTGTGCGTGGACGGCGGTAACGAACAGCGCCATGCAGCAAATCACAATGGACCAGAGACGCTG
>Ga0306921_10004267_pt1 | contig 14646 bp, 9 predicted proteins | sample sta12Cox44000080_FD_203760 | JGI IMG/M metagenome (GOLD analysis project Ga0306921, IMG submission 203760) | Lab enrichment of tropical soil microbial communities from Luquillo Experimental Forest, Puerto Rico - statoxic.12C.oxic.44.000.080 (v2)... | ecosystem: Environmental > Terrestrial > Soil...
CGCGGCGATCTTCATCGGCTGGTAGCGGGCCTCGATGACGCCGAGCTCGTCGCCGACCAGCATGGTGAGCAGGATGGCCGGGACCAGGACGAAGAGCGAGAGCCGGGCGGGGATCATGAACACGTCCCGGTCGCCGCCGTGGCGCAGCTGCCAGGCGGAGACCGCCAGCATCACCGTCGCGCCGGTCACGATGGCGGCCAGCACGACCTTGGCGTAGCCCCAGACGAACACCGGGTTCGTGAACAGCGCCCAGACGTCGTTGAGCTGCGGCTTGCCGTTGACCATGATGTAGCCGACCGGGTGCTGCATCCAGGAGTTGGCCGCCATGATGAACGCGGCCGACAAGATGGTGCCGAGGAAGACGAGCCAGATGGTCGCCAGGTGCACGCGGCGCGACAGCTTGTCCCAGCCGAACAGCCACAGGCCGAGGAACGTGGATTCGAGGAAGAAGGCGGCCAGGCCCTCCATGGCCAGCGGCGCGCCGAAGATGTTGCCCACCAGCCGCGAGTAGGCCGACCAGTTCATGCCGAACTGGAATTCCTGCACGAGCCCGGTGACGACGCCGATGGCGACGTTGATGACGAGCAGGGTGCCGAAGAACCGGGTCAGCCGGAGGTACTCCGGGCTGCCCCGCCGGTACCAGGCGGTCTGCAGCATCGCGGTGAGGAGTGCGAGCCCTATCGTCACCGGGACGAAGAAGAAGTGGTTGATCGTGACGAACGCGAACTGCCACCGGGCGAGGGTGTCCTGCACTTATGACCTCCCGCCGCCGGAGGGCGCTGTCGGAGCCGAGGCCGGGGCCCCCGGCGGTGCCTGGCGGGGCGCGGGCGCCCAGGCGGCGGCGCCGGCGCTCACGCCGAGCCGCTCCGCGATGTGCTCGCCGACGCGGATGGCGTTGGCGATGGCGGTGAGCGCCGGGTTGACCGCGCCGATGCTCGGGAAGATGCTCGTGTCGGCCACGTACAGGTTGTCGACCTCGTGCGCCTTGCAGTTCGCGTCGAGCACCGAGGTGGCCGGGTCGGCGCCGAACCGGCAGGTGCCCGCCTGGTGGGCGACGCCGGCGATCGGCACGTTCATGCTCATGTAGAAGTTCTTGTGCAGGACGTGGTGCGCGGCCATCCCGATGTGGTTGAGCATCTTCCTGAACTCGCCGTACAGCGCCGCCGCCTCGCTGTTGTTGGTGTCGGTGTAGGCGAGGTGGATGTTGCCGTCGCGGTCCACGGTGACCCGGTTGTCCGGTTTCGGCAGGTCCTCGGTGGTTAGCCAGAAGTCCACGGCGTGCCGGGCGACCTCGTCCAGGCTCCAGTGCGGGGCGAGCTTGGTCAGGTGCGGCTCCTCGCCCTTCATGGCCATCGCGTTGGACTTGCCGAGCATCTGGATCTGGCCGAGCGGCCACTCCCGGCCGTCGCCGGCGAAGTAGAAGTCGTTGATGGCCAGGGTCTTCTGGAAGACCGTGGTGTTGGGCTCCTCGCCGAGCGCCACGACCGCCTTGCTGTTGTGGTACATGTAGTTGCGCCCGACCTGGTCCGACCCGTTCGCCAGGCCGTTAGGGCACGCGTCGGACGCCGACCGCAGCAGGATCTTGGCCGTGTTCGCCGCGCCGGCCGCCAGCACCACGATGTCGCCGTGGTAGATCTCCCGCTTTCCTTCCCCGCCCGAACCCTCCCCGCCGCCCCGGTCCACGACGACCCCGGTGACGGTCCGGGCGGCCGGGTCCGTTTCCAGCCGCACCACCTCGGCGCCCGTCAGCAGCGTCACGTTGGGCAGGCCGAGCAGCGGCCGGACGGCGATGATGTCCGCGTCGGCCTTGGCGTGCACGAGGCACGGGTAGCCGTCGCAGGTCGCGCACCGGATGCACTCGCTGGCGGCCCGGTCGGCCTCGTTCAGCAGGATGCCGCAGGGGGCGGGGAACGGGTGGTAGCCGCCCTGCTCGAGGGCGTCGGAGATCTGCTGGACCCGCGGCTCGTGCGAGACCGGCGGCCACGGGTACTGCCGCGACCAGGAGCCCTCGGTGGGATCGGTGCCGTGTGTGCCGTGCACCTGGTACAGCCATTCCGCCTTGGTGTACCAGAGCTCGAACTCGTCGTAGCCGACCGGCCAGGCCGGGGAGATCCCGTCGGCGTGCCGCAGCTCGCCGAAGTCCTGCGGCCGCAGCCGGTACAGCGCGGCACCGTACAGCTTGGTGGCGCCGCCGACGAAGTAGTGCACCTGCGGCTGGAACGGCGTGCCGTCGCCGTCATACCAGGTATCGGACGATATGTACCGGCCGTCGACGAATACCGGCCCGGGATCCCAGTTCGCCGCCTCCCGGGTCAAGAAGGTGCCGCGTTCCAGCAGCAGTATCCGTTTCCCCGTCGCGGCGAGCGTGTGAGCGAGGGTTCCGCCGCCCGCTCCGGTACCGACGATGATGACGTCGAAGTCCTGTGACATGGCAGTTCTCCCCCGAGTGAGTACGGGCAGGGTCGCTATACGGGGAGAGTCGTCGGATCCCCGTATGTGGCGTGCAGATCGAGTTCGCGGTTGAGCGTGAGAGCGGCGTTGATCAGGGACAGGTGGGTGAACGCCTGCGGGAAGTTCCCGAGCTGCTCACCGGATGCGCCGATCTCCTCCGAGAACAGGCCGAGATGGTTGGCGTAGGTCTGCATCTTCTCGAAGGTCAGCACGGCCTCATCGAGCCGTCCGGACCTGGCGAGCGCGTCGACGTACCAGAACGTGCACAGCGAGAAGGTTCCTTCGTCGCCGTGCAGGCCATCTGGCGAGGCAGCCGGGTTGTAGCGGTACACGAGGCTGTCGGAGACCAGTTCCCGGTCCATCGCCCGCAGGGTGGACAGCCACATCGGATCGCGCGGCTCGATGAAGCCCTCGATCGGCATGAGGAGCAGGGAGGCGTCCATCACGTCGGTGTTGTAGTGCTGAGTGAAGGCCTCGACCTTGGGGTTCCAGCCGCGCTCCATGATCTGGTTGTACAGACGGTCGCGCTCGATGACCCACTTGGCGACGTTGGCCGGCCGGCCGGTGCGCGCGGCCAGCCGGATCGCCCGGTCCACCGCGACCCAGCACTGGAACCGGCCGTAGGTGAAGTCCTGGCGGCCGCCGCGCGTCTCCCAGATCCCTTCGTCCGGCTGGTCCCAGTTGTCGCAGACCCAGTCGATGATCCTGCTGAGCGACAGCCAGCCCTGGTGGGCGATCGGCAGGCCGTGCCCGGAACCGGTGTCCAGCGCGCTAATCGCCTCGCCGTAGATGTCGAGCTGGAGCTGGTCGGCCGCGCCGTTGCCGATCCGGACGGGCCGCGAGGCCCGCCAGCCCTCGAAGTGGTCGAGGCTTTCCTCGGTCAGGTCGGAGGTGCCGTCGACCCGGTACATGATCTTCAGCGGGCCCGATGCGCTGCCTGCCTGCTCGGTGGCCCGGTCGCGCATCCACACGCCGAACCGCGCGGCCTCCTCGAGGTAGCCCAGGCCGGCCAGGGCGTGCATCGACAGGGACCCGTCCCGGATCCAGGTGTAGCGGTAGTCCCAGTTCCGTTCGCCGCCGGCCTGCTCGGGCAGCCCGAAGGTAGCCGCGGCGACCGGCGCGCCGGTCGGCTCGTAGGTGAGGAGCTTGAGGGTCATCGAGGAGCGGCTGACCATCTCCCGCCAGCGCCCCGTGTACGTCGAGCGGCCCAGCCACCGCTTCCAGTACGCCGCCGTGTCCTGGGCCATGCGGTCGAGTTCCTCCGGCGCCAGCGACTGCGGCTCGCCGCCCATGGATTCCAGCACCACGCCGCGCCCGCTCTCGCCTTCTCGCAAGCTGAGGGTGGCGCGCAGCCCGTCGCCGGCCTGCTCGATGACCACTCCGCCCTCGGAGACGGCACGCCGCTGGCCCGAGCTGTGCATGGTCAGGTGCGTCCCGTTCGCCGCGCGGAAGACCGCGCCGGCGTCGTGCGCCTCGATCGTGTGCGCGACCCGGCCGTAGTCGAACCGGGGCTGGATCTCCAGCTGGAACTGCATCGTGCCGCGCGCGCACCGCAGATGGCGGACCAGCCGGTGCCGGTCGGTGGGCTTGCCCTCGATGACCGGCATGAAGTCCAGCACCTCGCCCACGCCGCCTGGCGTCATGAAGCGGGTGATCAGCATCGCGGTGTTGGGGAAATACAGCTGCCGCGACACATAGCCGTCGGCGGCCGGCCTGATCGAGCAATAGCCGCCACGGTCGGCGTCGAGCAGCGACGCGAACACGCTCGGCGAGTCGAACCGCGGGCAGCAGAAGAAGTCCACGGTGCCGTCGCTGGTCACCAGCGCCGCCGTCTGCAGGTCCCCGATAAGGCCGTGCTCACTGATGTCCGGGTAGCGATCCATGTCTGTCTCCTTACCCTGCGCAGCCCCTCCCCCGGCCCACGCTTCCGCGCGGGGCGACCCGACCGCCTCACCCGCTAGGGATGATCTCGCGCGTTGTGATCGGGCCGGTCACGGCGGACGAAGGCCACCACAACGGGCGAATTCACCTGGACGACACCGTCGCACCACCGTCCGTTCGGAATGAAATAGAAATCCCGCGCTGGCGGCGGCAACCGCATCACTCGGCGACCGCGGCGGCCGAGGCTAGCGCCCGCGCGGACGTCGTCAGCCACCCGGCCACCGCGATGAGCACCCCGCACGCCATGGCCAGCAGCCACGGCCCGTGGGTGGCGGCGCTGAGCGCCTGGGCGTGCGACTCCCCCGCCGCGAGCCGCGCCTGGGTGCCCGCCGCCAGCTGAGCGCCCATCACCGCCACGCCGAGCACGTTGCCGATCTGCCGGGTGGTGGAGATGACCGCGGAGGCCACGCCCGCCTGATCCGGCGGCATGCCGGCGACGCCGGTGTTGGTGATCGGCGGGTTGACCAGGCCCTGCCCGGCGCCGAGCACGACCATGGCGACCGCGAGCCACGCGTAGGAGGTGTCCGGCGACAGGCCCAGCAGCGCCGCGAAGCCCGCGGCGGTCGCCGCGCCGCTGAGCACCAGCGGGATCCGCGCCCCGCGATGCGCGACCAGCGACCCGGCCACCGGGGCCGTGACGGCCATCACCGCGGTGGCGGGCAGCAGCGCGAGCCCGGCCCGCAGCGGCGAGTAGCCGTGCACGTCCTGCAGGTAGAGGGTGATGACGAACAGGAACCCGGCGAGCACGACGAAGGCCAGCACCGCGATCACGCAGGCGCCGGTGAACGGCTGGCTGCGGAAGAACCGCGGCTCGAGCAGCGGCTCGGGAGTGCGCCGCTCGACCGCCACGAACGCGGCCAGCGCCGCGCACGACACGGCGAACAGCGCCAGGATCGGTACCGACGCCCACCCCTGGACCGGTCCCTGGATCACCGCGTAGGTCAGGCTGCCCAGGAACGCGATCATCAGCAGCTGCCCGGGCACGTCGACGCGCCGCGGGCGCGCCGCCCGCGACTCGGGCACGTACCGGCGGGCCGCGACCGCCATGAGCAGTCCGATCGGCACGTTCACCCAGAACACCGACCGCCAGCCGACCTCGCTGACCAGCACTCCGCCGGCGACCGGCCCGCAGGCGGTGGCGAGCCCGAAGATCCCGCTCCAGATCCCGATCGCCCGCGCCCGCTCGCGGGCGTCGGTGAAGGTGTTCCGCACGATCGACAGCGACACCGGAGTCAGCATCGAGCCGCCCAGTGCCTGCACCATGCGCAGGGCGATAAGGGATCCCGTGTTCGGCGCGAGGCTGCACAGCAGCGACCCGAGGCTGAACCCGAGCAGGCCGACGATGAACAGCCGCCTGCGGCCGAACCGGTCCGCCATCGACCCGGTGAGCAGCAGGAGGCTCGCGATCACCAGCAGGTAGGCGTCGGCGACCCACTGCAGCCCGGCCAGGCTCGCGTGCAGGTCCTTTTGCAGGGTGGGCAGCGCGACGTTCAGGATGGTCGAATCCAGGTACGTCATGAACAGGCTCGAGCTGCAGATGAGCAGCACGACGAGCCGGCCGCGGCGGCCCGCGGCCCCGTCGGGTATGGCGGCGTCGCGGGCGGGACCGAGCAGCCCGAGCCCGCTCACCCGGTGGTTCCCGCGCGCACCGGGACCTTCTCCTCGGCACCCGCGATCAGCGCCGCCGTGCGCGCCGCGCTCGCCTTCCCGGCACGGCCCGTGGTGACCAGCGCGAGGGCGAACACCACGGCGCCCAGGCTGGCGACGACCCACCAGCCCGGCCTGGTGGCCGCCGTGAACCCGGCGGCCAGCGGTCCGTGCAGGTTGGCGGCAAGCACGGACCCCATTATGGCCACGCCGAGGGACGAGCCGACCTGCCGCCCGGTCGACGCGATCCCGGACGCGACGCCCGCCTGCGAGCGCGGCATCCCGGACACCGCGTTGTTGGTGATCGGAGCGTTCAGCCAGCCCTGCCCGATGCCGAACACCAGGCAGCACACCAGCACGTACCACACCGGCGAGGCGCCGGTGAGGAAGGTGAGCAGCAGGCCGCCGGCCGCGATCCCGGCGCCGGCGATGAGCAGCGGGACCCGGGTGCCGCGCCGCGCGATCATCCGCCCGGCCAGCGGCGCCGAGACGGCCATCACCACCGCCATCGGCAGCAGGAACAGCCCGGCCACCAGCGGCCGGTAGCCGCGCACGTCCTGCAGGTACAGCGTGATCAGGAACAGGAACCCGGCGAACGCGGCGAGCCCGGTCACCGCGGTCAGCGCCGCGCCCGAGAACGGCAGGCTGCGGAAGAACCGCAGGTCGACCACTGGCTGCGCCCGCCGCGGCTCATGGCCGAGGAAAACCGCGAGCGCCACCGCGGCCGCCGCGAAGCACGCCAGGATGCGGACCGAGCCCCACCCGTAGCCGGGTCCCTCGATGATGCCGTAGCTGACTGCCCCCAAAGTGATCATGATCAGGATTTGCCCGAACGCATCGGGGCGCCTGCAGGTCCCCGCACGCGACTCCGGGACGAAGGCGGCCGTGAGGATGATCGCCGCCACGCCGACGGGGATGTTGACCCAGAACACGCCGCGCCAGCCGACGGAGCCGACCAGCGCTCCCCCGATGACGGGCCCGAGCGCCATCGACAGGCCGAACACGCTGCCCCACATCCCGATCGCCCGCGCCCGCTCCCCGGGGTCGGTGAACGTGTTGGTCACGATCGCCATCGCCACCGGGTTGAGCATCGACCCGCCGACGGCCTGCAGCGCGCGGAACGCGATCAGCCAGCCGAGCCCGGGCGCGAGGCTGCAGGCCAGCGAGCCGAGCGTGAACACGGCCAGCCCGACCTGGAAGACCCGGCGGCGGCCCACGCGGTCGGCCGTCGATCCCGAGAGCATCAGCAGGCCCGCGATCACCAGCAGGTAGGCGTCGATCGTCCACTGCAGCCCGGACACCGGCGCGCGGAAGTCACGCCCGATGGCCGGCACGGCCACGTTGACGATCGTGACGTCCAGCCCGACGATGAACAGGCTCAGGCAGCAGATGGCCAGCACCAGGTAGCGGCGCCGACGGCTCAGCAGAGGCAGCGCGACTCCTCTCGGCCTCCGGAAACCCGCAATTACTTTTGTTTCTACAACTAACTTTAGCCGGGAGCTATGCCCGGCCGCATAGGAAGGAATCATGAGCGACCAGCTGAGCCCGAACGCGCCATGACCCCACCCGGCCTGTCCCTGCTCACGCTCAACGTCGGTAACCCCTCGCCCGAGCGAGCCAGGCGGCAGCTCGCCTGGCTGTCCAGGCGGGACGAGCACGTCCTGGTCCTGACCGAGACCAAGCCCAGCGCCGGGTGCCGGCTGGGTCGGCCGCGGAGGCGACGGCTACCGGTACGACCACGCCTTCTGCTCCGGACCCCTGGCCGGCCAGGTCACCGCCTGCTACTACCTGCACCAGCCACGCGAGGACGGGCTGTCCGACCACTCGGCGCTGACCATGCACCTGGCTGTTCCCCCGCCGGCATTCCTGCCGCCGAGGTAATAGAGATGGCATGAACGTTGGCGCTCGCGGCGCTTCCGGCGCCTTGGCCTTAGCTGAGCCGGGTGGAACCGCCTTATCGTTCCAGGCGGCAGCGTGCCTGGTCCTGCCGCATACTGGTCCGGTGGGGCCGGCAGCCGATTTCGTCTGGAGGCAGATCCAGCCTCCCGCGGGCCGCCGCGGGAAGCTGGATCGCCGCCGACGGTTCGCGGGGCCATCCGACCAGGCTCTGCACTGGCTGGCCGGCTGGTATGCGATCGCCCTGCGCCTCGGCGGCGCGGTCTTGTTCACCGCGGTAGCCGTGCTGGCAGCGACGAAGCAGATCTCCGGCTGGTGGCTGGGCGTGCTGCTGACCGCGCTGTGCTTGTGGTCGGCCCTGTTCACCTGGCGGGTCCGGCGGTCCGGGTTGACGCCGACCGTGATACTGGCCGACGCCGCGGTGATCTCGGCGCTGGCGCTGGCGCAGCAGCATCTGGTCCCGGCCGTGCTGATCGAGGACAACACGACCTGGATGCTCCCGCTGGCCTGCACGTCGGTGTACATCCTGCAGATCGCGCTGCGGCCGCGGCTCGGGCTGCCCGCGGCCGCGATCGTGGTCATCGCCTACGGGCTCGGCACCGGCCATCTGGCCGGTGGCTGGCTGCTGGCGGTGGAGGCGATGGTCGTCGCCGGGCTGATGGCCGTGATTCGCAGCGGCGCCTGGCAGGCGGACGCGGTCGTCGCCGCCGGCCTGGAGACCGAAAGGCAGATCCGGGCCGAGGAGGCGCGGCGCGCTGACGAGCGAGAGCAGCACCGCCAGCTGCACGACACGGTCCTGTCGACCCTGACCATGGTCGCGGCCGGCGCCTTCGCCGAACCGTCCTCGGCGCTGACCGCGCAGGCCGCCAGGGACCTGCGCGTGCTGCAAGGGCTCGAGGGGACCCCGGCCGTGCCGGGCGGGTTGGCGCCGCTGACTGACCTGGGACCGAAACTGGAGCGGGCCGCGGCCAGCACCGGTGACATGGCCGTCCGGCTGAAGCTCGTCCCGGTCACGTTGCCGTCTCCGGTGGCGGATCAGCTCGTCGCCTGCGTCGGCGAGGCGCTGCGCAACGTCGAGCGGCACGCCGGAACCGGCCAGGCGGAAGTGAGCGTCACCGGCGGTGCGGGCTGGGCCGTGGTCAAGATCACTGACCACGGCCGCGGGTTCGACCCGGCCGCCACTCCGCCATCGCGCCGGGGCATCCGCGAGTCGATCACCGAGCGGATGCTGGCGGCCGGCGGCCGGGCCGCGATCGCCAGTCGTCCCGGCGCGGGCACGACCGTTACCGTGAGGTGGCCGGCATGACCTCCGTGCAGCCGACCGCGATGATGTCCGGCCGCTACCAGCGGGCCTTCACCATCGCTGTGGTCCTCCTGGTCGCGGGCTGGCATCTCGCCGGAGCGGGCGGGCAGCTGCTGCATGACCGGCCGGCCTTCGGCTCGTTCGCCTTTCAGGGCGTCATGTGGCTGGTCATGGCGCTGGCGATCGCCGCCGGGTCGGTTCTGGTGCTGCGCGGAACGCCCGGCTGGCGCCCGGCCTGGGCGGTGGCCGGGATCGCGCTGGCCGCCAGCACGGCAGCGGCGGCGGCCAGCCCGGCGGGCCAGATGCTGGCGGTCAACTGGGCGTGGGGGAGCGCCGGCTGGATATGCGTGCTCGTGCTGCTCCGCCGCCGGGTCGCCGAGCTCGCGGTGTTCCTCGCCGCCGTGGCCCTGGGCATCCTGGGCGTGCAGGTGTGGGATGGGCTGGACCGCACCGCCCTGGCCGGGTTCCTCGCCGTGCTGGCCTGGTCGACCGGTGCCCAGGTTGCCGTCGCCGCTGGGGTCAGGGCGCTGGATGCCGCCGCCGGCCATGCCGCCGAGGCGGCGCGGAGCGAGGACGTCGCCCGCGAGCGGGCCGCCACCGCGGAGATCATCCGGGCCGCCCGGCACGCCCGCTGGCTGTCGCTGCAGGAAAGCGCCGTCCCGCTGGTCGCCGAGCTGGCGGCGGGGACGGCTGACCCGGGCGACGCGCAGGTGCGCGTCAGGTGCGCGGTCCAGGCGGCCCGGCTGCGCCGGCTGCTGGCCGAGGGCGATGAGGTACCCGGATCGCTGGTGCACGAACTGCACGCGAGTGCCGATGTGGCCGAGCGGCGCGGGGTTGCCGTCGAGATCGAGACGGCCGGGCCGCTGCCGCAGGTGCCTGGCCCGGCCCGGCGGGTGATCACCGACGCCGCTATCGCGATCCTGACCGCCGCGCGCAGCCAGGCGCGGATTACCCTGGCGGCGGTGGCCGCCGGAATCGCCGTCAGTTTCGTCGCCGATACCGGCGCGGTCGTCCCGCTGCCCGCGGCCAGCGGGGGGGTCGCCATCGAACAGCAGCAAGACGGCGGCATGCTCTGGGCGGAGGCGCGATGGAACAGCCGGTGACGGTGGCGATCATCGAAGACCATCCGGTCGTCACCGAGGGGGTGGTGTCCTGGATCCGGTCTGATCCCGGCCACCGGGTGCGGGTGGTGCTGACGGCGGGCGACCTGACCGGGCTCGGCGCCGCGCCGCGGCCGTCGGCCGATGTGGTCATCCTGGACCTGGAGCTGTCCGGCGAGCTGGTCACCGCGCAGATCCCCGGGCTGGTGGCAGCCGGATACCGGGTGGTGGCCTTCTCCGGGCACGGCGATCCGGCGATCGTGATGGAGACGCTGGACAACGGCGCGCACGCCTACGTGTCCAAGGAGGAGGGCCGCGACCATCTGGTCGAGGCCGTGCTGGCGGCTGCCGCCGACCGGCCTTACATGACCCGGTCGCAGGCCAGGGCGATGCTCGCCGACCAGCGCCCGGCCCGGCCGGCGCTGTCGGAGCAGGAGCGGCAGGCGCTGCTGCTGTGGTTCCAGGGCATGTCGAAAGCATCGGTCGGGCGGCGCATGTCGATCAGCGAGAACACGGTCCGGCAGTACATCAGCCGCGCGCGCGCCAAGTACGCGGCCACCGGGCGGACCGCGCCGAGCAAGGACGCGCTGCTCGCCCGCGCGATCGAGGACGGCGTGATCAAGCCGGGCGAGATCATGCCATACAAGTCATTCGCCCGCGCCACGGCCGACCAACACAGCGAGGGTGCCCCGGACCGGTGAATGGTCCGGGACACCCAAGCTCCCCTCCCCCGAGCCTCAGCATTCCCGATCGCGGGCGGCATTGTCATGACGCCCGATCGGGTGACACGACGGCGGGCCGGCTAGGCCCCCGGTAACCGCGGTGTCACGCCGATACGGCGGACGACGTCCCCGATGGACTCGACGTCACCGTGCCGGCGGCGGATCAGGTCGGCGACCACGCCGGTCCAGCCGGTCTGGTGGAACGCGCCGATCGCGGCGCCGTTGTCACCGTGGAAGTACTCGCTGAAGATCAGGTTGTCGTGCCAGGCCGGGTCGGTCTGCATGATCTCGGTTCCGCCGAAGCAGGCCCGGCGGCCGTCCTGGTCCTGGGTGAAGACCGAGATCAGCCGGTCGGACAGGTCGGCGGCGACCTTGTCGATGGTCAGCTGGCGGCCGGACCCGGTCGGGTACTCGATCGTGTAGTCGTCGCCGTAGAACCGGTGGTACCGCTCGAGGACGCTGACGATCAGGTAGTTCAGCGGGAACCAGATCGGTCCGCGCCAGTTGGAGTTGCCGCCGAACATGGACGTGGTGGACTCGGCGGGCTCGTAGTCGACGCTCGCCGAGATGCCCTCGACCTGGAGATCATAGGGATGCTCACGGTGGTAGGCGGACAGCGCCCGCAGGCCGTGCGGAGACAGGAACTCGCTCTCGTCGAACAGCCTGGCGAACAGCCTTTCCAGCCGTTCCGGCCCGCAGAGGCTGAGCAGCATCCGCTGTCGTCCGGGCTCCCCGCGCAGCACGCCGCGCTCGGCCATCTTCTGCCCGTCCGTCATTCCGTGCCTGACAAGGAAGTCCGCGAACCGCTTGCCGAGCCGGAAGGACTGCCGCATGTCGTCCTCGCTGATGACCGCCGCCGCCATCGCGGGAATGATGCCGACCATCGACCGCACCCTCACCGGCACGCCCTCGCCGCCTGGTGTCCTGAGCCGGTCGTAGTAGAACCCGTCGACGTCATCCCACAGGCCGAGGTCGTCGAGCGCGTCGCTGATCGCCGCGAAGTGCTCGAGGAACTTCAGGGCCAGGTCCTGGTGGGGCCGCCGGCCGGATACGTTGAGGATCACCGCCATGGTGCCCATGGCGATCGCGTAGAAGCCCATCCAGCCCGTGGCGTCGGACTGTTCCAGGATGCCGCCGACCGGGAGATGGGAGCGGTCGATCGGGCCGATGTTGTCCAGCCCGAGGAAGCCGCCCTCGAACAGGTTGTTGCCCTCGGCGTCCTCCCTGTTCACCCACCAGGTGAAGTTGATGAGCAGCTTGTCGAAGACCCGGCTGAGGAAATCGACGTCGCGGCCGCCGTCGATCGCGAACACCTCCAGCGCCGCCCACGCCTGGACCGGCGGGTTCACGTCGCTGAAGTCCCACTCGTAGGCCGGCAGTGCCCCGTTCGGGTGCTGGAACCACTCCCGGCACAGCAGGATCAGCTGGTACTTGGCGAAGGCCGGGTCCACGTGCGCCAGCGCCACGCAGTGGAAGGCCAGGTCCCACGCGGCGAACCAGGGGTACTCCCACTTGTCCGGCATCGACATGATGTCGAACGCGCTGAAGTTGCGCCAGCGGCTGTTGCGCCCGCTCAGCCGCTGCTCCGGCGGCGTCGGCTCGGCCGGGTCGCCGTCCAGCCAGCGGCTGACGTCGTAGTAGAACAGCTGTTTGCTCCAGAGCATGCCGCTGAACGCCTGCCGCATCACCATCGCCTCGTCGTCGGTCGCGGCGGTCGGTGTCAGGTCGCTGTAGAACTCGTCCGCCTCGGCCTTCCGCTCCGTCATCACGTGATCGAACGCGTCGCCGAACACCGGGGCGGCCTCCCCGGCCGGCCGCAGCCGCAGCCGCAGCCGCGCCGTCTGGCCCGGCGGGACGGTGATCTTGTACCAGAAGGCGCACTTGGTGCCGTTGCGCTCCGGGTTGACGGTGGGCGCGCCGCCGACTACGTGGTCGTTGATGCCGTCTTTGGGGTACGGCGTGATCGGTTCCGAGCCGTAGAGGCGTTCGGTATTCGTCTCGTTCTCGCAGAACAAGGCCGTCGGCGCCGTCCCGCCGGGGGCGTCGTCGGCGAGCAGCTCGAGCTGGCCGAGGAACGGGTGCTCGATCGCGACGGAAGTGTCGCTTACCGCCGCCATGGCCGGGCGGCTCGTTCCCGTCTCCCACGACCATGTGTTGCGGAACCAGGCGGTCGGCAGCACGTGCAGCGTGTCGGCGTCCGGGCCCGCGTTGGTCACCGAGATCGCCAGCAGCAGGTCATCGGGACCGGCCTTGGCATAGTCCGCCTCGACGATCCAGAATCGGTTGTCGTCGAACGCGCCGGTGTCCAGCAGCTCGTACTCGGGTTCGAACTTGCCGCGCCGTGCGTTCTCGTCGATGAGGTCCTGGTAAGGGAACTCAGCTTGCGGGTAGTGATAACGCCACCGGTTCCAGGCGTGGCTGGGGATGGCGTCGAGGTACCACCAGTACTCCTTGACGTCCTCGCCGTGGTTGCCCTGGGCCCCGGTGAGCCCGAAGGCCCGCTCCTTCAGGATCGGGTCGCGCCCGTTCCACAGCGCCAGGCTCAGGCAGAGCCGCTGCTCCACGTCGCAGAACCCGGCGAGGCCGTCCTCGCCCCACCGGTAGGCGTAGGATCTGGCTCGGTCGTGCGGCAGGTAATCCCACGCTTCACCGTTGGCACTGTAGTCCTCCCGCACTGTCCCCCACTGCCGCTCGCTGACGTACGGCCCCCACCGGTACCAGTCGCCAGCCTGACGAAGCCCGTCCTCGAGTTTGCCGAATCCTGCCACTCGCTCGCTTTCGGCACCCATTGCTGTATCCCCTCGTGCGCCTCCTGAGTTCTTTGCCGCCCATGCTGGACCGCGCGGGAACCGGGGGCATCCCCCATAAGGAGTGACCCGCCGCCGACGGCGGCGGCCACCCCTGTCGGATGAGGCGGATGAATCATGGGAAGGCGAGCCTGGGATGGTGGCTACACAGACCATCGAGATCCCCAGCTACATAGCCGGTACCTGGGACATCGACCCGGTCCACTCACATATTGGTTTCGTCGCCAGGCACATGATGCTCAGCAAGGTCCGCGGCCGTTTCGACAAGTTCGAGGGGCGGATGGTCACCGCGGGCGGACCCGCTCAAGTCGTCCGTCACCGTGGCCGTCGACATGAACTCCGTGAACACCGGAAATGAGGTCCGTGATAACGACCTGCGCTCGGACAACTTCTTCGACGCCGCCAACCACCCGGCCATGACCTTTCAGTCCACTGGTATCCGGCGGGCCCGCGAGGAATTCGTCCTCGACGGGGAGTTGACGGTCCGCGGCGTGACCCGGCCGCTCTCGCTGCGGTTCGAGGTCAACGGGTTCGCCCCGGATCCGGAAGGCGTCACCAGGGCCTCCTTCTCAGCCGCCGGCGAGGTCAACCGCATCGACTTCGGAGTCTGCACCAACCCGCCGATCTTGGGCCTGGCCAGCGAGAAGGTTCATCTCGACATAGAGGCCGGGCTGGTGCTCCGCGGGCAGCGGGAGGGATAACGCGAAAGATCCTGCGGGCTATAGGTCGAGGGATCTTTCGCATTAATTCGATCTTGGCGCGTTTACGGTGAATTTCTT
>Ga0306921_10004268_pt1 | contig 14642 bp, 15 predicted proteins | sample sta12Cox44000080_FD_203760 | JGI IMG/M metagenome (GOLD analysis project Ga0306921, IMG submission 203760) | Lab enrichment of tropical soil microbial communities from Luquillo Experimental Forest, Puerto Rico - statoxic.12C.oxic.44.000.080 (v2)... | ecosystem: Environmental > Terrestrial >...
GATTGAGGTCAACTTGCGTAATGCAACCAAAGGCCGTGTCCAGGATGGCTCCCTGCCCTGCGTATGGATGCGGAGGATCTGTCCGCTCTCGGTCTTCAGGCCATCGAGTGGTTGCGTATCTAGCACCCGGAAATTGCCTTATTGGCATGATACAAACAGCACGATTGCGGTGCCTGCGAGGGTGCCGCCACGGCATGGAGGTGCACATGGTCGACGAGGTGAGGATAATGCCGCCGGTACGAGTGCGCGGGCGGCCGTTTCGGAAGGGCCAGTCAGGAAACCCTGCCGGCCGCCGGTTCGGCTCGCGCAAGAGAGCGACACTGGCCGCCCAAAAGCTGCTCGCGGGCGAGGCCGAAGCGCTGACCCGCAAGGCTGTCGAGGCTGCCTTGGCCGGCAATCCAACGGCAATGCGGCTATGCCTGCGGCGGATATTGCCGCGCGAACGCGCCGTTGAGTTCGCGTTGCCTCGGATCAACAGCGCCGCCGATATCGCCCCGGCGATGGGGGCGGTCAGCGCCGCGCTCGCCTGCGGCCTGATCACACCGGGCGAGGCGCAAGCCATCGCCAGAGTGTTCACGACGTTCGTGCAAACCATCGAGACCAGTGACTTCGATCAACGCCTGCAGGTATTCGAGCCCGTCAGGCCGGAGACCGGGCGAGCCAGCCCAGGGGTTAACCGCCGTCGATTGCAACCTGAAGGAGAGCTTCGCTGCAGATTTGCTGCAGGTGCAGCGTCCTGTCATATTCGTAACAACCGTTAATAGCAGAACTCAGTCGTCGTGGCGGTCAGCCCGCTGATGACGAGGTTTACCGAACGCAGTTAAACTACACCCCGACGTGTTTTCGCTGGAGGTTTGACGTGCCGCAGCCGGACCACATCTCGGCGCTTCCCGTCACCGATCCCGAGGACCTCGACGAAGATCTGCGCGCGCTCTTCGCGCTGTGCACCGAAAAGCTCGGCATCGTACCGAATGTATTGCGCGCCTACAGCCTGCGCCCGCAGAAGCTACGCAATTTCGTCGCGATGTACAACGAGCTGATGCTGGCGCCGTCGGGTCTCTCAAAGCTCGAGCGGGAAATGGTCGCGGTCGTCGTTTCCAGTGCCAACCGTTGTTATTATTGCCTGGTGGCGCATGGCCAGGCGGTGCGGCGCCTGTCCGGCGACCCCGAACTCGGCGAAATGCTGGTTATGAACTATCGGGTGGTTGCGCTCGATCCGCGTCAGCATAAGATGCTCGACTTCGCGTGGAAACTGACGACGGCGCCCGAGACGATCGGCGAGGAAGACCGGGCGGAGCTGCGCCGCGCCGGTCTTGCTGACGAGGACATTTTCGATCTCGCCGAGACCGTGGCCTTTTTCAACATGTCCAACCGAATGGCCAGCGGTCTGGATATCATCCCGAAGCGCGAGTATCACCGGTGGGATCGATGATTGCCTCCGGCGCTGCATAGAACCTCACGGGGATCGAACAGGTCTGGAATGCGGCGTTTCATCGTCGGCTTTTTTGCGTTTATCGGTTTCGCGACGGTGCTGCTCGTTGGCGGCATCCTGCTGGTGGTCGGGGGACTGAAGCCGTCGGTAACACCTCTTCCCGGCAACATTCTCATGACCGTCAACCTGACCCGGGATCTGCCGGAGGGGGCCGGCGAAGAGCCCATCCTACGGGTACTAGTCGGCAGCAAGCCAACCCTGCGCGATTTTCTCGATGCAATCGAGGCCGCCGGCAACGATCCCCGCGTCAAGGTGCTGCTCGCCAGGGTCGGGGACGACGAACTGGGTCTCGCCAAGGTTCAGGAAGTGCGGGATGCGATCACTGCGTTCCGTGGCAAGGGTAAGCTTGCGCTCGCTTTCGCGGACAGCTTCGGCGAGTTTGGGCCGGGAACCAGGCCCTATTATCTGGCGACCGCCTTTGACGAGATCTGGCTCCAGCCGATGGGGAATGTCGGACTGACGGGCCTCTATGCCGATGCCCCGTTCTTCAGGGGCACTCTTGATCTTCTCGGCATCGCGCCGGAATTCGATCATCGCGAAGAATACAAAACTGCGATGAACATGCTGACCGAAACCAAAATGACGTCGGCGCATCGCGAAGAGGTCGAGGCGCTGCTTAACTCGGTCGCTGGACAGATCGTCCGCGGGGTGGCGCAGGCCCGCAAATTGTCGGAAACCGAGGTGCGCGAGCTGATCGATCGCGGCCCGCTGCTCGCCGAAGAAGCGGTTCAGGCAAAGCTCGTGGATCGGCTCGGCTACCGCGATGAGGTGTTGGCCCATGCCCGGGCGCGTGCCGGATCCGGCGCCGAGGTGATTACCCTGACGAATTATCTCGATCGCACCGGACACCCGCATCGCGACGGTTCGACGATCGCGCTGATCCATGGCTCCGGTCTTGTGGTGCGTAGCGGCGGCGGGCCCAGCCCGCTGACCGGGTCGACGATAATGGCGGCAACCGAGCTCACCCGCGCATTCCGCGCCGCTGTGCGGGATCCCGAGGTGCGCGCAATTCTCTTCCGCATCGACAGCCCCGGCGGCTCCGCGGTCGCGTCGGAGTCAATCTGGCGCGAGGTCGTCTTCGCGCGCGAGCGCGGCAAACCGGTGATCGTGTCGATGGGCGACGTCGCCGGCTCGGGTGGCTATTACGTGGCCGCCGCCGCCGACAAGATCGTCGCCCAGCCGGCGACGTTGACCGGCTCGATCGGCGTTCTCGCCGGCAAGTTGGTAATAGCCGATCTGTTGAACAAAGTCGGTGTTTCGACCGACAGTGCGCAAATCGGCGCCAATGCCGCGATGTTCAGTCCGACCGTCAATTTCTCTGCCCACGCTCACAACCGTCTCGAGGCGTTTCTCGACGAGACCTACAAGGGCTTCAAGGACCACGTCGCGACCGGCCGCCACATGACCCCGGAAGAGGTTGAAGCGGTCGCCAAGGGCCGCGTCTGGTCGGGCGAGGACGCCAAAGCGCATGGCCTTGTCGACGAGCTCGGCGGCTATTCCGTGGCGCTCCGCCTCGCCAGGGAGGCCGCCGGCCTGGGCCCCGACGCGCCGTTCACTCTCACCGTTTTTCCCCGGGAAGAAACTCTGCCGGAACTGCTGTACAACCGCCTCTCCGGCAAGGATCGCGAGCGCGACGATGGCAGCGTCAGCTCTAGCTCGATCGAGCGCTCGCTAAGAGCCGTGCAGCCCTTGCTGCAGCGTCTCGAAATGCTGCTGGATACCCCCGGGGTGCTGACCATGCCGCCGATCGAAGCGCCGAGATAATCGAGATTTCGTGGGCTCCGCTCCCGGCTGACGAATTGCTCATTACGCCTATGGCGGCGATGACCCGGTACTCTAACCATGATACCGTCGTCCGCAGAATTCGCCACGGAGGACCCAATGACCGACGCGCTGACCGTCATCCGCCACTGTGAGCGGCCGACGGTGACGCTCCCCGGTGGAGCGGCATACAAACCGATCATTGGCGATGACACCGGCGACGGGATACCCATCCGCACCGGCATCCAGACATCGCAACCGGGTTATACGACGCCGCTGCACTCCCATCCCTATGCCGAGGTGCTCACCGTGCTCGAAGGAAAGGGTGAGGCTTGGCTTGACGGCGAGGAAACAGTCGTAGCGCTCGAGCCTGGGGTCACTATTGCTGTGCCGGCGAACCGGGTGCACGCATTCAAGGTCGTCGGCGACCGCCCGCTTGTGACTTTTGGCATACACACCTTCGGCAAACGGATCGTCAACTACGTATCACCGGCGGAAAGCCTAGGCTGAGCCGGTCGATCGAGACTTACTTTTGAATGAGGGAGACAACCTATGGCCATAACCCGTTTCGACCTGACCCAGCCCCCCGGACCGCGCATGAGCCGCTGCGTCGTCCGCGACAACACGGTCTATCTCGCCGGCCTGACCGCCGGCGATACGAGTCAGGACATCAAGGGGCAGACAAAGCAGATCCTCGACAAGATCGACGGCTACTTGGCGCAGGCCGGGACCAGCAAGTCGAACCTGCTCTCGGCCAATCTGTGGATCAAGGACATGTCGCTGTTCGCAGACATGAACTCGGTATGGAACACTTGGGTGGACCCGGAGAATCCTCCGGCCCGCGCCTGCGTGCGGGCTGAGATGGCGCGTCCGGAAGTGCTGGTCGAAATCATGGTGACCGCCGCGAAATAACCGAAAGCGCTGGCAGGCGAGTCGGGCGGCCTAGGTAAGCCCGATCTCGCCGTCGACGACGTGCTCGAGCCCGACCTCGGGGATCGACAGGGTGATCCGCGGCCGCAGCAGTCTGCTTTCTTCAACCTTTCCCTTGGCAAGCGCGTCGCGCACCGCATTCTCGATCTCGCGCTGCGAGGTCACGCCGACCACCTTCAAGAACTTCCGGATATCCATGTTGAAACGGTCCTCGTTCATCGCTTTCTCCTTCGGCAGGCATAGAAGCGAGCCTAAACCCGGAACGCCTGTCCGTCGATGACGGCGACGAAAATCGGCCCGCGGTAATGACACCCGATGCCGGCGCGGCGATGGCGCACGCCGAAGAGCCGATGGCGGCGTATCGCGCGCTGCGGCGCAGCGGCGTGCTGGAGCCGGATCCTGCACAGCAGGCAGCAATCGAACGGCTGCAGAGCCTTTATCGCGCGCTGCTTCATTACCGGCCCGAAACCGGGATTCGCGGCTGGCTCGCCCGCTTCGGACTCGTCGAGAACGGCGGCAGCCCCCCGCCGGTTGGGCTTTACTTATGCAGTCCTGTGGGCCGCGGTAAATCGATGCTGATGGACCTGTTTTTTCGGTCGATACCAAACCCGCACAAGCGCCGGGTGCATTTTCATGCGTTCATGCTCGAGGTGCATGATCGCATCGAACAGGAGCGGCGGGCGCAAACCGACCGGCCCATCGCCAAGGTGGCGATTGATTTGGCTGGCGAGGCAGCCCTGTTGTGTTTCGACGAATTCCAGGTCGAAGACATTGCCGACGCGATGATCCTCGAGCGGCTGTTCACTGCGCTGTTTGATGCCGGGGTGGTGGTTGTTGCGACTTCAAACCGCCCCCCCGATGAACTTTACGAGCATGGGCTTCAGCGCGAGCGCTTTCTGCCGTTTATCGCGCTGCTGAAGAAACGGCTCGAGGTGCTCGATCTCGCGAGCGGTCGCGATTATCGTCTCGCCCGTCTGCGGGGCCAGCCTGTCTACCATGTTCCGCTCGGGGAGGGGGCGCACGCCGCCCTTGAACACGCTTTCGCCGAACTGACCGACCACTCCCCCGGGCAGAGCCTAACTCTCACCGTCAAAGGGCGCCCGCTCCTGGTCCCGCGAAGCGCCCGCGGTGTTGCCTGGTTCAGCTTTGCCGATCTCTGCAGCAACCCACTCGCTGCCGCCGATTACCTCGCCATCGCGGATCGCTTCGCGGCGGTCATCGTGGAGGCGATCCCGCGCCTTGCTCCCGCGGAGCGCAACGCGGCCAGGCGCTTCAACATACTGGTCGACACGCTTTATGAAGCACGGACTTTGCTCATCGCCTCGGCGGCAGTGCCGCCGGAGGAGATCTATGTCGACGGCGACGGCACTTTCGAGTTCCGGCGCACCGTCTCCCGCCTGATCGAGATGCAAAGTGAGGGGTACATCGCCAATCGCCCCCGTCGCTAGTGGTGAAAATCTCACGCTTGATACCCGGTGCCCGGACGCCTCTCGACCCCTAAGCGGCCATTCGCGTTGCTTTATTCGATGACCTCGTCAGCGCGGGCGAGGATGGATGGCGGGATGGTCAGCCCGAGCGCCTTGGCGGTCTTCAGGTTGACGATCAGCTCGAACCGGGCTGGTTGCTCGACCGGCAACTCGGCTGGCTTGGTGCCTTTGAGGACCCGGCCGACATAAATGCCAACTAGTCGGAAGGCGACCGCGAGGTTCGGCCCGTAGGAAATCAGGCCGCCTGTGGAGGCGAACTCGGGAAACTCATAAATCGCCGGGACGGCGTGGCGCGCTGCCAGCGCCACGAGCTGCTCGCGCCGGCCATTAAAGAACGGGTCGCTCATGACGGCGAGCGCACCGGCATTCAATTCGGGAAGGGTAGCAAAGGCGGCGTCGATCTCGCTTTCGCTACCGGCTTTGAGGATCTGAAGCCGTAATCCCTTCGTGCCCGTCGCTTCCTGCACCCCTCGAATACTGGGCTCGGTCTGCGGATTTTTCGGGTTCACCAGCAGAGCGATTACGCCGGCGTGGGGCACCAGCTCGGAAATCAGCTCAATCCTTTTGGGCATCAACTCGACGGTGAGGAAGCTAACCCCCGTGAGGTTCCCCCCTGGTCGGGCGAGACTGGCGACCAGGCCCTGCTCGACCGGGTCGGCACTCACCCCAAATACGATCGGGATGGTCGAGGTTGCGTTTTTTGCTGATAGCGCTGCAGCGAGGGTAGGGGCCGCAATTACGTCGACCTTACGGCCGACGAGGTCTTCGGCCAATGCGGGCAACAGATCATAGTTGCCACCTGCCCAGCGATATTCGATCGCCACGTTTTGCCCCTCGACCCAGCCGGTCTCGTCTAATCCTTGCCGGAAGGCGGTGGCAAACGGCGCGGCGAGATTGGGCGATGTGCTGCCGAGGTAGCCGATCACCGGCATCACCTTCTGCTGCGTGCCGGCCAAGCGCGGATACGCCGCCGCACCGGCGAGAACCGTCATGAGAGTCCGGCGTCTCATCCCCCCATCCCCTCGATCTGACGCTAGGCGTGGATTATGGCTCTACAGAGCCACTTCGGAAAGATCGGAGGAACGTCGGCGATCCACCCTAAATTGACCTGGGCGCAGGGTACCAACCGTCAGGTTTCATCCACTAGGGCAGGATTAATCGTTATCGGTTGGGGAAATCCCGATAGTGATCTGCGTGACTGCCGGTGTGGTTCAGCATTCCCGGTCGTGTCAGATATCCGCGAGGGGAGATGAAGCTGTAGATCTCACGCCTTGGGTGTTCTTGCCAGCCGATGTTGAACGCGCCGAGCTTCGGGAAGAATTGCAACTGGCTGTAGGGAAGGTGATCGTGGATCCACCACGCCATCGCTTGCCATGGTGTGCCCTCAAGCAAGCGATCGGCGAACCGCGGGATGACGATGCAGGCCATCGCGCCCATGCTCCCTCGCGCATCGCGGCGGTCCCAAATGTGGCGCGCATAGTTGCGCTCGTTCGATGCGCAATTGTTGTGGTGCGCGTTGCCGAATGCGTTTACCGCGGCCGAACGGTACGCCGAACGGATCGCCAGCCGTCCGAAAATCGCTTGCAGCGGTTCCAGAAGCTCTTCGCAAAGGCGTCTGCCTGCCGCAATAGCCAAGTCCGGGTCGGCGGGCAGGTTGGGAATGCCGTGCAGGTTCGAGATATCGCTATAAAGAAAGTCGCGCATGAAGAACGACGGCGACAGTCTGACGCGCGTAAATTCTTCGAGCCCTCGCACAGTCCTCGGTGTACGCATCGACGCCGTACCTCAACATTTGCCTGTCCTGTGCGCGAAGCGCAGAGTTCCGCGAGCCGGCACAGGTTTGAAGGGGTGATGTGATGGCCCGCAAGGAACTCGTGGTCGATAATGTAGCGGAAGCCTATCTAGCGCTGCTCGCCGAACGTGGGATTGAATATCTGTTCGCCAATGCTGGCACCGATTTCGCGCCGCTCGTCGAAGCATTCGCGAAAGCGGCGCGGACCGGCATGCCGGTCCCGCAGCCGGTGCTGGCGGCGCATGAGAACCTCGCCCTCTCGATGGCGCACGGCTACGCCATGGTCTCGCGGCGCGTCCCGGCGGTGATGGTGCATGTCAGCGTCGGGACCGCCAATGGCGTATGCGGCGCGCTCAATGCGGCGAGAGAGAATGTGCCGATGCTGTTCACCGCCGGCCGCTCGCCGTTGACCGAGGGCGGGCTTCCCGGGGCACGCGATGTCTACATCCATTGGGCGCAGGAAATGTTCGACCAGGCCGGCATGCTGCGCGAGATCGTCAAATGGGAGTACGAACTGCGCAACGGCCAGCAGCTCGAAACCGTGATCGATCGCGCCCTTGCCGTCGCAACCACGCCGCCCGGCGGCCCGGTCTATTTGTCACTACCGCGCGAGGTGTTGGCGGCGCCGTTGCCGGGGTTCTCCTACGATGCGCCGGCGCGCCGCGTGGCTGCCGCCCCGGCCGCCGCCGACAAAGGCGCGATACAAGACGCCGCTCGAATTCTCGCGGCGGCCGAGAACCCGCTCATCATCACGGCCAGCGCGGGCCGCGATCCGGCCGCGGTCGGGGCGCTCGCAGATTTGGCACAGCGCTTCGCGATCCCCGTCGTCCAGCACCGCCCGCGCCACCTCTGCCTCCCGGCAGAACATCCATGCCATCTGGGCTACGATGCGGCCCCTTTTTTGGATAGCGCGGCCGCGATCCTCGTCCTCGAGTGCGATGTTCCATGGATACCCAGCCTGGATACGCCGCAGCGGGAATGCAAGGTCATCCATATTGGCGTCGACCCACTGTTCTCGCGCTACCCGATCCGCGGCTTCCCATGTGATCTGGCGCTTACCGGCTCGGCGGCGTCTGCGCTTCCCGAGCTGGCCGAGGCCCTGGACCGGTGCACCGACAGCTCCGCTGTAGCGGCGCGCCGGCGCCGACTGGCCGAGCAACGGGAGAACCTGCTCGCCGGGTGGCAAAAGACGCGCGACAGCGCCGCCGGCGTGCGTCCGATCCACATGGCCTGGGCCAGCGCCTGCATCGCCCAGGTCAAACCCGAGGATGCGATCATCGTCAACGAATACACCTTGATACCCGAGCATTGCGGCTCGAACCTTCCGGGTACCTATTTTGGATCGAGCACGGCCTCGGGTCTCGGCTGGGGTGGCGGCGCCGCCCTTGGGGCCAAGCTGGCCTCGCAGGACCGCTTGGTGATTGCCGTGCTCGGCGACGGCTCGCATCTATTCGGCAACCCCGTCGCCGTCCATCACGCCTCGGCGATGCACAAATTGCCGGTTCTGTTCATCGTCCTGAACAATTCGATGTGGGGCGCCGTGCGTCGCGCGACGCTTGGGATGTACCCGCAAGGCGAAGCGGCACGCAGTAATAAGCCGCCGCTAATCGATCTCGACGAATTACCGGCCTTTGAGCAGGTTTGCGCCGCCGCCGGCGGTTATGGAGAGCGGGTCGAGGACCCGACGGCTCTACCCGCAGCGCTCCATCGCGCCATCCACGCCGTCACCGTCGAAAAGCGCCAAGCGCTCCTTAATGTGATTTGCCGCGGGGTATAGGGACCTCGATCCTCAGAAAGGAGGGGGTTTGGTCACCTGGAAGCTCTGCCGCGTTTCCATCTGCCGGACCCAGTTCTGCAATTTCGGGTGCTCCGCCATCGCTGCCCCGCCGTCCGGCACGTTGGCGAAATAGTAGAGGAGGGGGATCACCATCAAATCGGCAAGGCTGATATGGTCGCCGGTGAGAAAGCGATGGTCTTCCATGAGCCGGTCGATTTCGGAAAGGCACAGACGCGCTCGCGGCAGCGCCGCCTCGATCGCCGGCTCGTCGGGAGTGCCTCCGAGGATCCGCGGAACCAAGATTCGGTTGAACAAGATCGTCCCGGCGATGCTCGGCCAAGCATAGGCGTCGACAATGCCGATAATCTGGTTCATCCGTGACCATTCGTGCACGTCTTCCGGCTGCAGCGGCGTCCCGGCGAAGCGCTCGTCGACATACCGCATGATTGCTTGCGTCTCATAAAGCGCAAAGCCGTCGTGCTCAAAAGCGGGGACCTTGGCGAAAGGCTGACGAGACAGATGCGACTCTTCCCGATGGGCGCCGAACGGCACCTCGACCAATTCGTGCGTCACGCCTTTCTCCGCCAGAGCCAAACGCGCGCTCCACACATAGGTGCTTCCCGCCGGGCCGTAGACGATCGGGTGTGCCATGTTCGTTAGCCGCCGGCCATGAAAGATCAAATGTCGGAAAAATCAGCCGGCGGTCGCGTTGCGCTCTCGGTGCCGTCCGCGAGCTTGTCGTATTCGACGGCCAATTCGAGCAGCCGCAGCTTAATCGCGCGAGTTGTAACACCCTCTGCGACCTGACGGGCGCGGGCGGCTTTTCGGCGATAGTACTCCGCCGGTTGCGGCGGCAAGTCTGACTGCTGGTCCATGGCGCAGCATACCACGCCCGCCCTGGAGATGGCAGATTTGGCTTAGGACTTCCGGCTTTGGGCCCGGCTTTGGGCTAAGTCATCGGCTGTTTTTGCGCCGGAGAGACGACGTCGACCGACCAGAACTGCTGCACGCGAGCGGCGGCCTTGGCGCGGCGCCGCTCGGCCCGGCGCGCCGCGTACTCACCGAGTGCCTCGCGATCAGCGCTGGCAACCGAACCCTGGGTCGGGAGAACGCAGGCCGTCGGGCATTTTGTCACCCCTTTGGTCCGAATAAAATCGGCCACCGCGGCTGCAAAATCGTTCTCTGAAATGAGCCCTTGAGACACCTCGTTAATCATCGAACCGCTCCATTATCAGCCGCCTTGGGCGCAATCACCCTTTCGCCGGAGGTTAGCTAATTAACCAACCGCCTGGCCGCCATGGCGAGGTTACCGTCGGTTTGAGGCAGCAATAACGTTCTGTGACTTGGTCGAAATCATCTCCCGGTTATTGCCGGGTAGTTGGCCGTGGATGCTCCCGAGAGAACGTCTTTGGGACATTTCTGCAAGTTGCCAGCTTGTTCTCGGGTCGATGCTCTCGAGACTCGCTCCCGAGCGGGTCAATCCCCGCTGGCGTTAAGCTGCTGCCCCAGCTGCGTGCCGATGAAAAGCTCGACAGTTTCGGTATCCGGAATGGCGGCGCTGGGCGTCACTCGATTTTGATAGGGAATATTAAATTTTGCGAACCCGTCCATTAATATTTTGAGTGTATCCGAACGGCTTTCGCTATTCACATAGACATTGATGCCCGGCGCTCGTACGTCTCCAAATATTTTGGTTACTTGAGGACCTTGTGCTTCCCACGCGGCCGCCTTAACGATGTTCACCAGTTGGTTCGCGTACTGATAGGCCTCAAGATCGTCGGGGATGCAGGAAACGATTACCCGGCGGCTGCCGAACTGCCTTAAATACGACGTTAAATCGTCGGCGGCCGTTTGCGCGATCGAGCGGGTCCTCCTGACTGCTTCGAGTTCTTTAACGTGATGCTCCAGTTCCTTTATCCGGCGGGTCAAATCAGATGCGCTCGGCCCGTTGAATGCCGAGTGGACCCCCGGGGCAGCGCTGGTTCCGGCAAGTGCCGAGGTTTCTTCGGCTTGGCGCCGCCCGGGCCAGACCGTAGCAGCAATAGCGAGGCATCCAAAGACGAGTATGCTCGCCATCCAGTATCGCCGGCCGCGCAAAGCTGCGGGAGGTGAAGCTGCTACGGTCAGAGCCAACGCAGTCACGACGACCACCAAAATCGTCGGCAGCCAAAGAGGCATATCTGGCTCAGGCTGCAGGTATGGCGTCTCGAGCCGGTTCGACTCGCCGCCCGCCCGCGCCGATCGATAACGCCATCGCCGCCGCAGCGAAACACAACAAGCCGGCAAGCAGGAACGCTTCGAGATAGGTGCCGAACGAGATCCGCAGCACCCCGCCCAGATAGGCGGCCGCGGCGCCACCGACCTGATGGATCACGGTGATCCACGCAACCATGATGCCGGTTCTCTCGGTTCCGACCACCCGGCTCAACAGCCGCACCGTCGGCGGGACCCCGGCGATCCAGTCCAGCCCATAGAACATCGAGAACAGCGACAGACCGTAGACCGACATATCGAAGGCGAAGGGCAGATAGAGCAAGGAGAGCCCGCGCAAACCGTAATACCAGGCGAGAAGCAATCGGTTGTCCACCCGGTCGCTGAGCCAGCCAGAAAGCGTGCCGCCTACGAAACTGAAGACGCCGGTCGCGGCGAGAAGACCCGCTCCGGTGACCTCGGCTAGACCGTGATCGACGCAGGCCGGGATCAGATGCGTACCAATCAGCCCGTTGGTCGAGGCGCCGCAGACGAAATAGCTGCCGGCAATCAGCCAGAAATCGCGCGAGCGGGCGCTGTCGCCAAACGCGCGGAAGGCAAGGGTCACTGGATTGCCGTCGGCTGGCGGACTGACCCGGAAGCCGCGTTGCTCGCCATAGGGTGCCAGGCCCAGCTCCTCGGGGCGGTCGCGCATCAAGAGCGCAACCATTGGAACAAAGACCGCGACCGAAACCGCGAGCAGCACGGACATCACACGCCAGCCGGCGCTGGTAGCGAGGCTCGCCATAGCCGGGAGAAAGATCAGCTGACCTGCCGCGTTGGCTGCGGTCAGCACGCCAAGGACGAGGCCTTGCCGCACGCGGAACCAGCGCGCTGCAATAAACGCGGCAAGAAAATTTCCGATCACGCCGCAACTCGCTCCGACGACGACACCCCATAGCAGGATGAGCTGCCAGGATTGGCGCATCATCGGCGTCAGAGCGACGCCGGCGGCGGTTGCTGCGAGCGCCACCGCCATTGTCCGCCTGACCCCAAAACGATCGATAACAGCCGCTGCGAAGGGCCCGATCAAGCCATAGAGCAACAGGTTGACCCCGATCGCGAAAGAGATCGTCGAACGCGTCCAGTGAAATTCGCTTTCGAGCGGCACGATCAACACACCCGGCGCGGCTCGCACGCCAGCCGTCAGCAACACCACAACGAATGTGACTGCCGCGACGACCCAGGCATAATGCAGCTTGGCTGGTAGACGCATCGACACTCTTCAAACGGCTCGGATCATCGCAGACTGGCAGGGTCACCCGAAAAGGCAACCACCTTGGATGAAACGCTGCGATGCCGATCTCTAGAGGGTCGATTTTCGGCGAGGTGGGTATGCAAGCGGTCAATCAAGGCCCGGCTGCGTTTCACCCGATCCCGAGTGCAGTTGTCGAGGCTCCGTCGGGGCTCGGCATCGCGAAGACGCTTGGGGAGAACGCTCTGCTGGCCTTCCCGCCGGAGGCCTTCGAGGAAGACGTCGTGGTGCGCCGCTTTTTCGGTCGACGGCAGGTCATTCTCAACCGACCGGCCAGCATCCATCACATCCTCGTCGACAATCCGGCCAACTACCGCCGCACCGGCGCGACGATCCGCATGCTGCGCCCGTTGCTCGGCAAAGGCCTCCTGCTCAGCGAAGGCGAGGACTGGCGCCATCAGCGGCGGACCGTGGCGCCGGCGCTCGGGCCGCGAACGATACCGATACTGGCGCACCACATTGCAGTAGCGACCAACCGGCTCATCGAAACGCTCGTGGATTGCGGTGGGCGCCCGGTCGATCTCCTCGTTGAGATGCAGTTCCTCGCACTCGAGATCGTCGGCCGGTCGTTGTTCTCCCTAGCAGTAGACCGGCATGGGCCGAAGTTGCGCGAGCTCATCGCCGGTTACGCCGAGCATCTCGGGCGGCCGACCCTCCTCGATTTTCTGTTGCCCTTGCCTCTTCCAACTCCACGGGATTTTGCGCGGCGCCGCTTCCGCCGCCGCTGGGTGGCGCTGATCGAGCAGTTGATCGCGGAACGGCGCGGCAGCGGGGCTGAGGAGGCGCCGACCGACCTGTTCGACCTCCTGGCAACCGAGGAATGGGATCCGGTGCGGCTGGCTGACCAGGTCGCAACCCTGATCACAGCCGGACACGAGACAACCGGGGTTGCGATGTTCTGGGCGCTCTATCTCGTCGCAACTAACCCCGGGATCGAGGAACGCATTGCCGCCGAAGTCGCGCCGCTCGATCTTGGCCTGGAGGCGGCCGGCGAGACATTGCCGAAACTCGTTTACACGCGCGCGGTCGTGCAGGAGGCCTTGCGGCTTTATCCGCCAGCTTTCACGTTGGTGCGGCAGGCCCGCCGCGCCGACATCGCCGGCGGCATCGCAATACCGGCCCGCGCGGTCGTTATGGTCGCCCCTTGGGTGTTGCACCGGCACCGGCGGCTGTGGGATCACCCGGAAAAGTTCGATCCTTCGCGCTTTTTGCCCGGCGCGGCGCCACCCGACCGCTGCGCTTATCTACCCTTCGGCATGGGCCCGCGGGTCTGTATCGGCGCGCAATTCGCGCTGACCGAAGCGACCTTGGTCCTCGCGGCGATGACCAAGGCGTTCCATATCGAGCGCTGCTCCGCGGAACCGGTGTTACCGGTCGCGATTGTCACGACACAGCCTGACCACCCGCCGCTGTTCCGCCTTGCACCACGCAGGTGAAACGGCGGAGCTGGTCAGGGCAGCAGTGGTCTCCTCTACTGACGAGACATCTCGCTTTCGATACAGGCTCGACCGGTTGACGTCGATTTCCACGGTCTCGACCGATGCGAACGTGCCATATTTGGCCGATTGTGTTGGCCGATACGGAGGCAATAGTGCTGAACCCGACGAGCCTTTTAGCTGATGCACTGGGCCGGAACCTGGCCGAGACCTATCGCAGAATTTATGGCGACCGAGAGCCGCACATTGCCTCCGTCCTGGACGAAGCCGCCGGGCTTGTCATCGAGCGGATCGCCAGCAGCGATGCGCTCTATCACGACTGTCAGCACACGGCACTGGTCACCCTTTGCGTTCAGGACATTTTGCGGGGCCGTCGCCTCGAGCGGACCATGACGCCCAGCGAGTGGGGCCATACGATTTTGGCCGCGCTGAATCACGACATCGGATATGTGCGCGGCATCT
>Ga0306921_10004269_pt1 | contig 14641 bp, 14 predicted proteins | sample sta12Cox44000080_FD_203760 | JGI IMG/M metagenome (GOLD analysis project Ga0306921, IMG submission 203760) | Lab enrichment of tropical soil microbial communities from Luquillo Experimental Forest, Puerto Rico - statoxic.12C.oxic.44.000.080 (v2)... | ecosystem: Environmental > Terrestrial >...
GCGTTTTGCCGAGAATGGGATCGATGTTAGCGTCCTTCCCGAACTGACGGACGAGGACTTCGATAGGCTCGGGGTCCTTCTCGGCCATCGCCGCAAAATGCTGCGTGTGATCGCCGAACTCAATCAAGCCGAAATAATAGCCGAACCGGCTCGCCGGCACGATGCCGAGCGACGCCACCTGACCGTCATGTTCTGCGATCTGGTGGGCTCCACTGCCCTCTCGGCGCGCCTCGATCCTGAAGACATGTGGGAGGTGATCCGTGCCTACCGGGTCGCCTGTGAGAGAGTCATTACCGCTTATGACGGCATGATAGCGCGGTTTGTCGGCGACGGAATACTCGCCTATTTCGGCTATCCCCGCGCACACGAGGATGACGCAGAGCGCGCAGTGCGAGCGGGGCTCGACATCATTGCCGCAATAGGGCAACTCGAAACGCGCGCGGAAGAGCGCGTCGGGGTGAGGATAGCGATCGCGAGTGGGCTTGTGGTGGTAGGCGAGCTCATCAGCGGCGGCGCGTCAGAGGAGCAAGCATTGGTCGGCGATACGCCGAACGTCGCTGCCCGGCTCCAGAGCCTGGCGGAGCCGGGGGTGGTTGTCGTTGCTGCCTCGACACGCCGGCTGCTTGGTGATTTGTTCACTTTTCGCAACCTCGGCCGCCGCGAGGTCAAGGGCATCTCCGAACCCATCGCGGTCTGGGCGGTCGAAGGCGCAGCCGCATCCGAGAGCCGCTTCGAGGCGGTTCGCGCGGCCCGCTCGATTGGATTTGTCGGCCGCAAGGCAGAGATCGAATTCGTGCTCTCGCGCAAGCAGTTGGCGTGGCAGGGCGAAGGCCAAGTGGTGTTGATCTCGGGCGAGGCCGGGATCGGCAAATCGCGCATTGTGGCAGCGCTCACCGAGAGCCTCGCGGTGGAGTCGCACCGCCGCGTGCGGTATCAGTGCTCGCCCTACCACACTAACAGTGCGCTTCATCCTTTCATCGCTCAGCTCGAGCGCGCCGCCGGCATCAGGTCACAGGACACGCCGGAGCAAAAGCTCGACAAGCTTGAGACAATGCTTGCGCTTGGAACACAGCAGGTGGCTAAAGCGACGCCGCTCATTGCCGCGCTTCTTTCGATCTCGACCGGCGAACGCTATCCGCCGCTCAGCTTGAGTCCGGCGCAGCAGCGGCGACAGACCTTCGCCGTCCTTCTCGACCAGCTTGAGGGACTGGCACGGCAGCAACCCGTGCTGGTTGTCTGCGAGGACATGCATTGGGCTGATGCCACAACGCTTGAGCTGTTCGACCTCACGGTGGATCGGATCAGGGGGCTGCCGATACTCGTGCTCATGACGTTTCGGCCCGAGTTCGAGCCACCTTGGGCGGGTCTCGTCAATGTCAGCCTGCTACGGCTCGACCGGCTTAACCGGCAGGATACGCGCGCTCTGGTCGAACAGGTGACCGTCGGTCGCCAGTTGCCGAGCGAAATGATGACGCAGATCATCGAAAAGACGGATGGTATCCCGCTATTCGTCGAGGAATTGACCAAGATGGTGCTGGAGTCCGGGCTGCTCGTGGAGAATGCCGGGCGCTATCGCGTCGATAGTCCGCTACCGCCTCTCGCGATTCCCGCGACCCTACAGGACTCGCTCATGGCGCGGCTCGACCGGCTGGCGCCGGTGAAGGAGGTGGCACAGGTAGGAGCCGCCATCGGCCGCGACTTCTCGTACACACTGCTTCGATCTGTGGCGGGACGCGATGACCTGTCGCTGACCGCGGCACTGGGGCAACTGGAAGAGGCCGAGCTCTTGTTGCGCCGGGGGACACCGCCGGAAGCTAGCTATAGCTTTAAACATGCGCTTGTTCAGGAAGCGGCCTACGAGAGCTTGCTCAAGAGCCGCAGGCAACTGCTCCATAAGCAGATCGGCGATGTCCTGCGCGACAAGTTTCCAGTTATTGCCGAGACCGAGCCTGAAGTCGTGGCATACCATTTCACTGAAGCCGGGCTGAGCGAGGTAGCCCTGGAGTGGTGGGGCAAAGCGGGCCAGCAAGCGTTGAAACGCTCCGCATATTCCGAAGCAATCGCACATTTCGGCAAGGCGGTCGCCATCAGCGATGAGCTGCCCGTTGAGCGGCGTCGCACCATCAACAGGCTCGATCTTCAAATCGCATATGGCCGTGCCCTGCGCGGCAGCCTTGGCCACAGCGCACCCGAAACGGTGGCCGCATGGACGCGGGCTCGACAGTTGGCGGCCGACATCAACGATCCGGTTGAACTGGCGCCGATCCATTCGGGCCTGTTCAATGCCTGTTTGACTCACGGCGAAATCGCGCCAATGCGCGAGTTGGCAGAGGCAATAGTGAGCGCGGCCAAACGGCGCCCGGAATCGCCGGTGGCAGCAATCGTCGCACACTGGACGAGCGGGGTCACCTGCTGGCTCGCGGGCGACTATTTGAACGCGAGAATGCATCTTGAGCAAGCACTCACGATCCACAGCGCCGAACCGAATCCAGCGACCTTCAAGGCATCGACACTGGACCTGCCGTCAGTGATCCTGAGATTCCTCGCTTTGGTGCTTTGGCCGCTTGGGAGGATCGATCAAGCGCGTCGGCTCGCCGGGGCGGCAGTGAATAGCCCAGGAGAAAAGCGCGCACTTGCTCAAGCCAATGCGCTCGTCCAGAAGACCGTTTTCGACGGACTATACGGGGCGCGTCCTCCCATGTTGCAACAAACAGAAAGGATCCTTGCTCTCGCTCGTGAGCATGCGATGCCATTATATCTGGCCGCCGGCACCTACCTAAACGGCTTGGCAAAGTGGCGCGCGGGCAATGGGATGGAGGGTCTCGCGGATATGCGCCAAGGCTGGACATTGCTCCACGAAAATGACTGCTACCTTTGTGAACCATTTTGGGCGATGCAGGTCGCGGTGGCGAATGCAGAGGCCGGGCAAGTGGAGACTGCGTTGGAAATTTTAAGAGAATTGATCGTCTGGACGGAACAATCCGGCCAGCATTGGCTCGATGCCGAACTCTATCGTGTTCAGGCCGAGCTTTTGTTGCGTTGTGACCCGCCGAAACTTTCCAGTGCCGAAAATGCCTTCAATAGAGCCCTGGAAATCGCCCGAAGCCAACAGACAAAGACTTTTGAGCTGCGCAGTGCAATTGGACTTGCGCGCCTTCGCAGCACAAATGGCCGAGCGGGCTCAGTATCAGAGGTGCTCGCACCGGTCCTCGTCGATTTCGACACGGGACAAGATCTTCCCGAAATTCAAGAAGCGGAAGAGCTGCTCAAACATGAGCGCTATTCGATCCAGCCATTGTCCTGAAATCAGTGTCTGCGCGGTCTTGTCGGGTCAAGCGGACCAGCCGCCGAAACGTCACGCCAGATGCTTCAATAATTTTGGAGGCGTGATATCTTCGATAAACTCTCTTAGTGTGTCGGCGTCGAATGGCTTGCGTAGTATCCTTAGATTTGGAGGAACTGCTTTGGCCGCATCGCTGTAGCCGGTCGTAAGGACCACCGGCAACCCGGGATATCGCGAACGGATTTCTCGCGCGAGCCCGATGCCATCTATGGTTCCCGGCATGACGATATCGCTAAAGACAAGATCAATCCTCGTGCCATCTTCAAGCAGCTCCAATGCTGCTTCGGCCGACTCTCGATAGATGGTGTCATAGCCCAGATGTTCGAAGAGTGAGGATGTCACTTCCGCCACATCGGCGCTGTCGTCGACAACAAGGACTGTTTGACCGTTGGAATGCTGTATTTTTGTTCTAGCAGCGGAGACCTCTTTGCTGGTGACTTGCTGTTCCTCACAAGAGGGTAGGTAGATTGTAATCGTCGTTCCCTGTCCGACCTTGCTGTCCGCCGTCACCGTTCCGCCGGCCTGGTGCGCAAAACCATAAACTTGCGACAGCCCCAGCCCGGTTCCTTTACCGACCTCCTTGGTCGTAAAAAATGGATCGAACATCTTGGACAAAAGATTTGGCGGAATGCCAGTGCCCGTATCGCTAAACGATATCGCAACAAACGCTCGATTGTCGCTGATTTCCTGATCCACCGTCGCGTTGTTGACAGATAGCGAGAACCTGCCGCCGTTCGGCATTGCGTCGCGGGCATTAACGGCGATGTTGACAATCGCGAGTTCTAGTTCGGCCAGATCCACTTTAACAGGCCAAACACCGTCACCGACATTTTCCTCGTAGACAATGTTCCCGCGCAGCGAGCTTTCAATCATGGTCCGCATGTTCTTTATGGATTCATTCAAATCGACGACCATCGGGTTAAGCGGTTGATGCCGGGAGAATGTCAGCAATTGGCGCGTGAGACTTTCTCCACGTTTGGCTGCGGTCTGTATGGCTTCGATTGCCCTTGGTAGCTTCGGATCAAGCAAGCGCGCAAAAATCTGGGCGCTACCTCCGATGATCATCAATAGGTTGTTGAAGTCGTGCGCAATGCCGCCGGTCAGTTTGCCGATTGCTTCCATTTTCTGAGCCATCGCGAGCTGCTCGCGAGCCTGAACCAGTTTCTCGTGTGCGTCGCGTCGCTCCGTTGCATCCCGAAGTATATTGGCAAACCCGATCAGATCTCCCGCGTCATCGCGCACCGAGGAAACCGAGCCGGTAATGAAAACCGGCGTGCCGTTTTTTCTGATCCGCCAACCCTCGACTTCGTGCTTGCCGCGTTGGACAGCCAATTCCAATGCGCGGTTCGGTGCGCCTGCGCGGCGCTCATCCGGTCGATAAAATATCCCAAAGTTTTTGCCGATAACTTCTTCGGCGGCGTAGCCCATTACTTTTTGGGCGCCGCTGTTCCAGCTTGCAACATGCCCCTCTTTGTCGAGCGCGAAAATTGCATAGTCGACGACCCCCTCGATCAGCATTTGGAAGTGGCGTTTGGCGCTGTTGAGCGCCAAATTCGTCCGTTCCACTTGATGGGTCAATTGGTCCCGCGCAGAAAGGAGATGGGCTTCGGTGCTTTGGCGTGTCGCAGTTGCGGCAGCCAAGGCAAGAGGCGGCACCGATACGCTGATGGAAAGTACGAGTAACGATAATAGGGCTCCATTCGGATCCGTTTTGGAAAAGGGGTCGTTACCCGCCGAGAAGCCCCAGATCGCAATTCCGCAAAAAATGAGCGCGGCCGTGGCAACGGTACGTTGATTGCCGGACAAACCAGCCCGCATCAATGGTAATAAAACCAGAAAGCCAAGAAGGCTCCGATGCGGCACCAGCACGTCTAGGTCGTCGCTGATTAGGTTGCCGCCGATGAGAGGGCTATACGCAACGATGCCGATGACGCCCACGAGAATAAGTACCGCAACTGACTCCAACAAACTCCACTTGGAAGAGCTGCGTAAAGGCATTATCGCCCAAAGCACGACGGCCGGAGCGATGACTAACGTCCCGGCCGCGTCTGCCAGCCACCAGGTTGCCAAGGTGACAATGGAATCCGAAAAACTGAGTTTGTTGGCAAGATTGAATCCTGCGAGAGCAACGATAGAACTAATCATCGAAGTCGGCACAAGGGAAATGATCGCAAACTTCGCGACATTGAAAGGAGCACCGAATGTTTGATGACCGTCCGACCAGCGATCTATCAACCGAGTTCCGGCAAATGCAGCGAGGACAGTTCCGATCCCAACCGGGCCCAACTCCATGAAGTGCAGGAGTGATCGGTCGGCCATAACGTAAGGAGCAAAAGATCCCACTAAAATCGCGGGCCAAATCCGGTAGCCGCGCAGCAGGACCAACGCGAGCGCGAAGCCGGTTGGTGGCCACAACGGTGTCGCGGCCGGATTAATTGCGGGTAGCCACAGCGCCGATACGCCAAGGCCAATGTAACTTGCGGCAATTATTGAAAGTTCGAGGATGTACATTGCAGCACTCGACCCGCTGCGAAAAACGAACATCCTAGCTTTCCCAAACCCTGCCCGTTCCATCACAAGCCTTTGCGGTGGAGGATCTTAAAGCGGCGGGGAACCTCGACGTGGGAACCTCGAAAGCTATCAGCGTGCATAGTATTGTGGCCAAACCAAGCTGGGAAGGGACGCGCAACGCCTGCTTTGGAGCTTTGGATCATCGCGTCGATCTGGCAATGCGCGGAGCCGGCCACACCGATCCGGCAGGCGGAAGTTTCGCAAGCGAGTGATCGCGCGAGCGGCAGGGAACTTCGCTCTCGGCCCGCCGAAGGTTCGTCGAGGATAGGCCTACGGTTCAGCCGGCGCGATCTAGGCATTCGAGCAAACGCCGCGTCGGTTCGCGTGTTCAGTTCTCTTTGATCCACTCCGTGAGCGGCTTGACATCCGGTGGCTCGGCATAAGCGCGGGGCCACATGTCCACGACCCATTCGATCTTGGTCGCGCGGTCGACGAGGACCGCCGTATTGTGAGGCAACTGCATTGTTAGCGCATTACCGCGGTAATGAGGATCGCCGACAAAGTGATATTTCAAAAGGCTCCACTCTTGCAGAACGAGTAGCAAGCTTGTCGTGTTGCGGGTGGTGTCCCAGCAATCAAAATTGTGCTTGTCGTCGAGTGCACGGATGTCGGCGTTTGCGACACGCCTGTTTGTGCCGAGGATCGGCCCCATGCGGCGATCGAACCAGATCACAGCCTTCTGCACGGCAGCACGCTCTGCAGCGGCTGAGCTGCGCCCGGTTCCAAGAATCTTGCTCAGGGCGCTGCGGTCGGCGGGCGTGAAGTCCAGGAGTTCGCGACGCCGGCAGACGAAACCATAGCACACGGTCATCGACGTGGCCGACGGCGGGAAGATCGATACCGTGGTGTAGAGATCCGACTGTGCCGCTGTCAGTTCAATCGCAGCGGCGGGCCCCGAGATCAAGAACAATCCGAATGCAGCCGCGGCCAGGCCGCAGCGCGCGACAATGGCACCGGTCAAATCCTATCGCTCCTGTTGGTGAGCACCATTGACCTTCGAGTTCCTCTCACAGTCCAGCGGAAAATAACGCGGCGGTCTCGCAATGCCAAGCCAAGCGCTTGGTGCAAGCCACAGAAACTTCAGCTCCGTGGCAAGCCGCTGCACGCAGCGCGCAAAATGGATTGCGACATCCCTACTCCGAGCGTCTTGGCCGTTTTAAGGTTGACTGTGAGCTGCATTTGGTGGGTGCCTGAGCCGGAAGATCGGCGGGCTTCTTGTCAGGATACGGGGAGGAATGGCGGGGAAAAACGTGTGATGGCTGACTCCGGCAATAGAGAACTATAGAAAGGTCGTCGCAATGAGGCGCGCCCTTCGGGAAGGAAACCCCATAGTCGATCGCGGCAACAAGATGAGGAGATTGGCCATGCGCGAAAAGTGGAGAATTGGAGTCGGAGCCGTTGCTCTTTTCCTGGTGGGAGCCGTATTGCTGCCGACTGTTTCCCAGGCCGAGGCCATTTCCGCGGAAGTGGCGAGGAAGTGCAAGATCCTTCGGGCGAAACAATTCCCACCGCGTCAGGTCGGCAATCCGGCCGCCGGTAGTGCCTATGGTTCGGGGCAAGACAAGAGAGAGTTCTTCAGGAGATGCGTCGCGAATGGTGGCAACATCGAAGTCTCTCCTCCCGTCCGATAAAATGCAGCGCGGCGCATTTAGACTACTTCCTATGCCCATCAGCAGCCTACGCAACAGCAGCCACATTGGCAGACCAAGCTCGGTTCACCTCCCCCGGCTCCTCCCGTCCGGGGAGAGAACCTGATGAGGCCCCGGCCCGGGATGCGCCGGGGCCATTTTTAACGCCGCGCGGATTCGCAGTATTGGTGCTATGTGAGCAAGATAGGCACGGGTGCTATCGATGCTCTTCTTGGTCTTTTCTCTCTGGTCGTCCTCCCCTACCAGTGCTCAAGGCGTACCTCATCTTGAGGAATGCACACTCACGCAGAACTGGGATTTCCAGGATGGACAGTTTGGGGTCAAGAATATCTGCAATAAGCCCGTCACAATCCAGTTCATGGCGGAGAGTCAGCAGCAAGCGAAGAGCGCTGAACTCAAACCGGGCGAGCGATTCAACACGGGGTTAGGTGAGGCGCAGATCAAGTCCAACTGGTGGGTCTTCACAACCTGCCCCGTCGGATATGTCAGCAGCATCCCCTTTGAGGTGAAATACAAGGACGCGTTGGCGGAGGGCCACTACAATTGCGTCGAGAAATGACGCACTCCGCAGTGACACGTTTTGCGGAAGCCTCTGGCAACAGAGGCCCAGAGCCGCAGCCGGATTGCAGATGGCAGTGCGCGGAACGAGGGTCTCAATTCGGGAAGCAAGCCCGGTATCGTGTGCGCCAAATATAGCCAGGTGGGCATGGCGGTCGTGGCACTGCCCCGACCGGGCATTCGTTCCGAATGGGCGTGCTCGGAGCCGCGACCCAGCCATTCACGACGCCGCCCAGCCATTCACGACGCATCCGCCAAGAGGTGCTTGATAGCAACCAGGGCCGCATCCGTCTGCGGCATTGGCGCCGCTGAAGGCAGCGACGGTACCGGCGAACAGAGCTGCCACAAAAATCGTTCTCATGTCTCCTCCATGATCAGGACGCCTGCGGCGCGTCGTCCCTTCCTGGTCCAGGGACGCGCATCGACCACAACGGCTTCGTCGTTAATTTCTACAAGCTAACATTTTCTTCGGAGCGTGCCCCGAAAAAACTGCTCCGAAGAAAATCCCGGCGCATCGGGCTTTCCTCGGTCGCGCGCCTGTCGAGGGAGCGCAGCGCGGCTACCGCGATCGGGAATCACGCTACAGCTTAACCTATGCGAATGAAGCGGAGCCGCGACTCAGATTCTTGTTCGCACGGAGCGAACGATGGGCTGCGGCGACACCATCAATCTTGCCGAAACGGAGACGCGCGAAGAGCGCAAGTGCGCGCGTTGCGGTGCGCAGCCCTGGCTGGCTCATGTCATGCTCGATTCCCGCAAAGGCGTGGCGGTACGTGTCTTTGAGTGCCGATGCGGTGAGCGCATCTGGGAGGATTAGCCGTCCGGGAAAGTTTCGATTCAGGCTGTAACCTGCGCTAAGCCGCAACCATTTCGATCGTCTCGCTGAGCTTCTTCTCGGCGTCATACACCTTGACCTGCAGCATCGGGTAACGCCGCTTCAAATCTCGGGCTGCTTTCAACGCGCGATCCTGGGTATTGAACTCGGTTTTCACCTGACCGTCCACGATGAGAGCGTAGCCTGCGGCTGGAAGATTGCTCTCTGCCCGGTGCGTGGTCGCAGGCGCGCTCGATCGTTGCGTTCGCTGATGGCGCATCGCCAAACTCCGATTTCGGGAATTTCGACGTCTAACGCCTTGAGACGAAAAACGTTCCCGCGCCACTGCCTTGGGGTATCAATTATGGGCCCGACGTTCCGGGCAGCCGGCTTGCAACGAATTTTCAATATCTGTGGCCTAGTTTCGGCGCCATGAGGATTCGGTCAGGCGGTGCAAGGAAGACGGCAGCGCGCGGGGCTCGAAAGCGCGGCGACCTGCTCGCAATTTGGCTCGACCTCTTGAAGCAGTTCGACAACCCCGCTCGGCGGCGCGCCGCCAAACTGCGGCGAACGCAGCGGCCGCGCCGAGCCATCCCCATCCAACTCCTTCGATTGGAGGGCTATGCCAACCGTCTCGAAGCAGATGGTGGCCACCGTCGTCCTGGGGAATTTGGCGGCCACCGGGTACGCTGAACGCGCGCTTTAGCCTGATCCCCGGCTCGTCGGTTTTGGTTCCGCGCCCAGTTCAGGCCTGGTTGCATCGAGCCTAAGACTCGCCCACTGCCGACCGCTCATTCAATGGAGCCCGTAACGCGCCCGCAAGATGACACATCCTTGTCGCGGCGGTTCCAAATTTTCGCCCCGACCTCATTCGACCCTTCGGGGCACAAAATTAGACGCGCTGGGAGTTGAGGATATGCGTGCCCCGGTCTACGACCTCTATCAAATGAAGGCGGATCGACTGCCCCAAGGTGTGGGCTCTGCCTGGCTGAGAACCTTCCTCGACAAGCCGCCGCCGGTCGCCGACGACTGGATCTTTGTCGGCAAGGAGCGCCACCCGAGCAAATGGACGACGGCGGAGATGAACGAGAAAGGCTCCTGCTATCGGGAGATCCCGAGCTGGTTGACTCGCCGCGCGACAGCGTCGAACTCCGAGGCGAGCAAAGTTTCGGTGGACTGACCCGATCGTTGCATCTGCACCGAACGCAATAACACAAAGGCCGAAGCGCGGGGTCGCGCTTCGACCTTTTGCGCACGTTAAGACGCCATCGACTCAGTAGCACCAGCGGGGATCGGCAGGTACGTACTGGCCGTTCGGATAACGGTAGTAGCAGGCGCCTTGCGCCAGGTAGTAGCCCGGCCGCGCGGCTGCCGTCGCGCCTGCGATCGCACCGGTGGCTCCGCCGATGACGGCACCGGCTGCCGCCCCAGACGCCCTGCCCGTCAGAAGTCCGCCCAACAGGCCGCCGACCACCGCGCCGCCAACCGCGCTTGCGGCGGGATCCGGCGGCGGTGGCGGGGGCGGCGGCGGTGGAGCCGCGTAGTAGGGGCCGGGCGGCGGAGGCGCATACGGGCCCGGCGTTTGGGCGTAGACCACGTCGTCGGCGTAATCCTCGGAAATATAGGTCGGCGGGCCCTCCATCGGCGCAGGGTAGAAGTACCAGACCCCGCCGACGTCCCACCACCAGCCGTTGCGGCCGTTATGGACTTCATGGCGCCAGCGGCCACCCTCCCAGTCAACGCGGCCGCGGTAGGCGTGCCCGCCCCAGTCGCGCGACACGACGGCGCCATGCGCGTATCGAGCGTCCGCTCCGCGTGGACCAGGCGCGCCGCCCGGTGGGCGCCCTGGCACCTGCTTCGCCTGCACTTGGGGCTTGCCCGGCGGCGGCCCGGGTTGCTGGCCCGGCCCCTGCCCTTGCGGCGGCGGCGTCTGGGCCTGCGCTGCGAAAGCAACAGCCATCAGCAGCGAAACCATGGGAAGGACGATCTTGGATCGGCGAGACGCGTTCATTCCTGCAAACCCCTCTTTGCCGTGCCGTCGCAACCAGCGGATGGTAGCTCAAGGCACTGAAACGCCTGGGGCCCATTGGGGGCCTTTCCCGCGTCTTGTCTTGTTACAAATCCGTAAGATCGCGACAATTTTGCGTCGGATTCAGGCCGGCGAATCGCACGTCTGAGCGCGCTGTTTATCGCGCGGGCTCGATCACGTTGCAATTGGTGCGCCCGGACATCACGCAATCCTGCATCTTGCTTGCAGCCGTGAGGTCGCGTGCAAGCCAGACGCCGACGGCGAGCAGAACAATTGCGATAATCAGACCGGCGATCGCGCCGCGCCGACCGTCGCCGGGTTCATCTTCTGCCATCGGTGGGTCATAGGAGTTGCGAAGCGGTTCGTCGCGCTTGTAGCACGACCCTCCGGCACGCGTCACACCCTGCGCAAATCAGTGGGCTCGCGGCGCTGACGATGCAGGATCGGCTCGACCCGACTGGCCCGGGTACAGGTCATAAAGATCCCCACCGCCCGATGGCACTGCCATTCGGCGCCAAGCGCGTGGGTCGAAACCGGCTGCGGGTAGGCTAAGGCAACCGAAAGCGCGACTGCGGCACAGCAAACCACGACTGCAGCCACTACCATCCGGGACTTCCGATTCCGCCAAAAACCGGTCATGGCCGTCCCTCCTCCTCAAATCTTAAAGCGGTCGGGCCGAGTAGTGTTGTGAGGGGAATCACAATCCTGCAAATTTCGGCAGGGGTCGGCACGCCTCCCCGCCAGGGCCAGTGGCTTGTGTCAAACGGGGCGTGCGAGACCGCGGATAATGGGTGGCTTCGGCGCGGCGCGCACTGTACACCGCTCGGCGACTGGTGCGAGCGCATGGGTAGATGCGGCAGCAGAGGTAAACAGGTCAAAACGAGCAGAAACTGACAGGCCATTCGATGAGCGGATTTAAGGAACCCGGCTTCGCGGACCGACAGAAAGCGGCACAGCAAGCGAAGCAAAATCTCTTGAACAAATTCCGAGCCCAGCCTGGGCACGATGATCCCGAGGTCGCCAAGCGGCGCGCCGAGCGCCAGGCGATCATAGCCAATCGCGAGCGGGCCAGGCAGGAGCGCGAGGCCGTCAAGGTCGAACAGAAGCGGCGCGAAGAGGAAGCAGCAACGGCCGAGGCCGCCCGAATCGCGCGCGAGCAGCAAGAGGCCATCGCGCGACAGGCGGCGCTCGAGGCCGAGCAGAAAGCCAAGCGCGACGCGCGCTACGCTGCCCGCAAGGACCGCGGCAAGAAGAAAAAGTGACGGGATCGCGTTGGGTATGCACCGCGCGTTTCACGCCATCCCGCTGGTCCCTGGTGATTCCAAAGCCATGCTCGGCCATTCCGGCACGGCGCGTCATCGCCAAGCCCGCAATGGTCGAGAACCCGGGCGAGCCCCGGATTTACGCGTCGCGTCAGTTCTTCTTCATCCCGTCGTCTTTTTTCATGGAGTCCTTGGACATGCTGTCTTTGGACATTGAATCCTTCGACATGCTGTCCTTCTTCATGCTGTCCTTGGACATCGTGTCTTTCTTCATGCTGTCCTTCTTCATGTCGTCCGCGGCGAAGGCGGCGGGCGCAAGCGCGACGCCGAGCGAGACAACGGCGGCCGAAAACAGCGCGAGGCGTGTGCGATTGGTCATGATGGCTGGTCCCTTCGTGGTCTGGTTATGGCAAGCGACTGATGCCGCCTTGCTTCTCGACGCCGGTGCGACCGCGCTTGTTACGCCGCCTCCAAATAAATCTTTGCCGAAATCGCATCTGGTGCGCAGATGGGGAGCTTGACACCGAAGTTCGACACATTTTCGCCCGTGAAAAGCCTGCGAGTGCCCTTTTACACGCCAGAATGTTGAGGCACGTGTGCGACGCAACAAATCAAAGTTGAAAAATCAGGCTTGCCGCGGGCTTCGACCTCGCACTATCAGGTAGAAAAAATCATCGGACGACAACCGGCGACGATGCGCTCGGAACCGGTGTCATGACCGTTGAGAGTTTGGCTTTAGGGGAGAGTACCATGCTTACGCGCCGTCACGTCTTGGCATCCGCGCTTGCCGCACCCGCGATTCTGCGCTTCGGCACTGGGACGGCAAAAGCCGCCACCACACTGAAGATCTCGCACCAGTTTCCTGGCGGCACCATCGAGAAGGGAGATTTCCGCGACCGGCTTTGCCGCATGTTCGCAGCCGAAATATCAAAGCGCTCGGGCGGCGACATGTCCGCCGAAATCTATCCCAACTCTTCGCTGATCAAGACCAACGCGCAGTTCTCGGCCATGCGCAAGGGCGCGCTCGATATCAGCCTGTATCCCATGCCCTATGCCGGCGGCGAATTGCCGGAGACTAACATCGGCCTGATGCCGGGGCTGGTTGCCACCTACGATCAGGGGTTGCGCTGGAAGAAGGAGCCGGTCGGCAAGGCACTGACCGATTTCCTCGCCGACAAGGGCATCCTCCTGCTGACCTGGATCTGGCAGGCCGGCGGCGTCGCCAGCCGCTCGCGGCCGATCGTCGCACCCGAAGACGCCAAGGGCATGAAGGTGCGTGGCGGCTCGCGCGAGATGGACATGGTGCTGCAGACCGCGGGAGCTTCCGTCCTCTCGATACCCTCAAACGAAATCTACGCGGCAATGCAGACCGGCGCCTGCGACGCCGGCCTCACCTCTTCCACAAGCCTCATCTCCTTCCGCCTCGATGAAGTCTCGAAGGCGTTGACCTCGGGCGCGGGCGCCTCCTACTGGTTCATGCTGGAGCCGTTGATGATGTCGAAGACGGTATTCGACGGCCTGCCGAAGAAACAGCAGGATGTCATTCTCGCCGTCGGCGCCGAGCTTGAAGCGTTCGGCAAGAAAGGCGCGCAGGACGACGACATCGAAGTTGCCAAAGTCTACGAGAAGGCTGGCGCAAAGGTCCTTCCGCTCGACCTCGCAACTGTCGGCAAATGGCGCGATATCGCCCGCGACACCGCGTGGAAGGACTACGGCGCCAAGACCGCAACCGCTGCCAACCTGCTGAAGCTTGCCTCTGACGTTTCCGCATGATGCACGGTCCGCTGGGGGCGGGTGAGGACCTTAAGAAGGCAGCCACGGGTGACGGATTCGTGGCTGCGCTCGACCGAACGCTTTCATTCTGTAACAACGTCATTGTCGTGTTCGCCGCGCTTGCTTTGATCGCAGCGTGCGTGATCCTGAGCTACAGCGTGCTTGGGCGCGCGCTGTTTCAGGCCGCCAATTACTGGCAGGACGAAGCGGCGGTGTTCCTTCTGGTCGGCGCCACCTTCATGACGGCAGGCTACGTGCAGGCCCAGCGCGGCCACATCGGTATCGAGGCCTTTGTCGGACTGCTGTCGCCGACGGTCAACCGTGTCAGGCTCTGGCTCGTCGATGTCGCAAGCCTCCTGTTCTGCGGCTTCTTCACCTGGAAATCATGGACACTGGCGCACGAGGCCTATGTCGACGGCCAGGTTTCCAACTCCATGTGGTCGCCGCCGCTCGCCATTCCCTACGGGTTGATGGCCTGCGGCATGACATTGCTCTGCGTTCAGATTCTCCTGCAGATCATAACTCCGTTCACCGGGGCGACGCGCCGATGACAGTGTTTGGAATTGGCTTGAGCTACGGTGTGGCCACGCTGGCTGCAATGTTCTCGGGGATGCCGATCGCCTTTGCGCTCGGCGCGGTGGC
>Ga0306921_10004275_pt1 | contig 14638 bp, 16 predicted proteins | sample sta12Cox44000080_FD_203760 | JGI IMG/M metagenome (GOLD analysis project Ga0306921, IMG submission 203760) | Lab enrichment of tropical soil microbial communities from Luquillo Experimental Forest, Puerto Rico - statoxic.12C.oxic.44.000.080 (v2)... | ecosystem: Environmental > Terrestrial >...
CTGTGGTAAACAAGATGTCACTTTGGGTGCTCCAAAAGAGAATGCTGGGTTCGGCTAAAACCCGGTGTTCATCAGTCTTTTAGAGCACCTTTTCTTTTTTCACCAGCAAAATCGTCAATAATCCAGGCTAGGAAGCCGAATCGGCCCGTCCCAATACGACGGTATCACGACAATTCCGTCCGCTCCTCTGGTGTTAGCAGAAGCCCTGGGAGAGACCGAGATCCTTAAAACAGCCGAACAAAACCTTCTGCGTTTAGGCGATTTCTTGTAAGTGTTCGCCGATAACTTCTGACGTTTGCTTCTGCCGGTTGACTGGCACTCCGCATCGCAGTAGCTTAAAAACTCGATACCCTCTGGATTTTCCACGGAGGGGGGTTATGTTCCGCATCTTCCTCGAATCCGCATTCCTGGTCATCGTTATCGCGTGGGTCCTTGCGGAAGTATTGTCAGCGCTAGGACGTTGGTCAGATCGGCATTCCAATTCAAAACTCTCGACGGATATCGAAACGGACACAGTGAAACATCCGGATGAAGTTGATTTTGGTTCGCTGGGTCTCGTCTTCGCAATGCTTTTATTGTTCTTATTGTTGATGCCGACTGCAGTGACCAGCAACGGGCAATCTATTTCGCTGCATGAAATTTCCGATTCCATGCGGGCATCAAAGGACGTCGCTACAGTCGCCATTTTTGTCAGCGCATGGAAAGCCGAGGACCCGTGGCAATTTTGGGGCTTCTTCGGTGGCTTGCTTGTAACGGTGGTCTGGTTACTCCGTCGGTCGCCCGCCTTGTTGGGCGTGGCTGTGGTTACCTCGTCGTTCATTTTATGGCTAAAGACGACAGGAATCTTGTCTTTGGGTTTTTAAAGCAACTCGCGAGTCCTGGCCCTTCTGGATAAGAGCTACAAAGTAGAAGGTTGCCCTAGCGGCATAGTCGAAGATCACTCAGCACGACTATTGCGCCTATTTCTACCGTTTCTGACATAGCTTGACGATCTTGCGGACGCCTTCGAGGACCCTTATGAGTTTCAGCTGATTCGTAAAGTTCGCGAAAAGTAATGCCGGGTAATGATTGGGTTGGCCGAGCGGGCTGCAACACCCTCATACTACTGGACTTATAAAGTAGTATTGTTATTTCGACGATCACACGCTTCCGCCAACCTATTGAGAACGAAATGCTAAGCGGCGGACGCTGTACTAATCGGCACAATCTGTACTAATTTGCCTGCCAACTTGTTCCATTGCATCACGTTGCGTCAGCTGAACTACGTGAGCATAGACGCGAAGCGTCGTTTTCACGTCTGCGTGCCGCAACTGACTTTGTACCACGGGTATCGGCACGCTGGCATCGGCTAGTTCCGTTGCTAGTCTCTGCCTGAACGCAGGTAGGCCAACACCTTTGGATGGTATCCCTAGTTTCTTGAGAATGGGTTTGAGCCAATACTTGACCACCCCATTTGAATCAAGTCGCGCCGCACGACTGATATTTTTGCCAGTCTGGTCAGCAGCCCAAAGCTTCTATTTTTGGTGTTGTTGAGAAGGAGAAAGAAAGCAACCTGCTTGCAATGGAACAGCGTGTAGAAAATACCGATTACGTGAATCGCGCCGTCGAAGCCTCTATTTACATCGGCCTAGCGATTATTTTGGCCACCGCCTGCCTTCTGATCTTACGACCCTTCGTGCCTCTGCTTGCCTGGGGCATTATCATTGCTGTCGCCGTTTACCCGGGCTTAGGAAAGCTGCAAGCCTTGTTGGGAGGACGTCAGGTACTGGCCGGTGTGCTTTGCACACTTATTCTCTTAGCGGTCGTACTTTTGCCTGTCATTTTGCTGACACGGAGCCTGGTTCAGAGTACTCATGTAGTGATTGCCAGCCTGAAGGCAGGAACCCTAGCTGTCCCGCCGCCGCCACCCGCAGTTGGGAATTGGCCGATCATCGGCGCGCCACTGGCGAGAGCGTGGGGTCTGGCGTCAAACGACCTGACCGAGGCCATCAGGAGTTTCGCTCCCCAGATCAAAGAGATATTGCCGGGCCTGCTCTCGGCTTCTGCCGGAATTGGCATGACTGTAGTCCAACTTCTACTATCCATCCTCGTTGCCGGAGTGCTCCTGGCGAACGCTCAGGCTGCTTATGAGTTTACGTGCTCGGTGTTCAGCCGCATTTTCGGTGCCAAAGGCCCCGAGTTTCAGCAACTAATTGGGGCCACAATCCGCAGCGTCACGTTCGGTATTCTCGGTGTTGCGATCATCCAATCGGTGTTTGCTGCGCTCGGTTTTCTGGTGGTGGGATTGCCCGGTGCAGGCTTGTGGACTGTGATTTTCGTTTTTGCGGCAGTGCTTCAAGCGGGAGGTCTGGTTCTTATTCCGGCGGTGATTTACGTGTTTGCGGTCGCGAGTACCACAAAAGCGGTGCTGTTCCTTGTGTGGTGTGTTATCGTTGGAGTAATTGACAGCGTACTAAAACCTTTGCTGCTAGCACGAGGCGTCGCAGTCCCTGTCGCGGTGGTGTTCCTGGGCGCGATAGGGGGCTTCGTGGCGATGGGCATTATCGGTTTATTCGTCGGGGCGATCGTCTTGTCGGTAGGATATAGACTGTCCCTCGCCTGGCTAGACCGAAATCCGGCTACTAATCAGGAGGCTTGAGGATTCAAGCAATGTAAATATCGCAGGCAGGTAAGTCGGCGGCTTGCTTGGCCGCATAATCCGATCCGGCCGTCAATTGTGTTTGAAAACTACTTCCCCGGCGATGCGGAGCCAATGAATTGCCGTCGCGCGGTCTACCCCGTGTTTTTGCATCAAAGCCTCAATTGCTATTCTCAGAAATGACTTGGCGCTGATGAACTTTTCATCAAGCTGGTCGTCCTTACCTCGTTCCATGTTTCCATGCTACGTCTCACACTAGAGCGGGTCCTTGCTCTGAAGCAATGAGCAATTTCCAGGCTTCAACGTAAGCGTCCGGTTCGCACCGTGTGTACTCCGACTATGTGAAAGAGAAATATGGGTGTGTGGACCGTGACGATCGTGTCCACCAAGGGGAGTGGGTGTTGAAAAAGTCTTTGCGATTAGTGCACCGGCTGAGCAGAAAGGCATGTAGCCACGTCTATATGTGCAGTCGTACTGCGCATGCTCCTGATTATCGCCATTCTCGGAGGCTTGTCACCCATGATGGGGGAACACCACCGTTCAGAGTCGTTGTTCTACTATTTCCGGATCGAAGATCATGTTCCTGAAAACCATTTGTTGCGCGTCATCGACCGACATGTCGACTTTGGCTTTGTCCGTGATCGGCTAAGGAATTTCTACAGTGATACGGGCAGACCGTCGGTTGATCCGGAACTCCTATTGCGCATCCTGTTGATCGGTTATCTCTATGGCGTAACCAGCGAGCGCAAGCTGATCGAAGAGTTAGCCATGCACTTGGCTTGGCGCTGGTTCACTGGCCTCAGTTTCGACCACGAGCTTCCACATCACTCTACATTCTCCAAGAATCGCCACGGGCGATTTCAAGAATCGAATCTCTTCAAACAGCTCTTTGAAGAGGTTGTGCGACGCTGCGTGGAAGCCGGTTTGGTCGTAGGCGAGCACTTATCAATCGATAGCAGTTTCATTCGAGCCGACGCCAGCAAGACGACACGCATCCCGCGCGAACAATTAACGGAAGTAGCTCAAGTAAAACGTACAGTCCGCGAGTATTTGGCCGACCTCGAACGAGAGAATGGTCAAGGTTCGGTAAACCAACAGGATAGAGTATCGACTACCGATCCCGACGCCACCTTCTTCACCAAGGGTGAGCAACCGGCTGAGTTGGGATACTTCGATAACTACCTGGTGGACAACCAAAGCTGTGTAATTATGGGAGTTCAGGCAACTGCAGCGCGCGCAAGTCAAGAAAGTGCAGCTGCTCGCGAAATGATCGCGCAAGTAGCGACAATACGCGGGCGCTTTCCGCAGTCACTTACGGCTGATACATCGTATGGAAGCGGCGAGCTTTTGGCGTGGCTTGAAGACCGCGGAATTACTTCTTTTATTCCTGTGAGAGAGTATCCCGCACCGCGAGGCATCCTCTTCGGGATTGAGAAGTTTGCTTACGATTCCGAGACAAACAGCTACCGGTGTCCTGAAGGAAAGCAGCTAAAGTACGTTGGCATTAAAAAGGCCAACCGAAGCCATATCTACAGGGCGAACCCAGCGAGGTGTAGTGATTGCCCACAAAAGACCAAATGCACAACCGGACGTTATCGCCAGATAGTTGTGAACATCAACGAACCCGCCCGGCAACGAGCTCGAGAAAGAATGAAAGTTCCTGCGTTTCTGGTTGCGCAACGCCACCGGCGAAAAGTGGAAGCGTTGTTTGCGGAGCTCAAGAACCAAATCGGACTTCGGCGTGTTCGCTTACGCAGAATGAAGTTTGTTCGAGAGCAGTTTTTCCTCGCAGCCACAGCTCAGAACTTGAGACGTCTTGCCGGAAACGTGAAGCGGAGGTCCATAAAATCTATCGAGGCCTGAATTCAGGATAGAAGACAAGGAGAAGCTCTACTTCATCCTCCCAGAAATTGACGACACTCGTCGCTCTTAGCTCCCGCAAAAACCAGTTTTTCAACACCCACTGTTATTGCGGCCATGCAGGCGAAGTTCGGCAAAGCGGCCAGCCCGAAGCCCATCTTGATGAGCTCGCTGTAGAACGGCGGATTATGGACGCGCTGCCCGGCAAGGACCACCAGCCGCGTCGAATCAAGAACAGGTTCCGCAAAAAAGGAACCCATGGAGTCCTTCTGGCTCAAGCTGAGCCGCGCCGCACCAAGGCGGTAGTTCTGACGCTGATGTTCGATATATGCAGCGAGCTGCTGAATAACTCGTTCGATCTGAGCGGTGCTGAGCGTCGGCAGCGGCACGGTTAACCTCGCAATGGCTTCCCGTTATCATATCCGCCACACCTCAATGCGGGGAGAATGGGCATGAGTTTGCCGAACCATTCAGAGTCCCCGAAACGGAAGTCCACCGACGGGTCTCAGAATGCTCGGAAGGTGCGGGTCGAGGCGGTGCTCGCCGCGTAAATTGCCCTTTGACCGTTGCCGATACGCGAGTGGGACTTGCGGTGAAGAAAGGCGGAAATCCTGTGCAAGCCGAGGAACACCACAGCGCATTCGCCCTCTCGTCCCGTTTTACCCAGGCCGCCGACTACGCGCGCCAGATACACAGGGGCTGGCGCAAGGGGACGCAAGTGCCTTATATGGCCCATCTGCTCGGTGTCGCGTCTATCGTAATGGGCGAGGTTGGCCACGTTCCGTTCGCGGTGACAGAAGACATGATCATCGCCGCGTTGCTGCACGACGCGGTGGAAGATGAAGGAGGTCTGCCTCGTTTGCAGGATATCGAGGCAAAGTTCGGGAAAGAAGTCGCTAAGATTGTGGAAGGATGCACGGACAGTTTTGAGATCGCCCCCTACAGGAAGCTGCCGTGGGGACACAGGAAGGCCTCCTACATCAAGCGGCTGCGCGAGGAAGGTGACGAATCGGAAGGAACCCTGCTCGTGTCGGCGGCGGACAAGCTGTACAACGCCCGCGCCATCCTCGAGGAGTACGGGGAGCTCGGAGCGGAGGTCTGGAAACGGTTCAACCGAGGGCGCGACGAACAGCTTTGGTATTTTGACCGGCTGCTTGAGGTTTATGAGACGAAATGTCCGCAATGGAGGATCATCAAGGAACTAAAGCGAGTCGTCGCTGAACTGAAAAGTATCTCGGCGGGCTGAAACTAAAGGATTGGCTGGGAGGCCTGGACTCGAACCAGGATAGTCAGATTCAGAATCTGAAGTCCTGCCAATTGGACGACCTCCCAGTGGCTGAAAACGCTGGACTTACATTATACGTTGGCCTCAACTCCCGGGGCAAACCGGCCAGAGTCGGTCGCTTGAACTGCGAGCCGTGCCATCTCGGCCGATGAAGGGACGGCGATCCGAATCTTCGTACGTGATTTTGCCAGACAGCCTGTCGTCGCCCCTTTCGCAGCATCAAATTGCGCGGCCGGGTCATTAGACATTGCAGAGGCAGCCGTTAAAGGCCTGCTGCGGCTTTGTGAGAAGCTCGGGCAGGTGGGCATTGGCCGCCTGCCTCGTCGTTTGCATTGTGAGCCGTCACGTTGCCGCCGAGCCACAACTCACCCTGCAGCCTGCCGCAAGACTCGTTGGAGAACCACGTTACGGCCAACGGAAGCTTGGTGCGAAACACGCGAACAGAAAGATCGGGGTCAGATTCGTAGTCGTTGCTGTTCAAACAAAATTGACTTGCATCGAGCATTTCACGGACAGACAATCCGGGCTATGGTCACCAAACGCAGCTATCCCGGGCGCCGTGGCTCATTCGGCGTTGGTTTTGTGACGGAAGAACTAAGACGGAGCATCAGAGGCTGCGAAGTTGCGCTGTCGTCGGCCAGTGCCGGCGCGTGGGATGGCAAAATCAAGAACGCACAGAAAGCTCAAGACATCGCGCTGCGCTTTGTCCGTCGCTTCAGGCTACCGGAGCCGGAAGCGAACCGCATCCATCGGCGAATCGATCACCTGAGGAACCTTCTGGACGAGCTAAGGTAGTTTGCTGGAATCCGGACTACGGCCCGGGGAGCGAGGGCGAGACTTTGTCGAAAGAAGGTTAAGGCTGTCTCTACCCGCCGGGCGACGACGCCCGACTACAGCGGAGTGGGTAACTTTCCCCGCGAATCCACTTAGACAAACATTCGCCCCTGGTGTCAACAAATCGACACCAACTGGACGCCATCTTCTTCATCAGAACCACCATCCCAAGCGGATTGTGCGGATTACGAAATTGCCGGCATTGGCACGGCGATTGCTTGGACCTCTCTAGGAGCCAGCTCATAGGGAGGAAGTGATGATGGATTGCGTCGCTCAATGTGACTACTGCCGTTCATCCATCGTCTCCGGGCAAAGGTGGGTCCGAGAGAAGATTTACGATCCCGCGCACGATGGTTGTGACCCGCGCTACCGCCGGTATCACGCTGAGCCGTTTACCGGACAGCAGGCAAGCTGTTGGGAAAAGCGCGAAATGGAGCGGGAGATTGCCCGCGCCGCCTACGCCGCGTGACGGACGTGGCTAGGGTTGGCTGAGCAAATCTTGGTTTGCGTTTCCGACGGCGCCTCTTTCCCTGTACACCTGCACGAAATGCGAATGCTTCAAGTGATCGGTTTCGCCCGATCGCACGAGCCTCGTCGGTCTTCATCCGACCGAACCGACAATCGCTCCATCCGAGGGTCAGCGGCAATTTTCAAGCCACCTGCGTCAACCCGCCTGAAACTGTCCTTCTTCTCTCTTTGTCTCGCGGCTGGCGCCTAACGCCACCATCTCGCCGTTCGATTTCAGCCGGAATTCCGTTCCACCCCAAAGGATACGGTTCGAGAAGAAGCTGGCGATCCATACCACAAAGTGCACCGCATCGCGCAACGGCAGCAACCACCATTTTCGTCTGGCAGTTTCGTCGCGCATTCCCCACACGCCGATCGTCCAGGCCGCGAAGAATCTCAACGCGAGATAAGCCGCCAGGAACCAAGCCGCGCCCTTGAGCGACCCGGAAGCCAGACCTCCAAGCAAAGCCAGGGGCAGGCCCTGCGTAAAGAGCAGGCCCAGGTAGGAACCTGGCCGGCAGAGCCTGACGGTTCCGGCCCAGCGCGACTGATGTTCCCAGAACTGGCGAAAGGTCGCTTGCGGGTACATGGTTTCGACGATCTCTCGCGAGATCAGTACGCGGCCTCCCAATCGGGCCACGCGGTTCCCGATTTCGTAGTCGTCGGCAAGAACATTGACAAGCGACTCGTACCCTCCAATTTTCGCGAGCCAGGCCTTGGTCGTGGCCACGGAGGCTCCCAGCGCGAACGTCACGCCTTCCTTCCAGTCCGCCACCAAAACTCCCGCCGAAAAATCCGTGGCAGCTCCCAGGGCCTCTACTCGCGCCCACAGGTCCTCTTGCGTGATCCCGCGATAAAGACAGCTCACCACGCCGGTTTCCGTTTGCTCGAACGGCGCAGCCATTTCCCGCAAATACCCTGCTCCGACCCGCACGTCGCCGTCGCTTTGCACCAGCAGCGGGTATTTTGCCTCGTGCGCCAGCAGCACCAAGTTGCTCACCTTACGGTTAGAACCAAGTTGCGGCGCGCCGGCCAGCAGCCGGATGGAATGGTGAGGAAATTCCTCGATCAATCTGCGAATCAACGGCACCGCCGGATCTTCCAGATCGTTCACGCAAAACAGAATTTCGTATTGCGCATAGTCCTGCAGACAAAAACTCTTGAAGTTTTCGTAGGAAGCGAAGTCCACTCCACGAACCGGCTTCAACACGCTAATGGGAGGCGTATATTCCCCCAGCGTTTTCTTGCGTTCGCGCCGGAAAAATCGATTCGCGGCGATGATAGCGGTCAGATAGTAAGCAAGCGAAGCCAGCGGCAGGAGAAAAATCACGGCGCGCCAAACGGCAACGCCCGCGATCGTAATCGTGCTGACAATCGGAAACGGCAAGATCAGATTTCCGCGTTCTTGCGCAACACAATTTTGTCGCCGCGCAATTCATAACGGCTGTCGCGCCACGCCGTTTTGGCGCTGGTGTAGCTTGCCGCCCATACAATGAACCCCAGCAAGTCTCGCAGCAGGTACAGCCAGAACTGCAGCAGGGCCACACGGTCGCGAACCACGCCCCATCCCACAATCCACGATTCGAGCGCGCGATTCAACACCGCCGCGGCAAGCAACCCCCATCCCAACCCGGGCATGCCCAGAGCAAGTCCGGCCGCCAGGCCGACGAACCCGTAGGGCATCGCAAAGATCAATCCGCTGCCAAAATGTCCTTTCGGCCGCGAATACCGCGTGGATTTCGCCCAACGCAGCTGGTTCTCCCACATTTTCTGGAAATTATTCTGGCTCACAACGTGATCGATCACGTGCCCGGAAAGCACGACGCGGTACCCGGCTTTGTCGATCATGTTTCCGATCGCGAAGTCATTCGCGAAGTAATCGCCGGTCACGCGGTACCCGCCGATCTTGTTCAGGGCTTCCCGCTTTACGGCGATGGTCGGACCCAGTCCGAATTTCATGCCTTCGAGCAGGTTGGCGACCAGCACTCCGGCCGTCATCTCCACCGACATGCCGATGGCGGTCAATCCGGCCCAGAAGCCGGCAGCGTTTTTCCCGCGGTAAACGCAGGTGACCATGCCGACTTCCGGCGCCAGCATGGGCTCGACGACCTCGCGCAGGTAGTTCGGCCGAACCTCCACGTCGCTGTCGCTGGTTACCAGAATGCCGTGCGCCGCCACTTCCGCCATTCGATAGAAGCAGTAAGCGGGGGGATTGGGCCACGGCGGCTTACCCGTCACCATGATCCGGCACGGAATTTGCGGATAGTTGGCGCTGATCTCGCGCGCCAATTCCAGGGCCGCGTCGTCAGCTTCGTCGGCGGCAAACAGGATTTCGTAAGAGGGATAATCCTGGCGAAAAAAGCTTTCGATGTTTTGCCGCAGCTGGGCTTCCATGCCGTGGATTGGTTTGAGCACGGACACGGGCGGCAATTGGGCGGCGCCCGTCTTGCTCGACCTTGACCATCTGGATTGGCCGAGAAATCGGAGCACGCTTGCAACGACCAGCAGCAGGAAAATGGTTGAAGTGAGCGTTCCGAGAAGAGCCAATCCGAGGAGGAAGTAGGCGAGCCAGATCATTTCTCCGCTCCCCCCGCGGGCTTGCGGCCGCGTGCGGTCAGAAATCCGCTCAGATAACGCGTAGCGTCTGCGGGTAGCTCCCTGACGCGGTCAGGGTCGCCCGCTCGCGTCAGCTCGGCGAACCATGGTGACGACGCAAAGCCGACACGCTCCATTCCGGCGGTTGGCGCCGCCGCGCCTCCTCGGACCAAGGCTTCGGCGACCATGGCCTGCACTGCGCGCAGGCGAAGTGTTCCGGCACTTTCTTCCGCGGTATGAACCGACCTAAGCGCCATTGGCCTGCTTCATGCGCTCGCGAATCGCCAGGAAGATCGCGTGGCTCGCGCAAAGATGCGCGTCTTCAATGTGCTGCATGCTGTCAGAAGGAACGACCAGACACAGATCCGCGAGCGGCTTCGCTTGTCCGCCGGCGAATCCGGTGAGCACCAGCGTCTGCAATCCGAGTCTGCGCGCAGCCCCCAACCCGTGCACGACATTGGGCGAATTCCCGCTGCCCGAAATGGCCATGGCGATGTCGCCCTTTTGGGCCAAATCGCCGAGCTGTTCGGAAAAAATATCTTCGTAGCCCTTGTCGTTCGCCCAGGCCGTGAGCAACGGGACGTTGTCGGTAAGCGCGATCGCTTTCAACCGTCGCTCCGCTCCCGTAACCGTGCCTTTCGCCATATCGCAGGCAAAGTGCGAAGCCAGAGCGGCGCTCCCGCCGTTTCCAAAAAGAAAGAGCGTTTTCCCCGCTTGGTAGCCGCGCCAGATCGCTTCGACCATTTGGTCGATCACGGCGTGGTCGACGCGCTCTAAGACTTCTTGTACGGCCGAAAGATATTCCTTGGCCGCGAATCCGGGCGCAGTAGAGACCGAATTTGTTTTCGCGATAGCCATAAAATCACCAGAATTCTGGGCTATGAAGATTATATACCCGCGCAGGACAGCAGGTCTTGAATTGTGCTTTGGCGGCGCCGATTCGCGCCCCAGGCTACCCTGCACTGCCGTTCATCCCGTCGTTGTGCACGACTTCTGACCCGCCATCCGTCAAGGCCACCGGCATCTCGCGCAGCCCGGCAAGCGCTTGCCTCACCTCGGACTGCTTGGCCCTGCCGCAACTCAGCAACAGGAATCCCCCGGATCCGGCACCCAGCAGTTTCCCACCGGCCGCGCCTGCTTCACGAGCCTTTCGGTAGTGGGTATCCACGATGTCGTTGGTAATCCCTGCGGCCAGCCCGCGTTTCAACTTCCATCCGTGATCGAGAATGTCGCCGAAGGAATCGAGGTTGTCCCGTTCCAACGCGTTTCGCAGCTCGGTCGCCAGCTCAACCATTTGCTGGACGCTGCGGAATTTATCCTGGTCCGCCATGTTGCGCCCTTGTTCGCTCAGGATGGAAGCGGCCGGCCGCTCTAGCCCGATGTAAAAGAGCATCAGCCGCCGCGAGAGCTCGTCCAGTGTCTTTCGAGCGCATTTCACGGGGTGCACTTCGACGCTTTCGTCCGGCTTGAACCGAATGAAGTTCAAGCCACCAAACGCCGCCGCGTACTGATCCTGCTTGCCGATCGGTTCTTTCGCGCGGTCGATTTCAATTTCGCACGCGGCGCTAGCCAGCTCTTGCGCGCCAGGCTTTTTGCCCGTGCGCGACCAGAGCGCGTGCAACAGTCCCACCGTGAACGCGCTGCTTGATCCCATGCCCGTTCCCGCCGGAACGTCCGCAAAACTCGCGATCTCCATTCCGCGTTCGATGCCCACCAGGCTTAGGCACTCCCGCACCAGCGGATGCTCCACTTCCGACGCGCTGGCCACGTCTTCGGTTCTCGAATACTTGATGCGAATTTTGTCGTGAAAGTAGGGATGAACCGCGATGTACATGGCTTTGTCGATCGTGCAGCTCAGCACTGCGCCGGGACTGCGCCGATAGAACTCCGGCAAGTCGCTGCCGCCGCCGGCAAAACTGATTCGGAATGGCGTCCTGGTCAGAATCATCCGAGCTTCGCTTCGAGCGCCGCCAACCCCGCCGGGCTGCCCATGTCATAAAAAGGCTCACGCGTCACCCACGCCCGCATCTCGCCGCGCGAGATCAGCTGGGGATAGATTTCCTCCTCGAGCGAACAGTTCTCGCCGCTAGGCAGGCCTGCCAAGACATCCTTTCTCAGTACGATTACGCCGGCATCGATGTGCGCAAGTCCAGCAGGCTCTCGCTTTCGATACGCCGTGACCACACGATCCGCGCCCACGCCCAAGTTTCCCGGCAGTCCGCTCGCGGGCTGGTCTTGACTCGCAGCGGCCGGCTTTTCGTATGCCACGATCATCGCCGCGCAGTTCGCCGCGTTAAAATCTCGGACCAGATTTTGGTAGTCAATCGACAGGTAGGTATCCCCGTTCACCAGCACGAACCATTCCGCGAGCTTTCGCTGCGCATTCTTCAACGCGCCACCGGTCCCCAAAGGTGAAGGCTCATAGGAATACTCGACCGAGCAGCCGAACTCCTTGCCGTTTCCGATGTAGCCCTCAATCTGTTCGCCCAAATACGCCACCAGCAGCAGCGCCCGGTCTATTCCCCCTTTTTGCAACAGTTCCAGCTGCCAGGCCAGGAACGGCTTTCCGGCGACCGCGATCAAAGGCTTTGGAATCGTCTCGGTGATCGGCCGCATGCGCGTGCCTAGCCCTCCAGCCAGGATTACCGCCTGCCTTTCATTGGGCAAACCGTCGGTCAGCGCCATTCGAGATCAGTTTGAGTTTTCAAATTAGGATTGAAAGTAGCGACCGCCCAGCCACCCGCTGACCCCGGCCGCGACCGTTAGTCAGAATAACACGCGGCTGGACGATCTCGCCCGCAGGATGGCCCGCCCCCTGTAGCGGCGTCCGGCGGCGGGCCCATGCCGCGCGTGCTAGACTACTTTTTTGCACTGCAGGGCGTCTTTACCACCTACACGCCTTCCGGGGCACTCGGATTTCATGACCGCATCCGCCCGACAGCGCTCCTGGCCGTCGCTCGCAATCCTGACCCTTCTTTGGCTCACCATCTACGGCGCCGGGCTGTTCAACCCGCCTCTCATGGACGACGTCGACGCTTCCCACGCCGACGCCGGGAATGAGATCCTCACCCGGCACGATTGGGTGACCCTGCACGAAAACGGAATTCGCTATCTGGAAAAGGCGCCGCTGCCCTACTGGGGCATGGCCGTCGGGGTGAAGCTTTTCGGTCCCGACGCTTCTAGCGCGCGGCTGTTTCTGCATTTGAGCGCGCTCGCAGTGGCCGTCTTCCTATACTTTTTCGGGAGACGTTTTCTTACGGAAAGAGCGGGTTTCTGGGCAGCCGTGGTCTTTCTTGCTTCCTGCGGCCCCTATCTTTTCACCCGCATCCTCATTCCCGACGTCACCGTCGGCCTGTGGATCGGGCTTACGCTCTATCTTTTCCTCGACGGCTGGCAAGCCGGAAATCCGAGCCTTCTCTCTTGCTGGGGTATCGCTGCGCTCATGGCGCTAAACGTCCTGACCAAAAGCCTGATCGGCATGGTCTTCCCTTGCGCCATCATGCTGGTCTTCCTCTTGTTGGCCCGCGACCTGCGTCACGTCCTAAAGATGCATCTTCTCTCGAGTACGCTGGTCTTTTTGCTCGTCGCGGCACCCTGGCACATCCTCGCGGCGCTAAGAAATCCCCCTGCCGGCGAATCCAAGGGTTTTCTCTGGTTCTACTTCGTCAACGAGCAGTTTCTTCGCTATCTTGGCAAACGCTACCCTCACGACTACAACACCTTCCCCATTCTGCTTTTCTACGGCCTTTTGCTGCTCTGGTTTCTTCCATGGAGTTCCTTTCTGCCGCAGGCCTTGGCGCAAATCAGGCTGCGCTTGCCGCGCGTCGCGGATGTGCGGCGCTCTGGCGACGCCGTTCTTCTGCTGCTCTTCTGCTGGCCGGCGGTAATTCTTCTTTTCTTCAGTTTCTCGACCCGCCAGGAATACTACGTTGCACCCGGTCTTCCCGGCCTTGCGCTCATCATCGGCTACTGGCTCGCGCGCGAGTCGGGTTCCCCGGCCTCTTCTGGGCCGGCTCGTGCCGGCCGCCGCTCCGCCTTGGTGCTGCTCGCGGTCGGGCTCGTCATCGCCGCGGCCGCCGCGTTTCTGGCGGTCACCACGCGCACCCCGCCCCGGGGCGCGGACATTTTCGACGCCCTCAACCAGAATCCCGACGTTTACACGCTGTCGCTCGGTCACTTTCTCGACCTCACCGGCAACGCCATGGCTTTTTTCCGCGGCCCGCTCGTGGGCACGGCGCTCGCTTTCTCCCTTGGCCCTTTCCTCAACTGGTTCCTTCGCCGCCGCGGCCGGCCGATTGCCGCCAATTGGGCGCTGGTGGGCATGATGGTGGTCTTCATCGAATGCGCCCACCTGGCCCTGAACACTTTTTATCCCATCCTCGGCTCGAAGCAGCTCGCCGTCGCCATCGAGGAGCGCCTGCAGCCGGGTGAGCTCATCGTCTGCGACGGCGAATTCGCCAATGCCTCTTCGGTCCGCTTCTACACCGGCCGGCAGCTTCTCATTCTGAATGGCCGGATCACCGGCCTCTGGTACGGCTCGCTTTTCCCCGACGCTCCGGACATTTTTCTGGATGATGCGCGGTTCGCCACACTGTGGGCAGGCAGCACTCGCGTTTATCTGGTCACCGGCGATGCCAAGAAGCGCGATTCGCTCACGCCGGTAGCGCCTGCGTATCTTGTTAGCAAAGCTGGCGGCCGTTACGTACTCTCGAACCGCCCCTAGGGGTGTCAATTGGAATCGAGCTCAGGCGGGGGCGCTCAGCCGGCGGCAACCAGCGCCACACCGGCGCACACCAGAATCACTCCGGCCCAGCGCGCCGTGTTTACTTCCTCTTTGAGGAGATACTTCGCGCCGAGTGCGCCCACCACGTAGCTCAAAGCGGAAATCGGAATCACGAAGCTCAACGGGTGCCACGAGA
>Ga0306921_10004276_pt1 | contig 14637 bp, 10 predicted proteins | sample sta12Cox44000080_FD_203760 | JGI IMG/M metagenome (GOLD analysis project Ga0306921, IMG submission 203760) | Lab enrichment of tropical soil microbial communities from Luquillo Experimental Forest, Puerto Rico - statoxic.12C.oxic.44.000.080 (v2)... | ecosystem: Environmental > Terrestrial >...
CAGCCCGAAATTCTTCGGTGGCCGGTCGCCGGATGCATTCATGCGCATGAACTCCACGATGTCGCCCACCGACTCACGACCAATCCAGTATTCTCCTGCCATGACGGTGCGGATCGCCTTCATCAGCAGCTGCGTGGCCGCTTCTTTCATGACCACGCCGCGCGCCCCCAATTGCAGCGCCTGCACCATCTGGAGGCGCTCGATGGCCGCGGTAAGCACGATGATCTTGGTGTTCTTGCCCTCTCCGGCGGCAGACATTTCCCGCATCGCTTCCATACCCGGCATGCGGGGCATGTTGAGGTCGAGCAACAAGACATCCGGCTCATGCTGCCTGATTTGCTCCACGGCCTCGTTGCCGTCCGCCGCTTCTCCGACTACTTCCAGTTCCGGTTCGGCCTCCAGCAGCCGGCGCAGACCGTCGCGAAAAATCGTATGATCGTCGGCAATCACGATGCGCACTGTAGCGACTTTGCTATCCATAGAGTTCGTAACCTTTCTGGGGGACCGTAACTTCTACCCTCGAACCATGCCCCGGGCTGGACTCGATTACCATATCACCGCCGATGGCGCGCACCCGTTCCTTAATGACGGCGGGCCCGCGATGCAGATCATCAAGTTCCGCCAGGGTCAGCCGGCCGGTAAATGGAAATCCACATCCGTCGTCGTCGATGACCAGTCGCCAGAGACCGTTTTGCGCGCCAAAGCGAACGTACACCGACTTGGCGCCGCTGTGTTTCCTCACATTGACCAACCCTTCCTGCACCACCCTCGCCAGTTCCCGGCAGGCGGAAGCAGGAAGGTTGACTTCCTCCAGTTCGGACACGAAACGCGCATCCACTCCACTGTCGCTGCGGAACCGCTCCACCAGTTGAGCGGTAAAGTCGAGAAACTGCTGCGGGCCAATCTCCACCGGCTTCAAACTTTGCATGAGTTGCCGCATATTCAGCACTTCTTCGCGCAACAGTTTCTGGATGCGCTCCAGTTCTGGGGTCAAGGGCCGGCCATTCGAGGTTCGCCGCAATACGTCAACCTGCATCTCAATGCTGATCAACGACTGGATCGAGGTGTCGTGAAGCTCGCGAGCAACCTTGGCCCGTTCCATTGCACCCGCCCGCGAGCGCAATCTGCGGAAGAGGTAAACCGAATACAGAACGGGAGACACCTGGCGCAGCACGTTTTGCACAAACCGCAATTCGCGATCACGGTTCCATCCCAGCCTTCCATTTACCAGGACAAACCTGCCGTTCCACTCCCGGCCCATTTCCATCTTCACCACCAGCAGCGAACACACCCCTTCGAACGGCATTGGCAAGTCGCGCAGTTCCGAAGAACGGATCCTGCGTCCCTCATCGTCCACCGCATCCATCGAACGAGAACCGTCTTCCGTCGCGCGCATGAAGAAGGTATGGGGGTACCGCGTCATGAGTTCTGCAGCACATTGATCGGGGGCAATCTCTCGCATCTTATAGTGGGATGGCACGCCTGGCGTGATTTCGCTGCGGAAGAGTCTTCCCGTGCTTGACTGGGTGAAGACGCCATAGACCCGATCTCCGTGAAAGACCGCCGCCAGCGATTCCGATATCCACTGCACGACTTCAGCGAGCGGGCTTCCCACGCGCGTTCCAGCCAGCAAGTTGTTGATGAAGGCGATTTCGGCTCGTAACTCTTTCTCCCGCTCCGCCAGATAACCCAGCAGAAAGGCGGTCATCAGCAGGAACATGCAACGCAGCACCAGACGTGGCACATTTGATGAGGTGTAAACCAACTGGCGCAACGACTGCGGTCCAAACGCCACGGCCGCGCTCTGGAGAATGAGCATTAGACTGCTCAAGATCGCCGTGAGCATGGTTTCATGCAGCCCGAAGCGAAACGCGGTGGTGACCAGCGCAAACAAGTAGAACAGAAAGACCTGGCTGGTCGGAGGGTCGGCAAACAAGCACAAGATGATCGGCCACAAGACATCGCTGATTTGTACAATCGTGACAAACGGAGGCGGCGGATCGGACTCGATGGTCAACCACATCAACAGGCCCAGGCTCTCCACGCTGTAGACCATCAGCAGAAAGATCAGCAATTGGGTATGTGGTTGAGGTGCAAGAGGATAAACGAGATTGACGGCCAGCGATGCTCCCCCCATGAAGAGCCGGGAAACGGCCAATACGTGCTCCAGGCGAGGCCGTTGGAACTGCTGCCCGGAGGGTTGCAGCCGGGTTAAAAATCGCCGGGCGAAAATCGATGAACCCACAATTTCGTCCTGGTGCGGGCCTTGGGTGATGAAAGGATTATGCACACTAATGGGCCAAATCGCAATGCACCAGTGGTGGTAACTACTAGCAGCATCGTTGCGCCGGTGACACATCCTGGGGAACTCTCCTTGACCCTAACCCGAAGCGCACTTCCTGTAGCCGTCCTTATAGCCTTGTCAATGGTTTCGCTCGCCCAAGCCAAATCGTCGCCCGGCCATTCGCAACCGGTTGAGCGATCGGCCGCCTCCGTTAACGGATATCAGCCCCGATGGTGGAAAGAGGCGGTTGCTTATCAGGTTTACCCGCGGTCATTCAAGGACTCGAACGGCGATGGAATCGGAGACCTGAGAGGCATTACTTCCCAGCTGGACTACATTCACGGACTGGGGGTGAACGTGGTCTGGCTCAGTCCGCACTACGACTCGCCCAACGCAGACAAGGGCTACGATATTCGCGATTACCGCAAGGTGATGGCTGAATTCGGCACCATGGCGGACTTCGACGAGTTGCTGGCGGGAATCAAGCAGCGCGGCATGAGGCTGATCCTCGATCTCGTCGTCAACCACACCAGCGACGAGCACGCATGGTTTCTGGAGAGCCGCAAGTCCAAGGACAATAAATATCGCGAGTACTATATCTGGCGACCGCCGAATAACGGCGCAGCGCCTAACAACTGGACATCGTTCTTTTCCGGCTCGGCGTGGAAGCTGGATCCTGCAACCGGCGAATACTACCTGCACCTGTTTGCCGAGAAACAGCCTGACCTCAACTGGGACAATCCCAAGGTCCGCAATGAAGTTTATGAGCTCATGAAGTTCTGGCTCGACAAGGGTGTCGATGGTTTTCGCATGGACGTAATTCCTTTCATCTCCAAACCCGAGGGCTTACCGGATATGCCTGCCGAATACAGGGCGCGGCCGCAGTATTTCTATGCCATGGGTCCGCACCTGCACCAGTACCTGCAAGAGATGAACCGCACCGTGCTCTCGAAGTACGACGTAATGACGGTAGGCGAGGCATTTGGCGTGACGCTGGAACAGACTCCTACCCTGGTCGATGAACGCCGCAACGAATTGAACATGATCTTTAATTTCGATGCCGTGCGTTTGAATCGCGACGGCGAAGTATGGCGCGACTGGACACTGCCGGAACTGAAAGCCATCTATACCCGGCAGGACCAGGTGCTCGATGTCCATAGTTGGAACACCATCTTCCTCTCAAACCACGATAATCCGCGCGTAGTGTCTGCCTTCGGTGATGATTCGCCGGCGTATCGCGCAGCCTCGGCTAAAGTTCTGGCCACCATGTTGCTGACCCTGAAGGGCACGCCTTTCATTTATCAGGGCGACGAACTGGGCATGACCAATTATCCATTTACCAACATCGACCAATTCGACGATATCGCGGTAAAGAACGCGTGGAAGGCACTGGTAGTGAGCAACAAGGTCAGCGCGGACGCGTTCCTCGCCAACATGCGCAAAACCAGCCGCGACAATGCACGCACCCCGATGCAGTGGGACGACTCACCGAATGCGGGATTTACCACCGCTGCGAAGCCCTGGCTGGCGGTGAATCCCAACTACGTGGAGATCAACGCCAGGCAGGAACTCGCCGACCCAAACTCCATTTATCACTACTTCCGGCGCATGGTTGACTTGCGACGGAGTTCGCAGGCCTTTGTCTACGGCGATTACAGAGATCTCGATCCACTAAATCCCAATGTCTTCGCTTATACGCGATCGATCGGCCTCGACAAGTACGTGGTGGTGCTGAATTTCTCAAAAAATCCTATTACTTACAAATTTCCGGATGGAATCACGGCGAAGGAGTTGATGATCTCCAACCTTGATAAAACCGGCGAGCGGGGCAACACATTGCACCTGCACGCCTGGGAAGCGCGGATTTACAGGTTCTAGGTGGGTGATTCGCCGGTGGGCGCCCGATGGCAATGTGAAATTCCGGTCTTGGGAGTCCCCCTGCCGCAGAAACTTGGGAGGATCGACGTTCAACCTTGCCCCGCCGGCAGAGACCCGGCTGGAATTACCTCTGTCCTTTGGTTCTTTTTCTGCGGTCCGATAGCCAGAAGGGGAGTTTCTGGTCACAGTCGCTGCCCGGCTTACTTCTCGACCCGCAGAAACGCTCCGCTGGTGGCATCCACGGCGATGCGGAGCTTAGCCTCGGAGGGGTTATCGCCGTACAGTACGTGCCAGACGAGTTGGTTCTTGGCCGCGTCCCACGACAACCGAAAGGTGACTGGTTGCTTGGGGTCTTTCCGGGTCAGCTTCTCGCCGCCGTTCTTCTGCGCGACTTCGTAAGCTTTGTCGCTGTCCACCTTGAGGAAGGCGATGTCGAACGGCTGGGTCGAGCTGTTGCTGGCGCTCCAGGTGTCTTCCGACGAAAAGCTGATGCCCGGTTCCGGCGCGTCGGCGCCGACCAGGCCTGACCAGACAAAAGACTTCATCAGGCGCCTGGAGGGAGAGGCAAACGGGGCGCGCCACAAGCCTGCCTTTCCTTGCGATGTGGGGGCGTCGGATGTGAATTGCGATTCCAGGCGAAAGGGGCGGACGTCAGGTGCCCAGGCCCGGGCGGCAACGTACAGGCGCTGGAAGGCAGTGCGACCGGTGTCGTATTGCGCTTCTTTTGCGGCCGGTTTCGCGGCAGGTTGAGGAGAGACCGCAGGTGCGGTTTTGTTTTCCGACGAACAGGAAGTCAGAAGCGACAGAGTCAGGCATAGCAAGCAGGTTCTTAGCATCAGGTGAGTTTCTGGGCCAGCAAGCAACGAGGCCCTCAAACGGCTGCAGATTCACGTCAACATCGGTTGTCCGCCGGCACTCCGGTCGTGATGTTACATTAACAGCCTGCGAGTGCGGCTGGGCCTTGATCTTCCGCCCCTCGGGGACTGGTGCATCGGCCTGCAGTTCCATGGTGGCGACACCAAACCGGGGTTGATCTGCCTCCCGGCCCGCACGAAATTGAAATCACAGTCACCGCCTGCCAAGCGATGGGCCAGCAGCATCACACACGGTCATGGGGCGCGACCGGGAACGGGTGTCCCTGCTTTACGCGCTCGTAGACCTTCTCGTACTCGCGGGCAGCGGCCGACCAGGAATAATCCTGCACCATGCCATTGTGCATCAGCTTCCGCCATTTAGCGGTGTCACGGAAGGCCAGCGTGGCCGTCTTCACTGTATCCAGCAGCGCTTCCCCGCTGTACTCCCTGAATTTAAAACCGGTGCCCTTACCGGTTGCGGCATCATACTGTTCGATGGTGTCGTCGAGGCCGCCGGTTGCACGGACAATGGGAACCGTCCCATATTTCAAGCTATACAGTTGATTCAAACCCGCGGGCTCGTATTTCGAGGGCATCAGAAACATGTCGGCGCCCGCCTCGATTTTGTGCGCCAGCCGGTTGTTGAACTCGACTCTTACGGCGAACTTTTGCGGATATTGCTTCTGTAAGCGGCGGAACATGTCCTCGTATTCCCGGTCTCCCGTTCCCAGAGCGATCACAATTAACGGTTCGCTCGCCATGCGGTCGGCTACATGCTGAATCAGGTCGAAGCCCTTTTGCCCGGCAAAGCGCGAAACGATGCCGATCACGGGCAGTTGGGTGTCGCGCGCAAATCCAAACTCATTCAGCAGGTCCTGCTTGCACTTTGCCTTAGCGGAGGGATCCTCCGCCGAATAGTTGGCAGCAATCATCGAGTCGGTCGCGGGATCCCATTCCGTGTAATCGACGCCGTTCAGAATTCCCGTCACTGTGGCCGCACGCGCGCGCAGGACGCCTTCGAGTCCAAAACCGTACTCGGCGGTCTGGATCTCCTGGGCGTATTTCTTGCTGACTGTGGTGATGTAGTCGGCGGCCTCGATCGCCCCCTTCAGGAAATTCACCTTGCCATAGAATTCCAGTTTCGACATGGTGAACAAGTCCCAGGGCAGCATCAGCAGCGGCAGGACCTCAGGGGGGAACAGTCCTTGGTAACCCAGGTTGTGGATGGTGAAGACGCAAGGCGTTTGGGAGTACGCCGGGTCTTCGCGATAGAGGGTCCGGAGCAGAATTGGAATCAATGCCGTTTGCCAGTCGTGGCAATGAAAGAGGTCGGGCGCGCCCAACATCTTGGCCGACTCCAGTACGGCGCGACAGAACAAGGCAAAGCGCTCGGCATTGTCGTGGTAGTCGCCGAGCGCTGTGCCATACAAGGCTTCGCGATCGAAGTAGGGAGGGTAGTCGACAAAGTAGAATTGCACGCCATTGCGTACGCCGCCATCAATCAGCGAGCAAAAGCGGTAGCGGTCATCGAAGGGCACGGTGATGCTGGAGATTACTTTGTGCGAGCTATCGAGCTTGGTGGAACGATAACGTGGCGTATACACCGTCACTTTGTGTCCGAGTTGCGCCAGCGCCGGGGACAGTGCCCCCACCACGTCGGCCAAACCGCCGGTTTTCGAAAAAGGAAAGCATTCCGATGCCGCAAAGGCGATTTGCATGAAACCTCCGCTCCTGGTGGTGCCTGTTTGGTATTGATGTCGAAGGGCCTGGGACCGCCACGCGGTTATGATGTTGGATCGAACAAACAGTTGAGTCTAATCGCGAAATCGAAAGAGGGTCAACGTGGCGAGGTCCCCGGCAAAACACATGGTTAGCAGCCGCAGCGGAAAGAAGCCGAAACTGGGACAGAATTTCCTGACCGACCACTCGGTTGCCAGGCGTATTGTTGAGGCCCTTGGCGACATCTCCAACCGCACTGTGGTGGAAATCGGTCCGGGACGAGGCATGCTGACCGACCTGCTGGTGCGGCGGGCACGAAAGGTCATCGGCATTGAACTCGACCATGTGCTGGCGGCGCAGATGCGCATGCGCTACGCCACGCTGAAAAACGTGGAGATTCTCGAATCCAACTTTGTGACGGTGGAGTGGACTTCGATGGTCGGCCGGCGTCCGGGGCCCCTGCATGACCTCCGGCCGACTCAGCCGGAGACGGTGGATATCGTGGGTAACCTACCGTACTACGTTACCTCGGACATTGTGCTGCGCATTCTGAACGAACACGAGAGCATCGGCCGCGCGGTGATCATGGTGCAGCGCGAGGTGGCCGACCGCATCTCCGCCGAGCCTGGCAGCCGTGATTACGGTTTGCTCTCGGCGACGGCACAGTTGTTTGCGCGCGTCGAAAACTTGTTCACGGTGCCGCCAGCGGCGTTCGATCCTGCCCCGCAGGTGCATTCGAGCGTGCTGCGCCTTACCATGGCTCCCCGCGTTCAAGAGTTGCAGGTCGAACCGGAGGCATTTCTTGCCATGCTGGCGCTTGCTTTTGCTCAGAAGCGTAAGACGCTGGCCAATAATCTCCGCGGCCGTTACGACGATAAGGTGATACGCTCCGCCCTGAAGGCGGGAGGGGTTCGGCCCGATGTGCGCGCCGAGGCAGTTCCGCTGGAAAAGATGGCGGCCATATTCCGCGGCCTGGGAGCGGCGTAGAATTCAGCCAGTAGGTGCCGCAGTTGGGGTCCTCTCGACTGCGGGCCACGCGAAGGAGCGTGCGCTGTGACCTCCGCAATTCGCCAACCAGCCGTTGCTGGTCGTTTCTATCCTGGAAACGCGCAGCGTCTGCGCGCTGCTATCGAGACTTTCACCACCCGGAGCCCTGCCGCCGGACAAGAGGCGGGCCAAGCCCAGCTTTCTGCGATCGGCTGCATTGTTCCCCACGCCGGTTACATGTACTCGGGCGCCATCGCAGGTGCGGTTTATTACAGACTCAAGCTGCCCGACAGGTACGTCATTCTCTGCCCGAATCACACCGGCAACGGCGAACCCCTCGCCGTTATGAGCGAAGGTGCGTGGCACACGCCGCTGGGCGACATCTCCATCGATACTGAGTTGGCTGAGTCTCTGAAAGCTGCCATGACCCAGCTCAGCGAGGATCAGGAAGCGCATCGTTATGAACACGCGTTGGAAGTGCAGCTTCCCTTTTTGCAGGTACTTAAACCGGGACTACGGTTTGTGCCCATCACCGTAGGCACCAGCCAGTTCGAGGTGCTCAGCGACTTAGGCGAGGCCATTTCTACAACCCTCAAAAGCCTGGGCGAGCCGACATTGATCGTCGCTTCCAGCGACATGAACCACTATGAGAGCGATGGCATAACCCGGGTCAAAGACCGCCGCGCCATTGACCAGATCATGGCGCTTGATCCGCGCAGTCTCTATGACACGGTTCGCCAGGAACATATCAGCATGTGCGGTTATTGTCCGGCGACCATCATGCTCACGGCCGCCCGGCAGTTAGGAGCGACGAAGGCAGAGCTCATCGGCTACGCGACTTCCGGAGATGTTTCGGGAGATCGCAACATGGTGGTTGGCTACGCTGGTATTGCAGTTTCTTGATCACCACCATCAAGGCGGCCGCCTGGCTGCCCTGTTCGTGCCAAAATTACAGGCGAGTTATCGATGGCTGCTACTGTTGTGGCTACTGGAACTGCCTGTGGACCGGCTCGTTCCGCCGGAAGCGGCCGCACCGTTGCGTCCAAAGCCAGAAGATGGCGCCGAGCCAAAGCTATCGTACGCCCAGGTTGATGTAGCAGGCGGCGCGAACACGTGGCCGGTTCGAGTTCCAGCGGAGCCCTTGTCCATTGCCCGCGAGTTGTGGGCAAAGAAGCTACCTCCTGCTGCTCCTGAAGCCCTTTGCGCATTGGCACCGACCAGACCGGAATGGTCGGTAATCACGCCGCGGAAATTCGGCGGTATGGGTCCTCCCGGAATATATGCCTCCATTCTTCCAACCTGTCCTACCATAACCGTGGGACGGTAACCGCTCGTGGTGATGACGGGCGGACGAGGCGGGATGTATCCGACTGGTCCATTTACGACAGGCGAGGTCGCTTGCCAGTTGGTAACCACGCCGCCGCCATTAAACGCATTGCCGGGACACCAGAACCAGCCGACCGCCGGTAGGAAGGACCACGCACCATAGTGATACGGGAGCCAGCCCCACGGATACGCAGACGCCCAGGTATAACCAAAGCCTGGCAAGAAGGACCACGCTCCCGATATAAAAGGATCCCATCCCGACCATGTCGACACGCCATACGGTTGCCAAGCCAAACCGTACCCGGGAACCGACATGAAGCCACCATAGTACGCAAGATCCTGGTATCCAAAGGCCGACAGGCTGCGGCCCCCGTTAGGATCATTGTTGTACGAGTACGCGTTCTGGTAAGCGGCGCGCTCGCTGTTCCAGGCGTCCAGCGGCAGCTTGTCAACCCCCTTAGCGAGGAGGAAGCCCTGAGGATTGGCGGCATCGACAGTCAAGGTGTCATTCTTCTTAATGGCCACGGGCTGGGCATCGTTTTCGAGTCGCGCCTCGCCATTAAACACCGTAGCCTGCACCTGACTTCCAGTGGTGAGTAAGCGAACTTGCGAGTTGCGCGAGACCACGAAGGTCCGGTCGGCCGCGATGACGCGGTAGACATCACCCTTGCTGCCGCGGGTGTCGAAATACATGGTTCCCCGTGCCAGCTCGACTTCGTTGATCTTGTCACCGGCATCATTAATCAGCAGCTGCCGGAACCTCACTTCCGTAGCTTCGCCGATGCGCACCGAACTGTTGTTCTCGAATTCCACTTCGGCGAGCCCATCGTTACCGGTCACGATGCGCGATCCCTCTGTAATCGGCGAATTCAGAATGGCGCGCTCGAGGCCCTGACCGGAGGCACGGTCCATTTGCACATTGCCGCTTTCATAACTTAAGCGAACGATGCGCACATGCGACGTGGCCTGGGCTGAAACCACCGCCAGCAGCATCACCGCCATCATGATCACTGCGTACTTTCCCCGCGTCGACATACTCGCTCCTTCCGAAGCCTGGTACCGCGTTTGTGTTGGCGGAAAGGATCGCGCCAACACCCGCGGGCGGACCATCCATCCCTATTAAACACCCATTTGGGTACCGAGGTGGCGAAAATTCTATTTGTTTACAAGCGGATTGCCGGCCACGAGAGTTGACGGAGACTGCCGCAGGGCTACGGCTGGTCGGCAGGCTGGCCCTGTGCCGCCGTGGGGCTGGCCGAGTTCAGCAGCTGCTTGGCGGTTACGCGATTGATGTGCATCATGTTCGGATCGGAAGCGATCTTCTGCAGAATGGGTTCAATCGCCTGCATTTCTTCAGCGTAATGGCTGGCCTGCAGGTCCTGCAGCGACTTCAAACGGGCGTCCATGCCCAGCTTGTCGAAGCGATACTGGAAGGCCAGCTTGCGGCCGAAGTCGAGCGTGGTAGCGATTGCCTGAAACAGACGGGTGAGCTCCTCGACATCGGTGTTAGGAGAATAGTTGTAAGTTGCCGAGCCATTGACCGTTTGCCCACCATCCGGCGACTTCCCGTGGTACTCCAGCGTCTTCTGGCCGGTTTTGGCGAGGTTTTTCGACTTGGCCTCGAGATTCCCCTGGAAATAGTTCGCCTTCTTGGCCAACTCGAAGATTTTCAGGCGGTTGATGTCCGACATCGTGAAATTCTCGGTAAACGAGTCGTTGTCGCCGTTCTCGCCTGGATTGCCGACACCTTCAAAGTGGGTGTTGCCGGCGTCATCTACCGCGATGCTGTATCGCACCCAGGGCACACCCTGGTCCCAATCGAACTTGAAGACCACGTAGGAACCAGTGGGTTGGGGAACGGGCGTCAGTTGGTGTACGACTTGAGCAGCCGCCCACTGCGCGCACAACCATCCCGCGAGAACGACGAGGTTCGGGCCCCAGTGTCGCATCTGTCGAATGATTTTAACCGAACCCCACGCCGGGTGCTTTTCCTGCCCGCCCCTGGGGGAATAGGCCGGCAGCCATTCCGCTTGGCAGTGGCTAATGTATCCTTCACTTGGAATAGGTCATCGGGTCGAGGGAATGTTCGATGTGCCTCAACCCAGGAGCGCACATGCCTCGTATCCCTGGAAACGTTGTTCTTCCCGGTTGGCGGCGGTGTGAGATCTCAGGAGCGCAACCGAGGCTTCCTATTTTCGTGGGTATCCATCACACCCGTGATCATGCCGGTTGCGTTGTTCGCAGTATTGAGTGTGCTGGGCCTCCGCCAGGTGTTGGCGCCGTAGGGTCGCGGCGGTGTGGACGTGGCAGATAGCGATGGCGAGAGCGTCGGCGACGTCGGGTGGCTCGGGAGGTTCGGAGAGTTGCAGCAAACGCGCAACCATCACTTGCACCTGCGATTTCTGGGCGCGGCCGTAGCCAACTACGGCCGATTTGATGGATAGGGGAGAATACGCCATCACGCGCAGACCTGCCTGGGCCGCGGTCAGCATGGCCACGCCGCGCACATGACCGAGCTTCAGGGCTGATTTGGCATTGACAGCATAGAAGACATCTTCGATGGCCACGATTTCAGGCGAGTAGGCAGCGATGACTTGGGTGAGACCCTGGCAGATCTTCATCAGCCGCAGTTCGAGGGTTTCGCGCGCGGGGAGCCGGATTGCGCCGCTGCACAGGTGATGCAGTACGCCTTCCGTATCCTGCTCGACTACACCATAGCCGGTGTATTCTCCGCCGCAATCTACGCCCAGGACTCTCATGACATGCGCCGAGTGTAGCAGGCGAAGGCGACAAGCGGGAGTTACGACGGAGGTATTTGCGCCTTCATCCGCGAAGCCAAGCGGCCCGTAAGCATCAACCCGAGCATGCGAAAGTCGCTGATGAACGACCAGAAGGGGTGGCCGAACGTCGCCGGCTTGTTCTTCTCCAGCCCGAAGTGGCCCGTCCAGGCGAACCCATAGCCGACGGGAAAGAAAAGCAAGGCATACCAGGGGTGTCCAGAGATAAACGCGGCCAGCACGACCGCGATGCCAAGCGAGGTACCGATGGCGTGCATCAACCGGTTGCGCGGGTCGCTGTGTTGCTGCAGATAAAAGGTAAAGAACTCCTGATAGGAGTTGAACTTGCAGTCTTCCGGCATGGCCGTACTCCTCGTTGCAGGGCTGAAAACCGAACCCTACCGCTTCCGGCAACGCTGGTTCGTTTCCTGACCCTCCCCAGCAGCCTGTCATGACATACCCCTCGTGCCCTTGGGGTGGTCTATGCTCCCCGCGGTAGTGCTTTCCTGATCTTTTCCAATCGATGAGGTTCACGGGCGCGCCCCAGTGTACTACGCCGGGGGGAACATGGTGGGCATACGTTAGTATCAGTTAGGCGGCTTACTGGCTGGGTTGTTCGAGCTGCGCGCGGGGCTACTTCAGTGTCAGCGTGGTGGCCGAGGGCGCCAAGTCCGCCAGCGACGTCGATCCGTGGCATAGCGGCCCCCCGTGACCAGGGAGATGGGCAAGAACCAGTTCGGCCACGTTAGTCTGGGGGGTAGGACAGATTCTGCGGCGTGAGGAGAGCGCCGAACCGGCCTTGAATCACGCTATGTCGTACCCGGCCTCATCCGGCGGGCCGACTCGCCCAGCGCGTTCGCTCGGCTGCTGGCCTCCCGTTACGCCATCGCCGCTAATGACTTCGCGCATCGCGGCGGATTCGGTTGCATGGTCGCCTTGCGCGGAAACGAGATCGTTTCGGGTTGCCGCTCACCGAAGCCATCAACAAGAACCGGCTGGTCGACGCTGCACGGATTAACGTAGCGCTCGGCCTCAGCGAGCCCATTAAGACGGACAAGCAGTAAGCAACGGTAACTTCAGCCAGGGGAGATGCGGGATGCCATGCGCAGGGCGAGGTTCGGCGGTCGCGGCTCTACTTCTAGGGGTGACAGCGGTTGCACAGAGCCCCTTCGCTCCCAGAGTTTCGGGACCATTGTCGCAGCGTGTCGTGGCATACCGGATCGACGCCAAGTACGATCCGGACAAACACGCCGTCGATGCGACCGAGACGCTGACCTATCACAACTTCACCGGTCAGCGGCTCGATCACTTTCCGTTCCATCTTTACTTGAATGCATTTCAGCCGGATTCGACGTGGGTACACGAAGCACACCGCGACGGCAATTTCAGCAGCAGCACGTTCGACCGGGGCTGGGATCCGAAATACAGCGGGTCCGACACGGTGAGTTCACTGGAAGTTATCGGCATGGGCGACCTGACCAAGCAAATCAAGTTTGTTTCGCCTGATGACGGCAATCCCAACGACAGGACGGTCTTCGACCTCGCCCTGCCGCGTCCCCTTGACCCGGGCCAGGATGTGGTGTTCAAGATCAAGTTTCGTGCGGTCTTCCCCGAGGTTGTGGCCCGCACCGGTTACAAGCGCACGTTCCTGCTTGCAGGCCAATGGTTTCCTAAGGTTGGAGTGTGGTGGAACGGCGCCTGGAACTGCCACCAATTTCACGCCCTGACCGAGTTCTTCGCCGACTTCGGAAGCTACGACGTAAACATCACCCTGCCGAAGAGCTACATCGTTGGTGCGACCGGCGTGCAGACTAGCGACACCGACAATGGCAACGGAACCAAGACGGTTGGGTTTCACGCGGAAGACGTTCACGACTTCGCCTGGACAGCCGATCCCAACTATAAGGTGCTGCAAAGCACGTTCAACGGCAGTGAAGGAGGAGTGAGGATCCGTTTGCTGACATACGAAAGCAATAAAAGCTCGTGGCAACGCTATATCGATGTCATGCAAGGAACGATGAAGCGTTTCGACGAGTGGTACGGGCCTTATCCGTACGCGCAAATTACCGTTGTTGATCCGCCCGACGGTGCTGCCTTGGAAGCCGGGGGCATGGAGTACCCAACCTTCATCACCGGCCAAACATTCTGGTGGGCTCCGAAAGGGCAGAAGCTCTTCCCTGAGGTGGTGACGGAGCATGAGTTTGGACACCAGTACTGGTACGGGATGGTGGCGACCAACGAATTCGAAAATGCGTGGCTCGATGAAGGCATCAACAGCTACACCGAAGTGAAAGTAATGGATAGCCTATATGGGAAGAACACCAGCCTGATTAATTGGATGGGCGCACAGGCGGGTGACAGGGCCTATGAGCGCCGGTCTTACCTGGGCGAGGCCGAAACCGATTCACTTTCCCAGCCCAGTTACCGGGACATGAGCATGAGTGCGTACGGCGCCGTCAACTACGGCAAGACCGCTACTATGCTTATCACGCTGGAAGCCGTGGTCGGCGAGCAGGTGTTGCAGAAAGCGCTGCGCGCTTACTTCATGAAATACCGCTTCACTCATCCACAGCAGGAAGACTTTCTGCGAACGGTCAATGAAGTTGCCGGCCAGAATCTCGGCTGGTACTGGCAGCAGGCGGTGTATGGAACCCAGGTGCTCGACTACAAGGTGCGGCGCGCTGTGTCCACGCGGGTGGACTGGGCCAGCAAGGACGCTCCCGAGGAGCAGCAGGGCGTGACCCTTTACCAAACCGACATTCTCTTGCAGCGGCTGGGCGACTTCATCTTTCCCGTCGTCGCGGAGATCAAG
>Ga0306921_10004277_pt1 | contig 14636 bp, 13 predicted proteins | sample sta12Cox44000080_FD_203760 | JGI IMG/M metagenome (GOLD analysis project Ga0306921, IMG submission 203760) | Lab enrichment of tropical soil microbial communities from Luquillo Experimental Forest, Puerto Rico - statoxic.12C.oxic.44.000.080 (v2)... | ecosystem: Environmental > Terrestrial >...
TGCCGAATACGACGAACCTGAGTTTTCCCGGTGCCGGTGGCGAGGCGCTTCTGATTTCTCTGGACCTCGAGGGCATCGCCTGCTCCACAGGTGCGGCCTGTTCTTCCGGTTCGACCGAGCCGTCTCACGTTCTGCTCGCCGCAGGGCTTTCGCGCGAGGATGCCCGCTCGAGCCTGCGCTTCAGTCTGGGACGTCCGACGACAGCGGAGGAAATCGACCATGCGATTTCGGTGATCCCCTCGGTCGTCGAGCGCATTCGCCGCCTCTCCCCTCGTGAGGTTCCGCTCGCCACCGCCCGCTGAGACAGAAGGAGCGATGACTTCAACCGCACAGTCTGAAATACGACACGGCGCGACTGCCTTGGCTGCAGCCCCGGTAGCTGTGGCCATGTCCGGTGGCGTCGATAGCTCGACAGTGGCGGCGATGCTGCACGAGCGCGGCGTGCGAACCATAGGCCTGACCATGCAACTGTGGAATCAGCGCCGTCTGGCGCAGTTGCAGGGCGATGGTCCCCGCCCGCACCGCTGTTGTTCGCTTGATGATGTGTACGATGCACGGCGCGTCGCCGAACAGCTCGGCATTCCGTATTACGTAGTCAACTTCGAGCGCGAATTTGAGGAAACCGTCGTCCGGCCTTTTGTGGAGGACTATCTGGCCGGCCGCACACCCATTCCCTGCACGCATTGCAACAATGAAGTGAAGTTCGATCAGCTGCTGGCCACGGCGCGCCAGATTGGGGCCGAGCGAATCGCCACGGGTCATTATGCCCGCATCCGTCGAAATCCCGGAACCGGCCGCCTTGAATTGTTGCGCGCAATCGACGAATCGAAGGACCAGTCTTACTTCCTTTTCGGACTGACGCAGGAGCAGCTCTCGCGCACTGAGTTTCCGCTCGGCGAACTTAGCAAGCAGCAAGTGCGGGACATCGCGCGACGCCTGGGAGTTCCTGTCGCCGAAAAGCCAGAAAGCCAAGAAATTTGCTTTGTCCCGACTGGGAATTACGTACGCTTCATCGAAAGCTACCTAGAGGAGAAGGGAACGGACGCAGCAAACGTGAGCGGGCCGGGCGAAATCGTTTCCACTTCCGGCGCCGTGATCGGCCGCCACAATGGTCTGCACAATTTCACCGTCGGACAGCGCAAGGGGCTTGGCTTTGCCGCGGGTCGTCGGATGTACGTCGTCGCGCTCGACCTTCCGAACAAGCGCCTCCTTGTTGGCGAAGATCAAGAACTGCGAGGCCAGACCTGCGAGGTTCGCAACGTCAACTGGATTCCCCTCGCCGCGCCGGATGGTCCCCTCCGCGCACAGGTGCGCATCCGCAATCGCCACGAACCCGCCGAAGCGGAAATCACCGCGCTCGGTGGCAGGGGCGCCCGCATCGTGTTTAGGGAGCCGCAGCGCGCTATTACTCCCGGTCAGGCCGCCGTGTTCTACTCTGGTGATCTTGTCTTGGGTGGTGGCTGGATCGCGAAGTAAGGCGCTCGGATAGCCCTCCGCTGAAACAAACTCGTAACAGGGAAAAATGGGGAAAGGGAAACCTGTGACCAGCTCTAGATGAACAGCTCCTCGTCTTGCAGGGTTGTTTCCGAACCGGGCCGTTGTCTGTGTCCCCGAATGAAATCGATTCCCGCCTTGACGCCTCTCAAAATGGCGGAGGCCTGATTGAATGGCTCCCACAGTTTCGTACGGATGGTCGAGCCGGTCTGCTCGATTACTTCAAGTGTGCCGGTCAGAATTTGATCCGCCTTGATGATCTGGATTCGCAGACGCTCGACTGCATCGCTGAACACCCGGTCCACTTTTTGCGCCTGGCCGCGCGCGATTTCCGTCAGTTCCGCCGCGTTGCTCATCACGCTGCGGATACGATCCTCGGAATCCTCCAGGATGCGATTCGTGCGCAGCAAGATAGGATCGATGCGCGACTGAAGCTGATTGGCAATCTTGGTGAATTGCTGTATCGCCGCGCGCAGTTCCACGACCATGACCATCAAGATCGCCATCTGAATCACGATAGCGATGGCGGCGATGATGATAAACGCATCGACCCAGCCAGACATCGGGCCTCCCAGGGCTACGAAACCTTCGCCTCCCGCTTGTACGCTTCCTTGCCCGCCTCCACGGCCGAGTTGACCGCGTCCTTCTGCCGGGCCATGATTTCCTTGCTCCGCTCGATCAGATCTTCCGCGCGTTCCCGAAGCTCCCTCGCTTTGCGCTGAGCGTACTCTCTGCCTTCATCTGCTTTGGAAGAAAGGTAATCTCGCGTTTCTTCGCCGGATTTCGGCGCGAAAAGAATACCAATGAGTGCGCCAATTCCGAGCCCCACCAGAAAAAAGCTGACTTTGGAGCCGACGTTGTCTGCCATCGGGCACCTCCGCTTGTGACAGTAGCATAGCATTCTCAATACAGGCAAGGCTCGGCCAGGAAACTGTTTAAAGCGCACGCGCAAACTTCAAACAACTCGCCGCTCGATGCCCGTCAGGAGGTTTCCCTATGAGGTGCGATGGTCTCGTGCAGGCCATCGAATACTCGCTGGGCTTGCGCGCGTGGCAGTTCGGCTGAAAGATCATCGAGCGTCAATTGCCGTAATCGTGCGATGCTGCCGAAGCGCCGCAGCAGCTTCTGGGCAGTGCGCTCGCCGACCCCGGGAATTTCCACCAGCGCCGTCTTAATGCGACGCTTCGAACGCCGCTGGCGATGGAAAGTGACGGCGAAGCGATGCGTCTCATCTCGAATTTGCTGTATCAGGTGCAGAACCGGCGAATGCCTCTCGAGAGCAATCGGTTCATTTTCACGGCCAAGCACGTAGAGAACTTCCTCCTTTTTGGCGATGCTCGCGAGGGGTTGATTGATGATCTCGAGCCTTTCCAGCGCTTGGGCCGCGGCGTGAAGTTGCCCAATGCCGCCATCGATCAGAATCAGGCTGGGCATGGGTTTGTTTTCGTCGCGCACTCGCCGGTATCGGCGTTCGACGGCTTCGCGCATGCTGGCAAAGTCATCGCGGAGCAGGCCAGCCGATTTGTCGCCGCCTTCTGCCATGGCCTCGCCGCGGATGATGAATTTGCGGTAGCCGGACTTCTTCATCTGTCCGTCTTCCCAGACGACCAGAGAGGCGACCGTGTCGGAGCCCTGAATGTGCGAGATATCGAACGATTCGATTCGTTTCGGAGGTTCAGGAAGGCCGAGCGCTGATTCCACCGCCTCGGCGATGGCTTTCGAGCTGGGCTTCAAAACGCGGAAACGCTGGATGAACGAATGCTGGGCATTCTTTTCGACCAGCTCGAGGAAGGCGTGTTTCTGGCCGCGCTGAGGGTTCAGGATTTCGACGCGATGTCCGGCGTTCTCGCTCAAAACGTCCTCGAGCAGCGCGCACTCCTCGAAGCCCAAGGGCACGTGGATGAAACGCGGTAGATAAGCGGCCTCGAGATAAAGCTGTTTGAGCAGGGAGGTGAGAAACTCAGCGGGGTCGAAGGCCTCGAGATCCTCCCAGTAAAAGTCGCGCCTGTCGACTACCCGCCCACCTCGCAGGTGGAAAAGATTGACCGCAACCTGCGGCGGCTCCGCGTACCAGGCCAGCACATCGGTGTCGTCTCCTTGCGCAGCGGCGATCTTCTGCCGCTCATCCATGTCCGCAAGCGTGCGAAGCAGGTCGCGATAGCCTGCGGCCTCTTCGTAACGTTCCTCGCTTGACGCACGCTCCATCCGTTCGCTGAGGCTTCGTGTCAAATCGCTCCGGCGCCCTTCGAGAAAGAGCCGGACATCGCGCGCCGCTTCCGCGTACCTGGGATCGGTCACCAGGTGGGCACACGGACCGAGGCAGCGGTGAATGTAGAACTGCAAGCAGGGCCGCGGATGTTGGCGTTCGAGATCCACCGTGCAGGACGGAACCAAGAAATGCTTGTGGATCAGGTGCACGAGGCGGTGGGCCAGGCTCGCCGGAAAATAAGGACCAAAGTAGATCGATCCGTCCTTGGCCAGCCGTCGTGTCACGTAAACCCGCGGATACTTTTCAAAGGCCGTGTAACGAATGTACGGGTAGGTCTTGTCGTCCCGTAGCAGTACGTTAAACTTGGGTTTATGGCGTTTGATCAGGTTGTTTTCAAGCGCCAGCGCCTCCCGCTCATTGTCGACCACGATGTACTGCACATCGGCAATTTCCCGAACCAGCGATCCAGTCTTGGCATCGATCGCTCTGGATTCGAGAAAGTACGATTTCACGCGGCCGCGCAGCGAGCGGGCTTTGCCCACATAGAGAATCTTTTCCCCGCCGTCCTGAAACAGGTAGACGCCGGGCTGCGGCGGAATCTGATCGACTTTTTCGCGGAGTTCCATGTGCTGAGCGCTACAATAGCGGAGGTTCGCCCGGGAGGAATTTCCGAGCGATGCAACTGCTATCATAGCAGACGTAATCTAAACCCCCATGCGAGTGAGTTCTGGCGCGCTTCTTTTGTCCGCTGTAATGGCCATTACCGCCGTGCCTATGCTGGCCGCCAAACAAGGTCAAGACCAGGAGTCAAGTTCGAGCTCGAATTCCAGCTCCGAGTCGACTTCGAAATCGGCGACCAAGCCGAGTCCAGACCCTGCTGAGAAGTCTTCCAAAACAACGAAGAGCAAAAAGCAGCAAGACGTGCAGACAAAAGCGGTGGAAACCGATACGCCCCTTCCTCCTGATTCCGCCGAGAAGGACATGCAAATCGCCGAGTATTATGTCCACAAGGGAGATCCTGACGCCGCAATCCCGCGACTTGAGGAAGCCATTCAGGAACAACCGAAGCTGGCCAAACCGCGCCTGATGCTAGCCGAGGTCTACGAAAAGAAGGGCGACCTGCCGGACGCCGTAAAATGCTACAAGGAGTACCTGCAGGTTTTCCCGACCGCACCAGATGCGAAGAGGGTTGAGAAAAAAATAGAAAAGCTCAGCGCGCAGTAGCGGCAAGTGTGGCCTCAGCAGGCCACCTAAAGATCAGCTGAAACGCGCCAGGAAGCGCATGGCCTGAGTGTAGTGCTCAAACCGCTTTTCCTCCTCGCGGAACGGGCCGGAATGCGACCTGCGGCGACAGCGTTCAAAGCGCATGGGGTGCTTGAGGTGAAGCATCTCGTGATACAGCACATAGCAAACTACATAGCGCGGCACTCGGGGCCGATCGAGCTGTCGGTTGAGCACGATCTGGTTCAGTGCCGGATCGAAACACCCCAGCTGGGTTCGCCAGGCGCGCCGGCTCCACCCTAGGCGCGGTTGAGAGAGCGCGCCCAGGAAATAGCGGCCGTTCAGCTCCCTAAAGAGCGGCGCCAGGTCGTGATGGCGGCCCGCCGGGCGATCCTCCACCGTGCGGGCACGACTCTGGCGCAGCAAAACAAGCCGGCGCCGGGTCGATTTCGCGCAGGAAAACTGACGGTACAGATCCTCGAGGTCGCGCGGCGGGCGCTTGCGGTATAGCCGGCCCAACAGAAGGGCGGCGACCGCTTCCAAAATGGCCCGCGGAGCGAGCTGCAAAGCGTCGGAGATGCGGACGTAGGCGGTGTCCTCGCGCAGGCGGATCGTGTGCGTCAGACCGGCGTAAGGGTGATATTCGATGAGAAACCGCGGGGGTCGGCCTTCGCAACCGAGTCGTGTATAGATGCGTTGGAAAACTTGTTCGCCGCCGGCAACGTGGTTGGGCAGTCCCCGCGATACCCTCACGAAGGCTTTCTCCGCACCGGGGCAGGCAGCATTTCCTTCTCGGCGTCCTGGACATCGGAAATCGCGTCCTTGGTGCCCTCGATGGCGTCGTTGAGCGTGTCTCGGTAGGTGTCGAGGTCTTTGCCGCTCTTGTCGTATTTTTCCAGCTGGGCCAGGAACTCCGTGTATTTGGCGTGCATCAGCTTGAGAGCCGCATGAATGTCCATCTGCTTCTCGCGAGCCGTGGCGATCTGGTCCGCGCCGTCATCCACGCAACCCGCATAACCATTGAGCAGGCTATTCAGAAGTTCGGTTCGATTCCGCTCGGGAGTCGTCCGGTTGACCTCGTAATCAAATTTCTTCAGGCGATCCTCAGCGAACGAGACATAAAGCTTGATGCGCGCCGCCGGCGTGTCAGCATCGCGGATCTTGTCGGCCTCTTCATCGCTCAGATAGTCTCTCGGCTGGAACTGGGGAGTGGCTGCCCGTACGGCTGTGGCCGTCCACAGGGAGAAAAAAACCGCCGCCGCAATCAACCGGTCGATCATGTCCTCCTATTGTACGGCTTTGTCGCCCTTGGAGGGAGCAGGAGGTGTCCGGCCCGGAAAAAGCTGCTCGATGAGATGGCGGTTGACCTCGTCCAAGCGCGTGCGAACCTCGAGGAACGGTGCCTGCTCATCAACGGTCATGGAGGGAAGCAGTAGATCGATGCGCCGGAGCGACTCTCGGAGAGAAATTTGCAACTGCTTGAATCCCGCGGGGTGTCTTTCGGCGTCAAGGTTGGCGCTCTCCAAAGCCTTCACACAGGCGTTCACCTGAGCGTCGTATTCGCGAAGCAGCTCGAGAGCCGCGGGAAGATGCTCCTCGTCCACTTCCTTTCGAATCTGCTGAAATTCCGCCTGGCCCAAATCGGGCATCAGTTTGGCCTTCTGCACCGGATTTGTCTCGTGCTCGAAGCGCGAGCGCAGGTCGGTCGCGCGGTCCTGACCGGCTGGCGATAAAGGAGCCATCGCACACCATAACAGGGTCATCAAGGTTGCGGCCAATAGACGCAAGCCTGCCTACCTCTTCTTATCTTTCAGCTCGCGGGTGAGCGTACGAACGCGGGACGTGGATACAAAATACATATCGCTGTTTTCGTCTTTATTCAACTGAAGAAACATCTGATAGGCCTCGAGCGCCTGCGGAAGTTGCCCGAGCTTGTCATAACAGGTGGCCCGCAGGTACCAGCTGCTGGCCGGGAGCTCTTCGCGTTTTGAAAGGGCATCGAGAGCAGCCAGCGCCTGCTGATAATTCTTGTTCAGGTATTCGGCTTCAACGACCTCCGCAAGCACATCGTTTGCGGCGGGGTTCAGGTTGTAGGCCTCGACCGTCCAATGCAGGGTATTGGGATAGTCCTTTTTGGCCAGGTAGACACGACCCAGCCGGTCGGCCAGATTGGCATCGCGGGGAGCCAGATTGACCGCTCTTTCGAGTACGGGTATGGCATCGTCGTAGCGCTTCTTTTCCCAGTAGATCTCTGAGCGCAGCTTCAGCGCCCGCAGGGTCTCCGGGCCGCTCACCTGCGCGCGATCAAGCTCGGCGAGTGCTTCATCTTGTTGGCCGAGATCGACGAGGGCTGAAGCGCGCTCGATTCGCGCGGCGCTGTCGGCGGGATTAAGCGCCAGATACGCGCCAAATTCAGTCGCTGCTTCGGCGAGCTTCTTCTGGGCGACCAAGCTGTTGGCCAGCCCCAGATGCGCCTGCCGCAGCGTCGCATCCCGCGGACCCAGCGAGAGCGTCGAGCGATACACCGCTTCCGCCTCTTCGAAACGCCCGGCGCTCAGCAGCGCATGAGCCAACGAGGCGCTGATCTCCAGGTTCTTGTCATCCAGTTTCTGAGCCGCCTGAAACTGATCGATGGCAGGTAGAAGCTTTCCGCTTCTTTCGAGCGCCGTTCCAAGCAGCCATTTGTTCTGGGCGTCCTGCGGTTGTAATTTTGAAGCGTGCTCGAACGGATCGACCGCCGCGGCGGGATCCCTGGGGAGCAAGGTCAGACCGAGGTTCCGGTAGGCAGCAGCCATCTTGGGGTTGTCGGGATCCAGTAAGACCGCTTTCTCGTATTCCGATTTCGCCTCATCCGGGCGCTCAAGGGCCGTGTAAACGTAGCCCAGGTTATAGTGCACCGACGCGTCGTCCGGTTTCTTTGCAAGATAGGCCTCGTAATCTTGAGCGGCCGATTGGTAATCTTGCTGGGCGACCGCATCCTGTGCGGCAGCCAGAAGGCGATTGAGCTCTGAGGCGGAAGCATTCGGCCGAAGGCGATTCTTGCTGGAAGTAGCGTTCTGAGCCGGGCTCTGTGCGGGAACAAGCAGCGCGAAGAGCAAGCAGCAAGCCGGAAGTTGCGCCAAGTACGTCATTTTTGCCAAGCCTAGTGCTGCGGATCGTTCTGACCAGAGCTGTTTAGCGCTGCAGCGCCTGCTTTAGCGGCCCGATCGTGATTTGAGCCATTGCGGCTATTCAGCACGCGGGCGAGAAATTTGCCGGTATGCGATTGCGAATTGCGCGCCACCTGTTCCGGGGTTCCCGCCGCAATCACGCGACCTCCCTGATCCCCGCCCTCCGGCCCAAGATCGATCATCCAGTCGGCGCACTTCATCACATCCAAATTGTGCTCGATGATCAACACGGAAGCACCGCCATCGATCAGTTTGCGAAACGCGGTCAGCAGCTTTTGGATATCGTCGAAATGCAGCCCGGTTGTTGGCTCGTCGAAGATATACAGAATGCCGCTGCTATCCTGCCGAGTGAGATGCGCCGCCAGTTTCAGGCGTTGCGCCTCACCGCCCGACAGAGTGGTGCCGGATTGACCGAGGCGGAGATAGCCCAGCCCGACTTCATCAAGCACGCGCAAGCGCGAGGTGACTTTGGGATGCGAGGCAAAAAACGCCAACGCCTCGCGCACCGTCATCTCCAGAACATCGTGAATGTTTCTATCCCGATAGCGAACCTCGAGCACGCTACTTTTGTACCGCGTGCCCCGGCATTCCTCGCAAACGAGTTCCACGTCCGCCAGGAAACGCATCTCCACCGTAACGGTTCCGTCACCCTGGCAGGCCTCGCAGCGTCCACCCGGAATATTGAAGGAGAAATGACCCGCTGTCAGATTGCGTTTGCGCGCGTCCGGTGTGGCGGCAAAGACTTCGCGAATGGCGTCGAAGGCTTTCAGATACGTCGCAGGATTGGAACGTGGCGTGCGGCCGATCGGTGACTGGTCCACCATTTCCACGCCTTGAATGGCGGTGTCCCCCTCGATTCGATCGCAGCACTCACGCCAGTTGCCGCCGAGTCGCTTGGCCTCGAGCGCCTTGTACACGACGTCGTAGACGAGGGTCGACTTACCCGATCCGGAGACTCCCGTCACCGCCACCAACATGCCGAGCGGAATGGTCACGTCGACACCCTGCAAATTGTGACTGCGCGCCCCGAAAATTCTCAGGAATCGGCCGTGCGGCCTCCGCCGATACTGTGGCACCGCGATGCGCAATTCACCGCGAAGATAGCGGCCCGTAAGCGACTCTAGGTCGGCAAGCAATTCATCACGCCCCCCGGCGAAGATCACTTCGCCGCCGTGCTCGCCCGCGCCGGGACCCAAATCGAGGACGTGATCGGCTGCCAGAATGGTGTCGGGATCATGTTCGACCACCAGTAGGGTATTGCCGAGATCGCGCAGTCCCTTGAGAATCTCGATTAGGCGATGGGTGTCCCGAGGATGCAAGCCGATCGATGGTTCATCGAGAACATACAGTGCGCCCACCAAATGTGATCCAAGCGATGTGGCCAGTTGAATCCGTTGGGCTTCGCCGCCCGAAAGCGACGAGGTCAGACGGTCAAGTGTGAGGTAATCCAGTCCTGTTTCATCAAGAAAACAAAGCCGCTGCTGAATTTCCTCGAGCACCTTATCGGCAATCACCATTTCCGCGGGACTGAGCGACAGGCTCTCGAAAAACGGCCGGGCTTCCTTCACGGTCATCTGACACACTTGGGTGATCGGCTTTCCGGCGATTCTCACCGCGCGGGCTTCGGCCCGCAACCGCGTACCGTGACAATCGGGACACGTGGCATACCCGCGATAGCGGCTCAGGAAAACTCGTACGTGTAGCTTGTATTTCTTGCGCTCGAGCCAGGCGAAAAATCCCTTCACGCCCGGAAAATCGGCAGCGCGGTCACCCTCGAGAACCGCGTTTCGCTGCGCCGCAGTCAGATCGCGATAGGGCACATCGAGCGGAATCCCTTGCGTGCGCGCATATCGGCGCATCTCGATCGCCAGTTGTCGGTAACGCGGCTTGGTCCAGGGCTCAATCGCGCCTTCCGACAGGGTCTTCCCTTTGTCCGGCACCACGCGATCCAAATCGAAGTCGATGGTGTTGCCGAAGCCTTGGCAGCGCGGGCACGCCCCATAGGGATTGTTGAAGGAGAAAAGCCGTGGCTCCGGCTCCTGATAGGTCGCCCCACATTTCTTGCACTCAAAGCGTTCGCTGAAGACGAGCCTTTCGGGCACCGTGTTCGCCGGATCATCCGAAACGAACTCGACAATCGCTTCGCCCGAACCCTCGCGGTAGCAGATTTCGATCGAATCCATGAGCCGCGAGCGAATCTCTGGGGAAAGCGCTAAACGATCGACCAACACATAGACCGGCTTGGCGAAATCGAGGTCAAGCAGTTCTTCGGGCGCTGCGAACTCGAACAGGCGCCCTGTCTGATACAGGCGATTAAAGCCGCGTTTTCGCAGGCTGAGTAGCGCCTGACGAACGGCTTCCGGGTTGGCACGCGATGGCTTTCGCGCCCGCGCGGAATCTTGCCGACTGGCCAGCGTTTCTGGTTGCGCTAAAAATCTATACAGCACATAAAACCGGCGGCCCTGGGGAAGTGAGAGCACTCGCGCGGCGATTTCGTCGAGCGAATCCTTGCGAACCTCCTCTTTACAGCGTAGGCAGAATGTGTGCCCTGCACGCGCGTAGAGCAGTCGCAGGTAATCGTAGATTTCCGTGGCCGTTGCCACGGTCGACCGAGGATTGCGGGTCGAATTCTTCTGACGAATCGAGATGGCCGGCGCGATGCCGGTGATCTCGTCGACCTCCGGCTTCTCAATACGCTCGAGGAACTGGCGGGCGTACGCGGAAAGCGACTCGATGTAACGCCTCTGCCCTTCGGCGTAGAGCGTGTCAAAGGCTAGACTCGATTTGCCCGAGCCGGAGACACCTGTGACGACCGTAATGGAGTTGTGCGGGATCGTAGCGTCGATGTTTTTGAGGTTGTGAACCCGCGCGCCGCGGACCTGGATGGCCTCGGCGTGGTCAGCTTCAGCGCCCGCCGCAGGCCCCGGAAGGCTCGCGTTTGCTCGCCTGGCACTCTCAGTGGGTTCGATCGCCATGAGATGAAACATACAATTATACGCCTGTACTTCCAGTGGGCGCTAACAGGTGCGCAGGAGGGTGACCGGCCCCCTCGGGTCAGATGTCTTTCATGGAGGATCTTAGCGGGGACGGCAGTGAGCCCTAGTACCCGGGGGGCAGGGAGGCATGCTGGTCTCGAGCGGAGGCCGTCGGCGCGTAGTACCCCGTGCGCGTTCGCAGGAAGAGTTTGCCCCGCCCGTTCGGCGGAATCACCTTGAGCTGAACGGAGCGGAAGGTCCCATCCTTGGCCGTATTCGTTGGATAGTAACCGATGGTGTACTGGTTGCGGATCTCTTTCGCGACTTGCTCGCAGATCGGCGTCACTTCGTTGAGGTTATCAGGGAAGTAGGCCAGACCACCGGTCGCCTCGGCGATCTCCTGCAGAACTTTTTTCGAGTGGCGGACCATGCGCTTTTCATGTTGACGGTCGTCCTCGCTGAAAACGCCGATCGTATAGATGGTGGCCGTTGACTCTTCCGCCGCTCTCATCGCGTCTTCCAGAGTTTTCTGGCTCGCGTCATCATCCCCATCCGTAATGACGAGCAGAACCCGTTTGTCCTTGTGCCCCTTCTTGACGTGAGCCAGCGACCCGATCAAGGCGTCGTAGAGGGCCGTACTGCCGCGAGTATCGATGCGCGAAAGCGCATCATTGAGATCCTTCTGATCGTTCGTGAAGTCGCCTTCCGTATCCAGGTAATATTCGTCATTAAAGTTCACCACAAATGCTTCGTCTTGTGGGTTGCTCGTGCGCACAAACGTCATTGCGGCAACAGCTACCTGCTCGCGCTTTTCGCGCATGCTGCCGCTGTTATCGATGATCAGTCCCATCGTGACGGGAATGTCCTGCCGCGAAAAATACGAGATCTTCTGTTCGACGTTCTGCTCAAAGACGCGGAAGTTGTCTTCCTGCAAGTTGGGAACAAACTGACCGTGATCATCGGCAACCGTGACATGCAAGACCACAAGATCCACGTCGCTTTTGATCCGGTGGCCAGCCTGCGCTTGTGCGCCAGCAGGTGGAGGAGGTCCCGGCGTCGGAATCGCGGGGGGCGCCTGTTGGGCATACGCCAAGCAGCCCGCAGCGAGTACCACCGCAAAAGACAAAATGCCCACAAAGACTCGGAGTGGGTTGTTAATGCCCCGGCGCGAAGTAGCCGGTTTTCGCGGAAACCTGAAGAGGTGGAAGACCCTTTGGCGGGCGCAGCTTGACCTTAATCTTGCGCCATTTCCCGTCGTGTTCGCGGTGGCTCGGTCTGTATCCCAAAACATACTGGTTGCGCAACTCCATGCTGATTTTTGAGGCCACGTCCGGAAGTTGATTCAGGTTCGCGACTGCGAACGTTCGGCCGCCCGTCATCGCCGTGAGGTCGGCCAGCAATCCGGGTCCTTGGCGCTCTTCCGGAGTCGGGCCGCCGTCGGGCTCAAAGAGCCCGATCGCGTAGATCTGGACATCCGCTTCACGCACGAACTTGCGGATTTCCGTCTCGCTGTATCTGCTGTGATTATCGCCCCCATCCGATAGGATGAGCAAAGCTTTCTTCGTGTTGTGTGCCCCACGCATCTGGCTGAGGCCCAGATAAACACCGTCGTAAAGCGCCGTGAGGCCGTGCGCTCCGGTGTACATCAGCCGGTTTTGCAATTCATCGACGCTGGCCGTGAAGGGACTGACCAGTTGTGCACGATCGTTGAAATTCACCAAGAAAAACTCATCCTGAGGATTCGCGGTGCGGAAGAACTGCACGGCCGCCTGGCGGGACTTGTCGATTTTGTCCGCCATGCTTCCGCTCATATCAAAGATCACGCCAATCGATACCGGCACATCCTGGCTCGAGAAACGCAGGATCTCCTGCTCAACACCGTCCTCGATTATGCGAAAGTTCTCTTGCTCAAGGCCGGTTACCAGGCGCCCCATCGGATCGGTCACCGTCGCCCCTACCAGGGTCAGGTCCGTTTCGGTGCGGATGGGCTGGTTCTTGTGGTACGGAACACGGTCTTCCTCGGTGGGCGGAGGAACTGCAGGACCAGCCGGAACTTCCTGGGCCGCCACCGGGAACCCCCACAGGAGGAGTTGGACCAGCAAAGTACAGGCAGCCAGCCATCCCCGGTAAAGGTGAGCCCGATCGGCGCCGTCGACCACTGCTGTCTCCCAAACGGCCTTACGCGCATACTACCACTGCCCTCGGGCAAATCAAAGAGGTGTGTGGGCGGGGACAAATTGTTTACAATAGCGTACCCCTGCCGAATCGCCCAAGCAGGCGGTCCTGGCCCAACCGTGCGCGAGCGGCGCTTGGTTGCCCTTTGGGGCTCCGTGCTACCATCGTGCGCGGCGCGAAGGACTCGCCCGAGCCATGACAACTCCCCCCTCTGAGTCGATGCGTGTTCTAGCTGTGATTCCGGCGCGACAGGCCTCCTCGCGGTTTCCCGGAAAGCCATTCGCTTCGATTGCGGGCAAGCCCATGATCCAGCACGTCGTCGAACGCGTACGGCGGGCGCGGCGCGTTTCTCGAGTGCTGGTCGCGACGGACGATCCGGCGATCCGCGATGCCGTCCAGGGGTTCGGCGGGGAAGCGGTTTTGACTCGCCGCGATCATCCCACCGGCACCGATCGCGTCGCCGAGGTGGCCGCGCATATTCCTGCAGCCATCTACGTCAACGTGCAGGGCGACGAGCCCCTCATCGATCCGGCGACTGTCGACGAGCTCGTTTCGGCTCTTCTCGAAGATCATTCCGTTCAAATCGCCGGAGCGTGTGTGGCCATTTCCCACGCCAACGACATCATGGACCCCAACGTCACAAAAGTGGTGCGCGATTTCGATGGCAACGCGCTCTATTTCTCGCGCGCCCCGGTTCCCTGGGTGCGTGATCGTGAGGAAACCGTGGTCGCCCGGCACTTCAAACACATTGGCCTCTACGCTTTTCTCCGCGAAGCGCTTTTGGATTTCCCCACCCTCCCTCCGGGTGAGCTTGAACACCTCGAGCAGCTCGAACAGCTGCGCTGGCTTGAGAACGGCTACCGAATTCGCATTGTGGAGACGTCCTATGATGCGATCAGCGTCGATGTTCCTTCGGACGTCGAGCGCGTGGAGAAGCTGCTGGCCACGCGGGGCAATCACTAGCCGTGGTGAAGCCTCGCGGCCGCTCGGATGAAAATAGACTGAAAGATCCGGGTCGCGGGCGATGGCGCTTGTGAGTTGTGGACTCCTACTTCCCCGGCGCTGCCGCCCGTGTGGGGCAAGAGGTTCTGTCCGCCCAATTTCGACGTTGACGCATTTGCAGGTTTCCGCACATAATGCCCCGTACGCCGATTCCCAGGGAGGAAATCGAGCACCTTGCGGACCCGCCCGCAGTACATCTTTGTCACGGGCGGCGTGGTTTCCTCACTCGGTAAAGGTGTAGCAGCGGCCTCCATCGGCTGCTTGCTCGAAAGTCGCGGGCTCCGCATCAACCTCCAGAAGTGCGATCCATACCTGAATATTGATCCGGGTACTATGTCGCCCTATCAACACGGGGAAGTCTTTGTCACCGATGACGGCGCAGAAACGGAC
>Ga0306921_10004278_pt1 | contig 14636 bp, 12 predicted proteins | sample sta12Cox44000080_FD_203760 | JGI IMG/M metagenome (GOLD analysis project Ga0306921, IMG submission 203760) | Lab enrichment of tropical soil microbial communities from Luquillo Experimental Forest, Puerto Rico - statoxic.12C.oxic.44.000.080 (v2)... | ecosystem: Environmental > Terrestrial >...
CCCAGCGCAGCGGCCAGCCGCCTGCACGGATTTCTCCAAGCCAAAGTCCAACCCGGCAGTCAGGTCATCAGCCATGGCTGGCCAGGCTACCCAGGGCTGGAGCCGCAAGGCTTTCCGCATACCGCCACGCCCTTGCCCGGAGATCCGGAGGCCGCTCATCGCCTCTTTCCTTGGCTCTACATTGCTCGCTCCCACCGGAAGCGCTTTCTGCTGGGCACGCCCCACAAAGTCGAATCGCAACACCTTCAACGCTACCTGGCCGAATTCAATTACCGGCTCAACCGCCGCACCATGGAGACCAACCGGTTTCACCGCCTCGTGCGGGCTTGTCTTACAACCGACACTATCATCTACAAGGAGTTAATTGCCGTGCCGGATCAAGCTTGATATTCATTTGGTTATATTTCGATTTCAATACTTTGAAAGGAATTTAGGTCTAAGTTATTGAATCTAAAAGATCGTGAAGAAGAAAAATGTGGCAAAAAAACCGTGGCACCAGCGTTCGTGCCGGGCTTCACGCTACGTCCTGTTACGTCAGCACCCTCCTCATGAATCCCCACACACCGACCGTCCCCAGCACCGCCAGCCCGATCAGAAGCGCGATGAACGACACCCACGCCGGCATATGCGGTACGTTGGGCGTCAGCGCTGTCCGCAACCCTTCGCTCATGTACACCAACGGATTGATCAGCACCAGCATCTGCAGCCAGCGCACTCTGTACATCGCCGCCCACGGGTAGTACACGCATCCAAAGAACGTCACCGGCACCACGATGATGCCGAACATCAGCGCAATCTGCTCCGGCTTTACGATCGTCCCGATGGCCAGGCCCACCGTGCCCGCCACCAACGAGGCCAGGAGCAGAATTCCGATCAGCGTCGCCCAGTTTGACACATGCACCTCGACCGGCGTCGCCGGAATGAAGTACACCAGCGGAAAAATCACCAGCGCGGCCAGCACGCTCTGCACTGCGCTGAACACGATCTTCTCGATCGCCACCCACGTCACCGGCAGCGGCGACATTACGCGATCATGAATCTCGCGGGTCGCGCCAATCTCCATCGATAGCGGCAGCGCCGTCGCCATGATCCCCTGAATAAAGATACCCACCGCCAGAAGTCCGGGCAGGATCAGCGTGCCAAAGCCTCCGGCAGTTGCGCTGCTCTGAAAGCCCTGCCCCATCTTTGGGAACAGGTAGGTGAACACAAACACGAACATCAGCGGATTCATCACCGTGCGGATGAGAAACGGAATCACCTCGCGCCGCAGCACGCTCATGTCGCGCAGCAGCAGTCCGCGAAACGATCGCCAGTACAGGGTGTACTTAGTCACGCAGGTCCCTTCCGGTCAGCTTGATGAACACCGACTCCAGCGTGGTCTCGCTCACCGAAATGTCGCGCAGGTTGTCGCCCGCCACCCCGACGATCTCCGGCAGCATCCCGCCACGTCCGTCGGTAAATACAACCAGCCCGGCGTCGCTACCTTCCACGGACTTGACTCCTGGCAGAGTTTGCAACCGCCCGCGCAGCCCATCGGCGTTCGAGTTCTGCAACTGCAACTGAAACACCCTTTGCGCGCCCACACTGTTCTTCAACTCCTCGGGTGTGCCAATCACGAGAATCTTCCCGTGATCGATAATCGCCACCCGGCCGCACAACTGGTCGGCTTCTTCCATGTAGTGGGTGGTCAGCACGATGGTGATCCCACGTTGTCGGAGTTCGCGAATGATGTCCCACAATGCCAGACGTGTCTGCGGATCGAGTCCCGCGCTGGGCTCGTCGAGAAACAGCACCTCGGGATTGTGGGCAATCGCCCGCGCAATCTGCACCCGCTGCGCCAAGCCGCCCGACAACGTCCTCACCGAAGCCTTGGCCTTTTCGCTCAGCTTGAACAGCTCCAGCAGGTCGTTCGATCGCTTGGTCGCTTCCGCGTGCGGAATCCCAAAATAGCGGCAATGAAAGTAGAGGTTTTCAAACACCGTGCACTGCCGGTCGAGCGTATTGAATTGCGTCACCACCCCCATGTAGCGCCGCACCTCGGAGGGATGCTCCACCACATCGATGCCCGCGATCGAGACCCGGCCCGCGGTAGGCAGCGAGCGTGTCGTGCACACGCTGATGGTGGTGCTTTTGCCTGCGCCGTTCGGCCCAAGCAATCCGAATAACTCCCCACACTCCACCGCCAGGTCGATCCCCTTCACCGCTTCGACAGGCGTCTTACCCGGATAGGTCTTGGCCAGCTTCTGTATGTTGACAATTGCGTCGGTTGAAGTGGACACGGCTCTCCGCTTGCGTGGTTTCGGATTACCCCAAAAGGCTGTCTCTAGAGTTTATCAATGAATCGGACGGCGAGGATTCCAAGAATAACAACAAGCGTGATGGCGAGGATGTAGCAACGCGCTTGTCAGCCTGCGAAGCGATTCGGGATACGCTCCCGGGACTGGCGCATATAATGAAGAACACTGTATGAGTCGAGACTGGATGACCCTCGGCTCATCGTCGGCAGCACTTCAGCATAACAACCGTTCGCCCGTCTTCACATTCGCTGTTTCCTGTGAGGCCGCAGTTCGAGGGCGGCCCGACCGCGGTCAACGGAGTGCCAGGGAGGAGCAATGTATTGGGGAACCGATGTTCGAAGGCTGGCAAGGGAACTACCTACACTGCCGGCACCGCAGAGCGTTTTGCTTTCAATTCTGGTGCTTGGGTTGGTCTACCAGAGTTGCACGGCACAGCAGCCGGAAAGCCCAGGCAAGCTGCCTGATGCTCCATCAGCGACGGCGCAGGGGCAGTCGGGCAAACACAACGCTTCTATCGATCTGTTGACCAGACAGTCCAGAATGTTTGCCAATCTCGCGACGAACACCGCGCCACTCACCGCCGGGGAGAAGTTTGGACTCTTTGCATGGAACAGCGTTTCCCTTTTTACTATCGTCGGATCGGCCGCAGCAGCCGGGATCAAGCAGGCAAGAAATACGCAGACAGGCTACGGCCAGGGGGCAGAAGGCTACTTCAAGCGGTTTGGGGCGTCGATGGCCTCGGCGGCGTCCAGCAACTTCTTTGGAACATTCCTCCTGCCATCCCTTTTGCACCAGGACCCGCGCTTCTTCGTGCGGGACACCGGGAGCTTTGGCTATAAGGTGGGGTATGCCACCAGCCGCATCGTCATTACCCGCAGCGACCGCGGCGGCGAGACCATCAACTGGTCGGGCATGCTGGGCCCTCTGGCGGGATCGGCCCTGGCAAACACCTACCTGCCGGAAGATTCCCAAGGCGTGGGAAACACGTTTTCCCGCTGGGGTATCTCACTCGGCGGAACGGCTGCTTCCAACGTGCTGCGTGAATTTTGGCCCAGCATTGTCCGAGGACTTCGTCCGTCTAAATCGAGCGTCAAGACACCCACTACGGTTGATCCTGTGCCGTCACCTGAGGCTACACCGCAGCCTCCGCATTCTTATTGAGTCGCGGTAAGGACGGAGGGTTTCGCTAACGATTGTCGCGGCGCGTCAAGCCATTTAAGAATGTAACCGCAGGCTAGGCGGTTTGCTGGAATGACGATCCAGCAGGTATAATGAGGGTTTCGTCCTGCACATCGGGAATCTTCTGGAGTACGTCATGGCACAAGTTTGCGAAATTTGCGGCAAAGGGCCGCAGTCCGGTAACAACATCAGTCACGCCCACAACGTCACCAAGCGGCGCTGGAACGTCAATCTGCGCCCGGTGCACGCCAAGACCGCCAAGGGCAACAAGCGCATGCGGGTGTGCACCAACTGCCTGCGTAGCGGCAAGGTTGTAAAGGCATAAGTAGGAATATTTCAAACATTTACAGGCGATGGCCCTCTCCGGAAAGGGAGGGCCTTTTGTCATTCGGCGTGATGTCATGCCGTTAGCCAAGCAGGAATTTACCCACCACCCGGTTAAAATTCGTCGGGCTTCTCCATGACCAGAGTAAGGCCGACATCGTGCACGTCACCAGTCGTGATCCGCTGACGCCAGCGTGAATGATCTGACCGATGGCGTGGATGTCGGGTGCGTCTTTATCCCCTAAGACAACCAGTGTCGGCACGTGCACCTCGGATAGCTGCCGATCGCGGGCGGCTCAAGTCCTTTACAGTTCGGAGCAAGCCGACTCAAGGGAAATGCGCGGGTGACCATCTCGCGGACCCTTTCGCGCACCCCGAAATCGACTTCCTGCGGCTTTCGGTACGGACCGTCCACCCACATGTGCAGGAATACTTCCACCGCACCATTCAAGTTTTGCTTGCCCAACGCTCCGATCATGGCAGCGAAATTGGTGCCGACCCACGGGTCGCGAAAGTCGTATCCCTGCAGACCTGGGGCGACAAGCACCAGCTTTTCAAGCAAGCCCGGATAGGCGATCGTGAAATCTAAAGCGACTGCGTAATTCGACAAAACGACCAACGAAATTGGTTCGATCCTCAGAGCCTTCAGGAGGAGAACAAATCCTCATGATGGGCAAACGGCTCTGAAGTGGGCGTGGTTTCGCTCCATCCGGCACTCCGCATGTCATAGCGGATCGGGCGATAGTTTTTGGCAAAGTGCGCGAATTTAGTGTCCCATTGGCGCCGGTCGAGCAATCCGCCATGCTGAAAGACGACGGCCCTGCCCGCGCCGGCCATCTCGTAGGCCAGCCTGACACCGGGAATTGCAACGAAGGCGTTAGCCGAGGCGGAGTTTTTCCATCGTGGATCCTCCTTTGGGCGTGGAATTGCTGGCGGGTCAGGCGCTGATCTGCGAAGATCAACGCCTGTACGAATCGCCGTGAGGAGACGCACTCGGCCCAGTCGCGGTACATCGGCCCCAGGCGCCGGTAGAGAATGAGGAGCAGGACCAGGAGTCGGTATGGTGCATTGACGAAGAAGTGAAGATGTTGCGCACACCGCGATATGCCGTAGACTTTGCGGCCGGCGCGGGCGGCGGCGGCCGCAGCGTCCGGGGATACACTGGCCGGCTGCCCCTGCGTGGCGTCTGCCAATTGCAAGAGGTTCAGCAGACCAACTGTGTCAGGCGGAGAAAGACCCAAACCAGTGTGTGACCGGGATGGAACCTGGGAAGAAGGATCCTGTATGCCTCCAGGTCCGGGACGGTGCCTGCCAATCAGGATGCCACAGTGTCACGCCCTGCTGGAAAGTACGTAACCGGACCTGGCTGCGTTCCCCGATCGGGATGACGCACCGGTAAGACTCGACGGCAGCTAAGTCACCTTCGGCTCGGTCGAGCTCTCTTCGGAGCGGGGTTGCTCGAGCGGAAGAGAGCGCCGACGGTGACGCCCAGCAGCGCGCCGGCAAGCACGTCAATCGCGTAGTGGTAGCCATCATAGACCGCGCCCACGCACATCAACAGGACACAGATCAGCAGCCAGGGCGCGACGCGCGGGAAATAGCGAAAGCAAAATACCATCACCACGAAAGCCAGCATGACGTGCGAGCTGGGGAAGGCGTTGCCGCGAACTCCGGCACGTCCCTGAATCAGGCGCACCAGGATGTGGAACGGACCCGCCGTTTGCGCCGGCGTGATAGCGGCTGCTGCTTGTCCCACATTGTGAGATGGACTTCGTGTGGGAAACAGCAGGTACGTGGCGTAACAGACCACATAACCCACACTGAGCGCGTCGGTCATGCGGCGGAAGCTCCCGGCGAAACGGGGACGCCGGCGCCATGCCCACAGCACTCCGGCGACAGCGGGATAAAGCGGGTAGAAGGAGAAGTACCCGAACTCGAGCAGTTCGGTGAACCAAAGAGCAGAATACCGTTGCAGCCATACTGCCGGCGGGACGGCAAACAGCCCCGCCTCGAAGGCGATGAGATGCGAGTTCTGCCATTCGCCGCGCAGCCCCAGCGAGAGGAACGAAACTGCTTCGAAAACGGTAATGAAAAAGAGCGCCGGCAGCCAGTCATGGGCGAATTCCCAGTACGCGCCGTCGTGCTGCTTACGGGCCAGAACGATGATGGCCGCAATGGCCAACGCGTTCCACGCCACATACCATGGCCAATGGGTGAAATGCTGCGCGCGCGCGCAGACCAGCACCGTCAGCGCGAGGTGCACCGCAACGTAAATACGGTCGGTGAGGTTCATCGGCGTGAGGTTGAGTGTAGCAAGGAGTAACTGGCACCTGGCAATGAGCGGCTAGTTGCTGAGTCGGAAGTCGCTTGATTTAAGCGAATTGCGCTTTGAAAGGGCACGGCTTCAGCCGTGGCGTAAGTGTGGTTTGAAATCATGGCCGTTAGCTTCGGAGGAGACACAAGTTCGGTTCCTCCGAGCCGCCATATTTCATCAACGCATTTCTGACTCAGGACACAAGCATCTGTCGCATGAATCGTGAGGTAGGTGAAGGAATTCGATTTGCCTCGGGGGCTAGAGCCGATCAGAAATGGTGTAACCGGACGCAACGAGAGGTGCCCCCGGCTGAAACAGGCTGTTGAAGAGATCAAAGCCAACCCACCGCCGCGGGCGGAGTGAAGTGGGCAAGGAACCCGAGTCCCGTGCCGCGGCGGGCCCGTAGGGTGGCGGAGGGACACCTCCGCGTCAAATCACGCGCAAACTGCGGGCAATGCCGCGCTTTCCGCTGCTCTACTCAGCCCAAGTGTTCTTCTAAGACATTGAAACTAACGGCTATACACAGATCTAATTGGCTCCGTTCAATTGGCATCCCGTGTGCATTTACTAAACGGTTGTTCTGCGCGCTGCACTTGTCCGATTGAAGTTCCGGAATGACGTCTAGGAGCTGATCCAGGATGGAAAAAGAAGCCAACCAGCCCGCCAAGGGCACAATTTGGAAGCCGATTCAAACCTGCACGATGGCTACAGTGTGCCTGTTGATCGGTGTTGTTGTGGGATATCTCGTGCGCAGTTCGGCGCCTCCCGAGCCGGCTGTCGCCAACGCACCGAATATTCAGCAGGCTGGCGATCCGCATGCTGCGATGGGGCAAAAGAAAATGCCCAGCTTGGACGAGATGAAGCAAATGGCCGACAAGCAAGCCGAACCCCTTCTTGGGAGGCTGAAAGACGATCCCAAGAATGCCGATCTCCTGAATCAGGTCGGAAGCCTTTATCGCGTTACGCACCAGTTCAAGACTGCCGCCGACTATTACCATAAGGCGCTGGATATCGATCCCAAGAATGTCGGAGCACGTACGGATCTGGCTTCCTGCATGTACTACACGGGCGACATTAACGGCGCGATCACGCAACTCCATGAGTCGTTGAAGTACGATCCCAACCACGCTGGCACACTCTTCAATTTGGGCCTAATCGAGTGGCAAGGAAAGAACGACTCAAAAGATGCTATCGCCACTTGGGAGAAGCTGCTGAAACTACATCCGGATTTCCCGCAAAAGGACGCAGTGCTGCACCTCATCGACTCCGCGAAGCAGGGCAAGCCGAAGATCACTGTCGCGGAAAAACAATAAGCGTCGCCGGGAATCCGCGATCATTACTCGGCTGGCCGCGGCTTTTGCCCGGTGCTGAGTTGGAAGAGCTGGAGGCGTCGGTTGCCTGAGTCGGCGACGTAGAGACGGTTTACGGAATCGATCCACAAGCCAGTAGGGCCGGCGAACTCGCCCACTCTTTTGCCGGGCTGGCCGAACCAGGCCGGCGGACGGCCATCCGGCTGAACACACGGATCACGGAATCCATTTCTATCATAAGGTCTTCTCGAGGGCTTGGATCGTAAATACGCTGTCAATTGTCGCGAAAACTCCCGCATTGGGAATAGTCGAGGTAGTTAGGACCAGACTGGGATGGCGGAGGCAACATGGTGGCTGGTGTCCCGCCAGTGCACCCAAGTCCTCGCGGCACGGCCCGTTGTGCAGCATCCAGCGATAGCCCGTGCAGTGTCGATTGCTGTGTTGCTTAACTGATGCTGCTCGGCGCCCAACTCTTTGCGCAACGCTTTCAAGTCAACGTGCAGAAAGTGCCCACCAGCTGTTGCGTTGCCGAGGATCCTTGGTAGCCGCCCTACTCAGACCGCAGCGCCTGCATCGGGTCCACCGAGGCGGCTCGCCGCGCGGGTATGTAACAGGCCAGCAGCGCGATGGCGCACAACAGAAGCGCGACCCCACCAAAAGTAAGCGGATCCGTAGCTTTCACCCCGAACAGTATGCTCGTCATCAGCCGGGCGAGTACGAGGGCCGCAGCTCCGCCTGCTGCAATGCCAATCAGCGTCAAACGCACACCCTCGCGCAGGAATGTCCGCAGCACGTCGCCGCGCTGGGCCCCCAGCGCCATACGAATTCCGATCTCCTGGGTGCGCTGTCCCACAATGTAGGACATAACACCATAGATGCCCACGCTGGCCAGAAGCAACGCGATGGCAGCGAAGCCAGAGAACAGAATCATGGTGAAACGCTGTCGCGCGATCGAGTCGGCCACGATGGTCTCCATCGGTTCCGGTTGAAACGCGACGGTATCGCCGTCGAATTGGTTGAGCTTTTTGCGGATTGCCGGGAAGGCTGAAGCCGGCGCAACTCCCGCGGCGGTGCGCAGGTAAACATGGCCGCCCTCAGCCATGAGGTTCATCAAACGGTCCGGCCGCTGCAGGAAAGATTCATAAACCTGGACGTGCATGGTCTCAATGGAGTCATCGGCCAGTCCCCACTGCCGTACGTGCCCTACAAGTCCTACGATCTCTTCGGGGCGCGACTCTCCCGTGACTGGCTCCACGGCATAGAGGTGTTTGCCGATCGGGTCTTTCCCCGCGAAGTAGTGCGCTGCGAAGTCTTCATCAATCACCACGACCGGCGAAGCATGTTCGTTGTCGATATCGGTCAGAAAGCGGCCGCGCAGCAAAGGCAACTGCATCACCTGTAAATATTCGGGCTCCACGACGTATTGCAACGTATACGGCAAGTCCGCCTGGTGTGGGGGTCTGGATTCTCCCTCCACAAAAAAGTTTTCCTCGGTATCGCCCCGCATGAGGTGCGCTCCCCACTCGAACGAGACGCTCTCGACCCCCGGTATCGAACGCAGCGTCTGGCTGAGCTCGCGGTAAGCAGCGCGAACGGTATCCGGACTCTTCTCTGACAGCGATGGCGGCATTGCGACCACGAACGACAGCACATTGTGGGCATTGAATCCGGGATCAAGGTTCCACAGATGCATCAAGGTGCGGACCATCAGCCCGGCCCCGACCAGCAGCACCAGCGCCAGCGCCATCTCGATCACGACGAAGGCCGACTGCGCGCGGCTTCTTGTCCCCGCAACCGAACGGCCGGTTTCGTTGAGCGTGGTGCTGACATGAGTGCGCGAGGTTTTAAGCGCGGGAACAAGGCCGAACACGATCCCCGCGAGACCGGATGCCAAAAGCGTAAACAGCAGCACGCGGCCATCGAGCCCGACGTTTTCGGCGCGCGGCAGCGCCTGCGGCAGAAGTGTGAGCGCCACGCGCGTGCCCCAATGCGCTAGCAGCAGTCCCAGGCCGCCGCCGATGAGTGCCAGCGCGACGCTCTCCGTCAGCAGTTGGCAAACCAGCCGCCCCTGCCCGGCGCCGAGTGCGATCCGCACCGCGAACTCGCGGCTGCGCGCGGTCGAACGCGCCAGCATCAGGTTGGCAACGTTTACACACGCGATCAGAAGCACAAAGCCCACTGCACCGAGCAGTACCAGTAACGCAGGACGCACCTCTCCGACCAGCACCTCTTTCATGGGGACGATTCTGGTCTTGATGTTGGCGTCCACGTCGGGGTAAGCGGCAGCAAGGCCGCGATTGACCTGCGCCATGTCCTGGGCGGCGTCGCTGAGGCTCACGCCCGGCTTAAGTCGCGCCAGCGCGTCCAGTCCCCACGCCGCGCTGCGATTGCGGAACTGCGGCTGGCCGAACTCCCCCACCGGGGTGTAAATCTCGGACTTTTCAAAGTTCCACATCTTCAATCGGAAGCTGGAGGGAATAATCCCGATCACCGTGCGCCCCTGTCCATCGAGGATGATGGTCTTGCCCAGCAGGTGCGGATCAGAACCGAACTTGCGCTTCCACAGTCCCTCCGAAATCATGACTGTTGGGTTGGCGCCCAGGCGATCTTCATCGCTACTGAACGTCCTGCCAAGCATGGGCTGCACTCCCAGAATCTCGAAGAATCCGGCCGACACCATCTGGCCGATCACGACTTCCGGTTCACCGTTGCTACGCAGCGTCACTCCGCCCATTTCCCGGTACGCCGCCATGCTGGAGAAGCTCTGGTTCTCGCGCTGCCAGTCGAGGAAGTTGAGATACGAGATGGAACCCGTGCGGAAGTTGGGCTTGTCATGGAAGAGAACGACAATGCGGTCCGGGTCCGGATAGGGCAGCGGGTTCAGCAGGACTGCGTTAACGACCGAAAAAATCGCAGTGTTGGCCCCGATGCCAACGGCCAATGTGATGACCGCGATCGCCGCGAAGCCGGGGTATTTCCTTAACTGTCGAGCCGCATATCGGAGGTCACCGAGAACAGTGCGCATCCACCACCTCAACTGTAGAGCCAGCAAATAAATGGTGGTGGTGCAATTGACGTTCCGCGGTGGCGACTGCCATAACCCTAGTATTTCTGCCTTTTGCGGTGGATCGCGGGGCCGTCGGTTAACCCGTCGTGTCCGCTGCCGGACGCTCCCCGTTCATCAGCGAACAAATGACGCAGGGCCGCCTGGAAGTGATGCTACGGCAAGAAGATCCCGCTAAGTTCACTGATAGAACTCACGGCCTCGGCGGCGAAGCTGAAGGTGCCGGATTCCCGCATTTCGCGTGCAGCGCGAAGAAATGCACCCAGTGCCGCCCGGCAGAGGGCGCTGCCAACGCTGACGCGTTTCACTCCGAGAGCTGACAATTCAGCGAGGCTCAGTCGAACGTCCTGCAATCCCATTAATACGTTTACCGGCCGCTCCACCGAGCTGACAACGGCGGCAATGTCATCCTTAGTGGTCAGACCCGGCGCATACAATACATCCGCTCCGGCTTCTTGATAAGCCTGCAGCCGCCTAATGGTGTCGTGAAGATCCGGCCGGCCGTGCAGGTAATTCTCTGCGCGTGCTGTAAGGGTGAAGGGATAAGGAAGCTCACGTGCCGCTACTACCGCGGCGCGCACTCGCGCGGCGGCGAGCTCGGTTTCGTAAATTGGAGAATCCGCCCGTCCAGTTGCATCTTCAATCGAGCCGCCGACAACTCCCGCTGCTGCCGCCAGGCGGATCGTCTCGGCAGCTGCTTCAGGCGCGTCACCAAAGCCGTTCTCAAGGTCAGCGCTTACCGGCAAGTCTGTGGCAGTGGCGATCGCCCGTGCACCGGCGAGAGCCTGCTCGCGAGTCAGCGCACCATCCTTATAGCCGAGCGTGAAAGCATAGCCCGCACTAGTGGTAGCGAGGGCTTGAAATCCAAGGTGCGCCAGCAGGCGCGCGGTCCCGACGTCAAAAGGATTGGGAAGGATGAATGCGCCATGGCGCTCGTGCAGGGCTCGAAAGCGGCGCCCCCTTTCAGCTTGCGTGACGATCAAAGAGCTGGGCGTCATCGGTTGTCCTCCATGCGCCTAGCTTAGCTCTGATTCGGCCGCCGGGAAAACTTAGGGTGGGTGATTATCCGCCTGCCCCCAGAAAATCGGCTCGCTAATCCTGCTTCATGATCAGCTTTTTCAGCACCACACGGTCCGGATTCAGCAGCTCCGCGATCCGAGCGTTGTTGACGCTTGCCACGATGATGAGTTGTGCCTCAGTATCAACCTTGCCGAAGATGCCCAACCGCTTCATCTTCTGCGCCTGGTGCTGATTGTCTTCCGTCGGACTCAGGTAGTGCACCAATCCCGCCTTGTAGCGATGCAGCAGGAACAGGTGCGCCAGCGTCATCAGCCGCTTCTTCTGCAACGACGGATCATAGGTGTTCATATCGCGAATCGACAGCAGCTTGTGGCCATGCCGGTCCTGAACATCGGCAAAGATAAGGTTGGCGGCTCTGTCCTTCCCATCTCTCCAGATACTCAACTCCAGGAAGTCCGAGCCCGCCGCTACCGGACGCAACTGCGCGCGGAACTGCGGTGCCAGGTTGTTGTGCTGGGCCCAGATCTGCAACCACTCTTCCAGCAGCTTCGGCGGAATTTCCGTCTGCACCAGGTGCTGGTGCTGCGTTGAACCTTTTCCCATAGCCTTCGTGGTCGCTGTGCGTCCGGAAGCCGCCATTAACGCCGCATCCAGGCGCGGACCGCCGACCAATGTCTGCGGCGTTCGATACGGCGATTCCAGCAGCCGGAGCTTGCGCTGCAGCCGTGCCAGCGAAAGCATTCCGTCCTGCATCAGTGCCGTGGCGAACTCCTCGGCCGCGAGGCCGTCGATCTGGTGTCCGCCATAAGTAATGAAGTTGAAGACGAAGCCCAGCTTGCCCAGCTCTTCGGGGAAGTGCTTCATCTGTTCGTCGGTCATGCCCGTCGTGTCCCAGCTGAACGACGGCGACAAGTTGTACGCCAGCATTTTGTCGGGGAACTCCGCATGGATCGCGTCGGCAAACTCCTTCGCATCGTGCAGATTCGCGGTCGCCGTTTCCATCCACAGAATGTCAGCGAACGGAGCGGCTGCCAGCGACTTAGCGACGGCATACTCCAGACCGCTCTGCACCTGGTAATAGCCCTCAGGAGTCTTGGCCAGTTCGGCATCCCACTCCACGTCGATCCCCATGGACCGGGCTTTCTCGCGGGCGGCATACCACGACGCCCGTTTCGAGAGGGCCAGCCATTGCTCCGCATTCAGTTCGAACGACTCGCCTTGGCCCATGCGGAAGGCAATCGCCTCGCCCACGGTTTGCCGATAGGTCTTCAGATCCGCCGCCGCCTGCCACGCATCCAGGCAGCGCGAGATGACCTTATCAAGCACGCCTTCTGTGAACCCATCCTTCTTGAATGCTGTTGCCGCGTCGACAATGACCGGCACCAATCCGGTCTGTTGCAGCCATACGCTGGCCGCGGCGTACTGCGCCTCCGACATGGCGAACATCAGGTGGCCCCTGACCTCATCGATGCCAGCTTCGTAGTACTTACGATGGATGGCCAGGAATACCGATTTGTAGCTCGGGACGTCGAGGTTGGTCGCGCCCAGGATGAACGGCTGATCGCGCTCGTCGGCGCAGCCCTCCAACAGGTTCGCAGCCTCAGCGTCGGTGCGGGCCACGACGATGCCTGGAACGCCCATCACATCAAGCTGGAAGCGCGCCGCGTTGAGCCGCTGCACCTGCTCGTTCTCCGACACCAGCACCTTGCCGCCCTGGTGCCCGCACTTCTTCACACCCGGCTTCTGGTCTTCGATGTGGTAGCCGGGAACGCCGGCTTCCACAAAGCGGCGAATCAGGTTGCGCACGTGCGCGTCGCCGCCGTGGCCGGTATCGGCGTCAGCGATGATGAAAGGCCGGTAATCGAATTCAGGAGCAGCGGCCCGTTGTTCGGCGGTCATACGAGAGCGGGCAAAATGCTGGTTTCGGTCAGCCGTCAGCAAGGTGCGCACGATTGTCGCCGCCTCATCGGGAACCTGGCTGAGCGGGTAGCTGGCGAGGTCGGCGCCCGGGTCTTCGGTGATGCTTCCCTTAGCCGATGTTGCCCAGCCGCCGAGGTAGATCCCCTCGATACCGAGGCGCTTGATGGTCGCGGCCTGCCCGGGCGAATACGGCCCGAAGGTCGTGATCGACTTGCCGGCCGCGAACAGCTCGCGCAGCCGGGCGTAAAAGGCTTCGGCGGCCGCGCGCGCAACCGGATAGTCGACCGTGATGGTGCCGCGTTGCTCAACCACCTGACGGGGTGAATAAAGACGGACGATTCCTTTGAAACGCGGGCTGGCAAAGTATTCGCTGACCTCGCGCACTCGCTCGTCGAACGTGCTCATAACGGCTTCAAGCGTGCTCATTACGGTCTCCTGCGGCAGTAGGCTGGACGCGCAGCGCAAAGCGCCGCGGCCGTTTCGCCGTCTCCGGAACGTGGTTCGGATAGGAACTTTGGCAGCGGAGAACGGCGGACGCCAGCGTCGAATGAATGTTACTCCTATGCAACCCCATGTGAACGCAATCCGGGAGCCAGTGCCGTGAGCGGGGTCACGCGGGGGTGTGACCGGGGACTGAGACCAAAGACGGTCGCGTAAGAGGAACGCCTGATTTGGCCATCACGACAGAAGAGCGATCGATCAGCAAGCACCTGGTAGTTAATTTGGTTATAAGCCACGGCCTTACGAAATCGTCCGGAGTCGACATTCGAAACCTCGAATGTGTGCAACCCGGTGTCGTTATCTATCGTCCCAATGCGGTTTCGGCCAGGACTTAGGATTCCCATTCTCGTCTACCACTAATGATCGGGATCCCGGCGGCAACACCTGTAGCGACTTTAAGAATTCGATCAGGTCGTTCTGTTGATCTACCTGCAAGGCGTCGAAGGCTTTCCGTTGCGCAAGTGCCTCGCCATTGTGGGCTTCGATCGCTTCCCTCGCAGTGGTAAATTTTCCATGATGCATGAAAGCTCCACCCTGGTTGTAGAACCCCCACAGCTTGCGAGTGATGAACTTGCAGTTTCCAGCAAAAACCCCGGGGAACCTGCCGGTTGGTTCTGATCCAGAGGCTCGCAGTTCGGATCGCCCGGCCCCGTCGTGATGTCGTGACTTTTAGATCGGTATAGGCGGGCACGATCACGACTCCGCCA